>CESJ01024046.1_pt1 | contig 22649 bp, 16 predicted proteins | sample 356311 | NCBI WGS metagenome assembly CESJ01 (sample SAMEA2621487, study PRJEB7988) | marine metagenome | biome: marine biome (ENVO:00000447); feature: surface water layer (ENVO:00002042); material: "saline water (ENVO:00002010), including plankton (ENVO:xxxxxxxx)" | depth 5 m
TGTCACCAAGCACACTGTCACCAAGCACACTGTCACCAGGTAAATAGACACCGCGAGCGGGTAAAATACCACAGACCATTGCATTTTCGTAACGGCCTCTCCACCTATGCCCGATCGCGGTCTGAGTGCGGATGACGAGGGGCCGCTCGCTGTTTGCGGCCATTCGACTGGCTAGTGGGTGTCAAGAAAACCATGCAAGATGTCGTTGAAGGCAATTTTTTCTTGCTTGCCCGCCACTACGTGCGCCACATCAGGCATCGTCACGCCGATAACATTGGGCAGGCCCTCTTCCAGCGGCATGGTGGTTCGCGGACCGGTGATAACGTCACTGCCTGCGTGCACGACCAGCGTCGGCGCGGCAATATCCTTTATATAAGGTCGAATGTCATGGCTGTTACAGGCCTCGGTAAAACGACAGTGAGCGCTTAGATTATGTTCCAGCGCTCCCCAGACTTTGCCACTACCGAGTAGTTTGTGGCGATTGGCAATGTAATAATCTGGCCTAAATGAGTAAACTGCGACCAGCTCTTGAAATGCATGAAAGCCGGCTTTTTCGTGCAGGGTTGCCAGTCCATTGAGCTGATCACGCAGGCATACGTCTGCATAGGTCCAGCACCCCATATTCACCATGCATCGCACTAAATCGGGTCTTTTCAGCGCCACCCATTGACCAATACAGGCGCCAATACCCACCAAACCGACGAAATAGACTTTGTCCATGCCGAGGTGATCGAGCAGGCCGATGATATCGTCCGCGTGCAACTCGGTGCTCGGCGTTACGTTCAAATCATCATCCGACTCGCCAATTCCACGGTAGTCAATCAACAACACAGAGTACTTATCGGTCATACCCCGCGCGAGAAAGTGCTCTCGTCCATGACAGAATGTGTCCCAGCCACCCACGTAAACGGCCGGTGGCCCATCCCCGTGCACTTCGTAATACATGTTGTGATTATTAATCGTCGCGCTTGGCATCTTGAGTACTCAGTCGTTTAGGGGGAAGTTGGTCTCGAAATGGCCTATCACGTCGGCCAAGGTCGTTACGTCGGCGTATCGTCTGCCCACATCGCGCAGATTACTCCAATGGGCTTCTTCATTTTGATCGCCACAACAGTCTTCGGGCACCACGGTGCGATAACCATATGAAAAGCTATCGACAATCGATGACCGAACGCACCCGGATGTGGTGCAGCCGGTAATAATAGTGGTATCTATGCAGTGCTTTGTGAGCCAAGCATGAATCGGCGTCTGAAAGAAAATCGATGGCGCAGTTTTAGTGAATTCAAAAATATAATCCGGATCTGAAATCCTTGGATCGATCTCTGTGTGGGGATGTCCATGAAAAAAGCTACCGTCATACAGCGACGCTATCTTCCAATAAGCCATATCGTCACGGCTCTGCCACGCCACGTTGCACGACGCTATGGGGATACCGCGCCGACGCGCCTCGCCGATAAGCGTGACGGTATTATCCACCGCTCGCTGCACGTGCGAAGACCGTCCCAAGGGGCTTGCAGCGTCAGTAAAGCCCTTTTGAAAATCGACCACGAGTAATGCCGGTCGATCACCGAATCCTATAGGTTCTTGTCCGTAACCAGCCTCTTCAAATTCGTCCATAGCAGCCCTCTCTTATTAGTATAATAGTCGTTATGTCGCAGTCTATTTGATCTAAAATATCCAGACATTACAAGTAGATTATGGGAAGTTTTTAGCGGTTGGGTGCGCGCCGCCTAAATAGCCTTTATACGCTTCTAAAAAAGTCTATCTAAGCGTATTAATAGTGCGTTATTCGGGTAAAAAGGTGCCGTGCGTGGGGTTGAACCAGCGGCCGCCTCGGTTAGGCAAATAAAAGCCGCAATCAACCACCACATAGCGCAAACTATAGAGCGTTTATAAGGCTATTCGATCCGACGAACAGGTTTAAAATGAATCAATGCATGGCGTATTTTGGCCTAACGAGGGCACTTGGCAATGCAGCGACCTGCGCATTAGATTTTGGTGACTGTCGGGATGCCGGTAAATAATTGCCCAGCGATGACCATGAGCCATGCAGTGTGTTAGAGATCCTATGCATACAGAGCGTGACGAGATACGCAGCACTGCGCTAGCCATATTGCAACGATTGTGACCGCGAACACGCACTGCCGCTGGGGTGATTTTTCAACTAGGAGCGAAGTAAGACTGAAAAATTTTCTGAAAGACAATCGCCGATTGGCGGCAGCACGGCATCTGTGGCTTGGTTCTCTATGCGTCATCTTGGGATCGATAATGCTCGCCAGTAAGGGGATTTTTGCCAAGCAGTTGTATGGTTTAGGGGTCGATTTTGAGACCGTAGCCGCCACTCGTGCTGTACTGGCCGTCCCTGGTTTCGCTATGATTGCTTTTTTATCTGGGTCATTTCGACGCGATGTTGCTCTACAACGGCCCCATGCTGTCGCTGCAATGGCAGCCGGCCTCGTCTGCTACTATCTGGGTTCGATGGCCAATTTCTACGCACTCACACTGATCGACGCCAGTGTCGAGCGCGCGCTGTTATTTACCTACCCTGCGCTGGTCGTATTATTGGGGGTCCTGTTGGGTCTTGAGCCGTTGCGAAAATCGACCTTGATGGCACTATTCACGACCTGTGGAGGCATTGCCCTAGTGATGGGCATCGACGGCACAGACGGCCTAGATACCGACCCTAGAGGCGCGCTTTGGGTGTTTTTTTGCGCGACCACGATTGCGCTTTATTTTTTGGTCAATGCCCAATTGAGTCCCAAAATGGGCAGCGCGATGTTTACCCTACTGGCCATGGGTGCTGCAGGTGCGGCCTTTGCAGTGCACTATGAATTACGCCATGGCTGGTTCAATTTAAGCGTATCTGGCGAGGCCTGGATGTGGTTAGCAGGCCTAATACTGGTGGCCACCATTTTACCTCTATCGCTGATATCCGAGGGCCTGCGATCGATCGGTTCACGGCGAGCCGCATTTGCTAGTACGATTGGGCCTCCAGCGGCGGCAGTAATGGCCGTCATATTTTTGAATGAACAAATTACTAGGCTACAACTGCTGGGCATCGTGGTGGTGGTTGGCTCCATCGTCTACCTTGAGATCCTCTCTCGGCGAAATAGTGGCCCATCGATTTAAAGCACGGCAAAGCGGTGACGCTCATAGAGCCTACACGCCAGCGACTAACGCGCCAATGGAGCTCAATCGGTCACATCATCACTAGTTTTGCATCAGTCTTTAGATGCCAGCGTTGGCGGTCGTATTGAGCGCGCTTTTTGCCGATTAAACCGCCCAACTGTTGTCAATAACTTGCTCGTTCAGATTGCCAATAGTACACCGCTCGTCCGATAATAAGGCGGCCTTATCTAACTGAAAAGCCATCTAATGGCGACAATTAAATAACAATAACAACATAAAAATAATAATGAGGAAACCTATGCAAAAGCCACTTGAAGGCCTGCGTATCATCGATCTCACCCATATGCTATCCGGACCCTATGGCGCCATGATATTGGCCGATCTGGGCGCCGATACCGTCAAAGTCGAACCCCCGAAAGATGGTGAGCACACGCGTCGTTTACTGGCGTCGGATCCTAACCATTCGATCGATGGCATGGGCGCCTATTTCTTTACCCTCAACCGCAATAAACGGAGCGTCACGCTCGACCTCAAGTGTCAGCAAGACTTAAACAGGTTCTATCGTCTGGTCGGCGTCGCAGATATCGTGATCAGTAATTTCTCCCCTGGCGTAACCAAAAAGCTGGGCATAGACTATGCCTCTTTGAGCGACATCAACCCGAAAATTATCACCTGCACGGTGACAGGGTTCGGTGAAAATGGCCCTGCATACCAACGCCCTGCGTTCGATCAAATAGCGCAGGCGCTCGGGGGCGGCATGTCGATTACCGGCGATAGCCCAGAACAGGCTATGCGCGCCGGAATACCCATAGGCGATCTCGGCGGTGGTATGTTTGCGGTGATGGGTGTTCTCGCCGCCGTCAATGCACGCTATACCACTGGGCGTGGCCAGCACGTCGATATCTCGATGCTAGACTGTCAAATCAGCATGCTCAATTACATGGCCACCATGCACTCGATGTCTGGTGAAATCCCGCAGCCGTTGGGAAATTCGCACTTTGTCCACGTGCCCTACAATACCTTTAAAACCAAGACCGACCTGATTGTACTGGCGCTGGTTGGCGACAAGTTTTGGCCAGCCCTTGTCGATATTATCGACGATCCAGCCTTGCGCGCCCCGCGTTTTAAGGAGGGACCCGCACGGCTCGCCGAAAAACAGCTCATCGAAGCGCGCATCACCGCCGTGCTCGCCGATCAGGACGCAGATTACTGGCTGCGGCGGCTGGAACAGGCAAACATCCCCTGCGCGCGGGTCAACAACATGGCCCAAGCGATGCGCGATCCACAGGTATTGGCGCGCAATATGATCGTCGACATTGCCCATCCCATCGAGGGCGGTGCCAAGGCGCCGGGCAATCCAATCAAACTCTCGGACACCAATGGCGACAGCTATAGCCCTCCGCCGCTGCTCGGTGCCCATAATCAAGAAGTTTTCCGCGAGTGGCTCGGCGACGAATAAGCGACTTGGCCGATCGATTCGGCAATACATCAACGAGCTGCCGAACCCTGCAATGCAACGCTCGCACAGAGTGTGATTCGGTCTAAGGCCCTAAAGCCGCTGAAATTAACACATAAAAAAACCGGGCAATGGCCCGGTTTTTTTATGTGTGTTTAAACGTGTTAAAAGGAATACTGCAACTCTACGCCCGCGGTCCGCACCATTCCAGGGTGAACGAACGACCCACCGAACTCCGCTGCAGTAATCACCTCAGCGATGTAATCTTCGTCAAACAGATTACGAGCAAACGCCGTTACCTTCCAACTATCAGTTCCAATGCCTATGCGCAGGTTGGTGATGCCATATCCATCAACTTGAGTTTTGCTCCAGTTAGCATCGCCTGCTCCAAAGCCTTTAAACAACGTGGCTGGGTTAGTATTATTCTGCACAGTGTGATACCAGGTATCTCCTTGATATGAATACTCAATTCGGGCGGTTAGCTCCATATCGTTGAAATCACCAATGTACTGCAGGGCCGCATTGGCAGTAAAGTCGGCGGCATTCGGCACATCATTTCCCTCGGTGTACGGTCTAATACTATTTTTCTCGATTTCACTGTCAATCTTGCTGTAGCCGGCCATCAAAGACATGGAATCGCTAATCTGCCACTCAGCGCCGAGTTCAAATCCTTTGATATTTGCCTCATCAATGTTCTCGACAACCCTCAACAAACCAAAGGGACCAACAAAAAACTCAAAAAACTGCATGTCGTCGACATCGGTCTGGAATACCGCTCCGTTAAGCTTCATACGCCCGTCCGACAGTGTGCTTGTAAAACCTAGCTCAAAGGCAGACGACGTTTCTTCTCTGTACAGCTCAGGTGGAGCAATAAGATTAGCACCCTCATTGACTAAAAATAACTGAATCGTTTCGGTACCACCGAGATTATTGAACCCACCTGTCTTAAATCCAACCCCCCAACTTGTAAAAAGTGTAGTGTCGTCAGAAATATCCCATGTAAGACTCACTTTGGGTTGTACTTCGGTAAACGTAGCGGATCTCGGCGCTATCGAATCCACTACTACCCCATTAGTCAAATCGCTGAAAAAGGCTGGGTTTAAAGGAGTACCCACCAAAGGAGCACCGTTTAGCGAACAACCATCGATATATTGAACAGGCACCGCACCAAGGCTTTTATTACAATAATCGATGCGAGTTGAGACCATCTGGCTTGGAGGAGGAACGAGGCTTCTCGCATCGCGTTCCTCACGATCCCAACGCATGGCAAAGGACAGCTCAACATCCTCGGAAACATCGTAGTTTACCGACCCAAAAATAGCTGTCACGGTAGTGTCAAACATGTCATGCACAAGCGCATCTGTTAACTCGCTCACCAACTGCTCCGGAAGGTTGGCCCGTCCATCATCAAATGCCTGGGCGACACCGGATTCTTTTTGTATATCGAGGTAATAAATACCGGCCTGCCATCTGAGTGCACCATCGCCGGTAGAGGTAAGCGTGGCCTGAAAACTCATATCATCCTGATCTCTTACCTGATACTGGTATCCGTCGCATGTTGTGGGCGAGTAAGGTGGAAGTAGGTATGAACCAGGCTGATTGCCTGCAATATAAGTGGGCGATTGCATCGGGTAGAACAGATTTTCCGATAACGACGCTTGGCAAGATGGTTCAAATGCGTAGAAATTAAAAGCTGCAGAGGTGCCGTCAGCAATAAATATATGCTCTTGCTGGCTTGCCATGGCCCAAACGCTGAGGCTTGCGTTATCCATTTCATAGTCAGCTTTGATTGAAAATTCCACCGAGTCGACATTGTTTTTAGGTCTGACATTGCCCGCAAACACAAATTGATGATCATTGACATCTATTTGAAAATCGGGGATTCCAAAAAAGCCAACAAAATTTGGCAATTCAAATGCAGCATTGAAGGAGATCGGCGCCCCTTGGGCTTCACCTACAGATAATTTTGCATCAATGGATAGCCGATCGGTCGGTTCGAATACCAATCTCGCGCTCACGTTAGTCTCTTCAAAGTCATTTACAGCGTTTGCTTTTAACTTAATATTTTCTAAATTACCATCGGTGCTCCGATGTGCCACAGTAAAGCGGCCAGAAATTGTATCGCTAATCGGACCTGCCGCAGTAAACATGGCGGTCTTGGTACCGTGCTCAGCAGCGGAAAGTTTAATGCGCATGTCGGACTCGTCAGAGGGCTTTTTGGTCGACATAATGACCGCTCCGGCAGCCGCTGAGCGTCCATACAAGGCCCCCTGAGGGCCCTTTAGCACTTCAATCTGCGCCAGATCCGGCATTTCACGGTTGAAGCCGTAGGGATTGGGATAAAGAATCCCGTCGACGATAAACGCAAAATTGGTCTCAGCATCTCTGGCACCATTAAGTCCCCTGATACTAAGCGAGGTGTCGCCGATCTCCACCGTATTCACCATGGTCACACCAGGTGTCATAAAGATGAAGTCCTCAGCGCGTTCGACGCCCATATTTTCAATTTGATTCTCAGTAAACGCGGTAATCGTCGCAGGCACGTCTTGTAGAGATTCTGAACGAGCCCTCGCGGTAACGATGACCTCTTCGAGTTGTTGCCCAACCGCGGGACCCGATACCAACAGCGAGACTGAAGCTGGCGCAACCAATAACCCCGCCAAAAAAAGTGATTTTAATTTTGATTCGACCATACATCTCTCCGATTTTTGATTTAGTTATAAGCAAAGGTGCAGCAGTGGAAAACAATGCTTGTGCCAACATACATAAAATAATGCAAAAGAAGGAATTCTGAATCTATCTACGGATCTCCACACTCACTATCGAAGCGTTCTTGGAACCGGTAATAACCAACCGTTATCATCACGACATTTTGACCGTGCCGTTTTCCTTTCTCTACCGTAAGAAGCGCGTTGACAAACACATCCTTACACATTTAAGTTAATACGAAATCATTAGCTATGACAAGTAGTTTTTTTATTAGTCCAGCCCATTTAAAAAATGCAGCATTACTCGCGGGTCGACCGAGGTTGTCGCAAGGATTCACCAGCCCGCCAAATGCGGGTTAAAAACTCTAGATACACCACCTAGACCCGACGGCTACAAACTCCACCGCTACCGCAAACGCCGTCAATATTTCCGGGCAGTATCAGGGTTGAATCCCGACATTAAGCGCCGGTACCAGCGCCCCTGCTCTGCATAAACGGAGCAGATAACCGACGACCACCCAGCGATCGGTTCATTGCCATCAGGAGCGTTTGCGGTAGCCACTCAAACCGAGATTCTCCCGCAGCGTAGTTCCGGCATAATCTTTGTGATACACACCCCGTCGCTGCAATTCTGGAACCACGTAACGCGAAAATTCTTCATAGCCTCCCGGAGTATGCGTGGCAAACAAGACAAAGCCATCAGCAGCCCCTTCGACAAACCATTTTTCCATGGTATCTGCAATCTGAGTCGGACTGCCCACCAAATGGGGCGCTTCGCGCACCGTTCCGCGACCGCTAAACTCGACAAAGTCTGCCAGCGTCGGGTTGGTTTTTCCGCTCAACCTAACCACTTTGTCCAATATTCCCCTAAGGCCATTAATACCCGCCAACTCTTCATCCGAAAAGGGTTCGTCAATCTTTTTGGTCGCAAAGTCAAAATTCAATACTTCGGATAACAACGTCAGTCCATCGATCGGCTTGGCGAGGCTGTCAATGTAAGCATATTTGTCTTCGGCGATACTCTGGGTCTCACCCACGGTCACGTAGAAAGCCGGGGCGATGGCGATTGTATCGGGATCGCGGCCTTGCATTTGCGCTTCATCACGCATCTCCGAACGCACCTTCTTGGCCTGCTCCATGTCATTTTGGATAGTAAAGATCACCTCGCCCCACTCGCAGGCAAATGTTCTCCCTCGCCCACTTTGACCTGCCTGGACGATCACCGGATGCCCTTGAGGAGATGGCGGCACAGTAAACGAACCCTTGGTTTGAAACCATTCACCGTTGTGCTCAATCGGGTGCACCTTGTCGGGGTCGGCAAAGATACCGCTGTGCTTGTCGAATTTTATGGCATCTGGCTCCCATGAATTCCACATATTGATGACGCTATGCATCATCTCGTCGGCCCGATCATAGCGGCGATCGTGCTGAATAGTGCTCTTAGCCCCCATATTAAAGGCCTCTGAATCGTTGAGTGAGGTCACCACATTCCACCCAGCGCGCCCGCCAGTCATGTGGTCGAGGGTCATCATGGTGCGAGCAATGTGAAATGGCTCATAGTACGTGGTCGACAGCGTCGCCGCCAAACCCAGATGCGTGGTGCTCATTGCCATGGTCGCCAAGATCGGTATCGGATCCATTTTGACCACTCGGATACCATTTTTAACCGCTTCTTTGTGATCCGCCCCATAGATATCGGGCAGCGCTAAACGATCATCAAAAAAACCAAAATGGAACTTTCCATCTTCCAATGCTCGCGCTATGCGGCGGTAGTAATCGGGGGTAAGAAAGTCTCCGGCTGACTCCATATGTCGCCATGACGCTGGGTAGTTCGAACAATTTTGCGCTTGCATAAACCCAACCATTATGATCTGTCTATCTTTTGGCATTGCTTCTTCACCCCTCAGGTACTCGGATTCAGGCATCAATTAACGTCACTACCGATTGATAGCTGGATCATTTGATGATTAGATTAGTAATTAGTCCAGACCAATAATACGATCATGAATGCCGAGCGTCAACCGAAGAAAGCGGCTACCCACGCCAAAGCGGTCGAACAACACCTGCATTAGCGTGGCACCGACGTAGTCATTTTGCCAACCGCATTGGCGACTGCGGTGACCGGTCACAATGACGATACGCGGTCCGGTCACAACCTTAATTTGCCGATATTACCGGCGTATTTTTACGCTCAAAACAATCGATTCATTAATGTGATAAACGGCAAAAAATAGGCCTTTAATCGAATCAACGTTGCTGCGCCAACGACCGCCCAAGGAATTCCTCACAACCACAGGCAACGCTAGGACAACAACACGACCACAGATAGCGTAATAAGAGCACCACCTACAATTTCCAGCAATGGGACTTTTTCTTTAAACACATAAATACCGAAGAGCAGACTGAGCACAATTTCAATCTGCCCGAGCATGCGCACCGACGCAACCGACATCATACTGAAGGCCACAAACCACAAAAATGTCGTACCGGCCGCGATAGCTCCAGCTAGCGACGATTGGCGCCAGCTTTGAATGCACGCCAACAGTTCTGTCGGGCGCCATAGCATGAGGCACGCGCCCATCAACAGAGTCTGGATTACGGTTGCCAGACAGGACGTCAATATCGCCCGCTCCAACACATCGTATTCGCCAAGACAGTCCATCGCGAGGCGAAAAAATACCGAGCAGGAGCCGAGACAGAGCCCAGCTAACAGACCGAGCGCAAGCGATTTTTTATGCGCTAAAAAACCTACCAGACCAGTGTTACTGCGCGCGTTAGCGATCAACAAAATCGCCACACAGCCCACCGATATAGCCACAGCTAACCGAGCGTCAGGAATCAATGACAGCAGCAGCATCTCAAACAGGGCAGCTTGCAGAGCGTCGGTTTTAGATAACGCAATGGCGGTGGCAAAATTACCGCTTTCAAATGCATAACCGAGCACAATGGTAAATATAATTTGTACGATGCTGGCCAGCAAAAGCCACGCGAAAAATTCCGTAGCAGGATCAAAGGCGAGCAATTTAGACCCGCCAACAACCACTAGCAGAATGATCACCGAAAACGGCAGGCCAAAAATAAAGCGCACAAAGGCGCTACCGTAGATACCTAGTTGGCGCCGCGATTGTCTTTGAATAACCGAGCGTATGGTCTGACCAAGCGCCGCGCCCAAGGTCGCGACAATCCAAAAATACGGCTCGCCTAAAATACTTGAAAACCCGTTAAATAGCCGGTCAGGTTCGGGTTAAATCGACGTTGCTAATGCGCTCGTCGTCGACCTTTTTGTTTACCAATTCATCGCCATTGCAGCCCTTTGCGCAGCAACGGCCCGGTTGGCGATCAACCTTCATGCCCTTGCCAAGCTCCAGCGCGCCGCGATCAAACAGCGCCTGCACCAACTCGGAACGCGCCTCGACGTTGTAGTTGCGCAGTATCTCCAACTTCATCGCCTCGGGGGAACCGCCCCCGTGAAGGCTGATAACCGAATACCAACCGCCGGTTTCAGAGGCTGTCAAATCCTCTATAAAGCGTGCCACATTGGCCCGATGCTGATAGGGCACGTCTGGATGACCGCGCAACACATCGCTCAACATGGCTGCGGTCGATGGATTATGATCCTCCTCCGGCGACGGCAATGCCACCACCAAACCCCCAGAGAGGTCGTGCGCCAATCGGTGCATGTCATAAATCTGATTGGCGAGCAATAGCTTGCCTATATTGGAGTACACTCGGTCGGGCCTAAAGTTACCCGCCGCGTCATGCACCCCCATGGTCGAGGCGGCGATACCACAGGCATAAAATCCTTCGGTGATTTTGATCAAATCGACCATTTTCTCGCGCATGTGCGGGGTTTTTTCGTAATCCAAGCCATTGGCTTCGGCGATCATTGCCCCAGCGCCAATCAACAGATCGCCGAAGCCGGCGCGCGCGCCAATACAGCTGTGCCGGTGATGAGTGGCATAGTTGGTCGTCATGATGTGCGCTTCGTCGGTTTCACCGTCGATAAACACGCGCTCCATAGGCACAAACACATTATCAAAATAGGCCACCGCGACCGACTGGGCGAATTTGGCGCTGAACATGGCCGCAGGATTACCTGGGCGTCCAGCAGGTCGGGAGACGATGGTAATGCCCGGCGCATCGATCGGCACCGCGCAGGCAACGGCGAAATCCTTGTCCTCCGGTTGCATCCGACGGCACGGCATTACCAAGAATTCGTGCATGTAGGGACCACCGGTTATGATCGCCTTGACGCCTGAGATGACGATGCCGTCAGCGCGGCGTTCGGTCACGTGCACATAGCTATCGGGCTGCACTTGCTGCGAGGGGCGCTTGGAACGGTCGCCCTTGCCGTCGGTCATGGCCACGCCGATCGACAGGTCGTTGCTCTGAGCATACTCGATGTAATTCAGAAGGCGCGCGTGATTTTCGCCACCGTGGGTTTCATTGATCAGCCAAGTGGCTTCGAACAGCGCATTAAACGCATCGTGGGTCAAATAGCGTTGCGCGCAACCGGCAAATTGACAAGTCAATCTCACCGCTTCTAATTTGTCCAAAAGATCTTGGTGACTGCGGTTGATGGCCAAAAATCTGTTGGTTGGACGGCCGTCCAAGCCCGCCGTTGTCATGATCGATTTATAGTCATCCACGTGTGCAAAATCATAAGTAATTCCGGTGGCGTTAATGCCCGGCTCAAAGCGCGGTTCATCGGCCACTGAATCGACCAACTCACCACCAAGATAAACTACCGGTTTGATCGACCGCAACGATTCTCGATATTCTTCAGCTGTTTTCATCATGTAAAAAAACCTTGTGTAGTAGTCTAATCATATAGCATGATTGCAACTTAAATCTAGCCTTTAGTCCGTACTTTTGGAGCCACTCATGTCCAGCAGTGAAAAAGACAGCACTTCATCGAGCATAAATTCCGCGCTTTCAGATATCAAAGTGCTGGATTTGGCGACCTTTATCGCAGGCCCCTATTGCGCGACCTTTCTCGCCGAATTTGGCGCCGACGTCGTCAAAGTAGAGCTTCCAGGGAGCGGTGACCCACTGCGCAAATTTGGCACCATGACCGATTGCGGTGACAGCCTTGTATGGCTCAGTGAGGGCAGAAACAAGCGGTCGATCGAGCTCGATTTGCGCTCTGAAGAAGGCAGCGCGACGCTGAAAAAATTGGTCGCCGAAGCCGATGTGTTATGCGAAAATTTTCAAGTGGGTACGCTGGAAAAATGGGGGTTGGGAGCCGACGTATTACAGGCCATTAACCCCGACCTCATCATTGCACGAGTCACCGCTTATGGGCAGACAGGGCCTTACAAAAACCGTCCGGGATTCGGCCGAATAGCTAACGCCTTTAGTGGCATTTCTTATCTTTGTGGTGAACCGGATGCGCCCCCAGCTTCCCCGGGCACCGCCACGCTTTCAGATTATATGTCGGGGGTTTATGCAGCGCTCGGCGTGCTGGTTGCGCTGCAGGCGCGACCTAAAACCGGTCGCGGTCAAATCGTCGACATCGGCCTCTATGAAAGTATCTTTCGCATCTTGGACGAACTCGCTCCCGCCTATGCGCATCGAGGATTTGTACGCGAACGCATGGGGGCCGGCACCGTCAATGCCGTACCTCACAGCCATTATCCTACCAAAGACGGGCTCTGGGTCGCCATCGCCTGCACCAACGACAAGATTTTCAACCGCCTCGCAGTACTCATGAATCGCGAGGAAGTCACCGGTGAAGGTATCTATGGCAGCATTGTTAAACGCGAAGCAAAACGACAGGAAATCGATGCCTTTGTCACCCACTGGACCACGAGTTACACCCGCGAAGAAATTCTTGCCCTGTGCGAACAAGGCGAAGTTCCCTGCGGGCCAATCTATAGCATTGAAGAGATCTTTGAAGACCCACAGTACGCAGCCCGCGACAACTTGGTCACGCTCGATGACAGCCAGATTGGCAAGATCACCATGCCCAATGTCTGCCCGCGACTGTCGGACACGCCGGGGCGAGTCAAGTGGGCCGGGCGAGCACTGGGTGCCGACACCGAAGAAATACTCAAGGACTGGTTAGGGTCGACCTAACCGCGGTGAATTTTTGCCGCAGCCATCACCGCGTAAGCCTTTTCAACGATCGGGTAGTCAACAAAATAGCCGTCCACCTGAATAGAGGCTGACCCTTTCGACTCGGCAGCTTCAAACGCTGCGATGACCTTCTTTGCCTTGTCGATTTCTTCCGCGCTAGGCATGTAGGATTGATTGGCAAGTTCGACCTGCTTTGGATGGATCAGTAGCTTGCCCTGAAAACCAAATTTCACCCCGGTCGCTACGGATTGTGCGTAGCTGTCCATGTCATTTAACTGAATATGCACGGTATCGATCGGTGCCTCAAGCCCGTGGGCCCGCGCGCTTAGAATCATGTGCCCGCGAACGTAACCAAGCTCGGTTTCATCGGCGCTCCACTTTATGCCAACGTCGCGCGTGAAGTCACCTGCGCCGAATGAAAAGCGCTTCATACGCCCTGGCATCGCGCAAATTTTGTCCAGGTTTTTCATGCCGTAACCAGTTTCGATGATCGGCATTAAATCGATCGATCCGACCTCCAGTCCGCGCTCGCGCTCATACTCCGACAACGCCCAGTCGATCGCATACAATTCTTCCGGGCGCTCCAACTTTGGCAACACCACACCATCCAACCAAGGGCCAACGATAGCGTCGAGATCGCGAAAACAGTAGGCCGTGTCGATCGCATTGATGCGTATGTAACCTAGCGACCCCTCCCCAGCTTTTAACGCTTCAACAACCGTTTGGCGAGCCGCGGGTTTATCGCGATCGGCGCAGGCATCTTCCAAATCGAGTATCACAGCGTCGGCACCGTAGCTGAATACTTTGTTAATTTTATCGGCATGATTGCCTGGCACAAACAAAAAACTACGCCGGCTTTCGGGACTGTTTCGACTGAGGTTATTTTGCTGTTGAGTCACGATAAGGGTTATCTCCTGTAGCTTAGATTAAACGAATAGGTAAATCGACTCGCTGGGTGCTCGCTCACAGAAACCTCCAGTAGCTTGCCCTGCGCATCTCGATAGCGACGCACCATAATTAGCGACGCACTGTTGGGTTCGACCCCGAGCAGTTTGGCGCGTTCATGACTGACGCTGCCGGCGAGTATTTCTGCATTAATTTCCATTGCTTCGACGGCAAAGTTCTCCTCAATGAGTTTGAAGACCGGACTGCTGGTCTTACTGATAAGGTCGCGAACGCGGTTGTAAGCCCGCGGAACATAAATTTCAGTTAGACACACCGCTATATTTTTGTGCGTTTTACGAATGGTTTCGATCTTAGTCCAACGACTGCCGACATCGCACTTTAAAAAGTTTCCCAAAGTTATATCCGACACCAAGTTGATCGATTGCAAAATCTCTCGCTGGGTATTTTCCGGATACTGAAACAACTCATCCACCGAGCGAACTTCCTGAACCATCAGCTCGATCGGCTTTGACGAGGTTACGATGGTTCCCAGGCGTCGGCGGCGGCTGATCATGCCTCGATTCTGTAAATCATCCAGTGCAGAACGAATGGTGAAACGGCTCACTGCAAAATTTTCCGAGAGCGCCTGTTCCGAGGGCAATTGATCGCCCACCTGCCAGGTTCCCTTTTCAATGTCGCCAAGGATGATCTGCGAAATTTCTCGATAACGTGCTATAGAAGACTTTTTTTTCATTTGGCAACAAAATCCGGCTTGATTTATTAGTCTGGATCATTGAGGATGATTACATAAAAATGAATCATAACGATTATTACAAGTTATTTATATCGATAGTCGAATCTATTTGCATTTTAGGAGGGGTTTAAATGTATAAAGTTGGCGTAGATGTGGGTGGTACGTTTACCGATGTGCTGTTGGTGGACATGGAGAATTCCAAATTTTTTACTTCCAAAGTGCCGTCTACCCCCGAGGATAGCTCTCAAGGGGTATTAAATGGCATTATAAAAGCATGTCAACTGGCGGGCGCAGAGCTCAGTGAAATTGAAGCCGTTACCCATGGTACAACGGTTGCCACCAATGCGATTCTTACGGGTCGCGGAGCAAAGGTGGGTCTTATAGCCACCAAGGGCTTCGGACAGGTACTACAAATAGCTCGCTCCTACGTGCCAGGTGGCTTGGGCGGATGGCTTTACTATCAAAAGACCGCTCCACTCGCCCCCCTCGACTGTAGTATCGAGGTCGATGAACGCATGGGTGCCGACGGCTCGGTGGTCAGAGAACTCAACGAGTCGCAACTTAGACAAGCGTTGACCTCGTTTGACGGCAAAGGCATCGAAGCCATTACCATCTGTTTGATTAACAGCTTTACAAACGACCAACACGAACAGCGCGTGCGAGACATCGTCGCCGAAGTCATGCCCGACATTCCCACATCGATTTCTAGCGAGGTGATTCCGGAGCTACAAGAGTATGAGCGCACGGTGACCACGGTGGCGAATTCCTACGTCAGGCCGGAAGTCAGTAAATACATATCCAACCTACAGACAGAATTTGACAAACGAATGAACGGCGCCAGCCTGTCGATCTTGCGATCAGATGGCGGACTGGCCACCGCCACATCGGCCATGGACTTTCCAGTGTATATGCTCATGAGTGGGCCTGCGGGTGGTGTTTCAGGTGCTATTTGGGTGGGCGAACAGGCCGGCATCAACAATATCATCACCTTTGATATGGGCGGTACCTCGACCGACGTTGCGCTGATTGAGAACGGTCAGGCGCTGGTTCGGCGGGATACCACGGTAGGGGATGTGACGGTGCGCGCCAGCGCGCTCGATGTGCGTTCCATCGGCGCTGGAGGCGGTTCCATCGCTCACGTTCCGGAACTGACCCGCGCGCTGCGTGTCGGACCAGAGTCCGCCGGAGCCGAACCCGGGCCGGCAGCCTACAACAAAGGCGGCGAAGAACCCACGGTAACCGATGCCAATGTGGTACTCGGGTATCTACCCCAGCAGCAGAAGCTCGGCGGAGATATGGACATTCGCAAAGACCTTGCTGAACAAGCGGTTCAAAAGGTCGCAGATGCGCTGGGCCTCGGCCTGCACGAGGCTGCCGAGGGAATTGTAAAAATCGTTAACGAGAAGATGTTTGGCGCGGTGCGCCTAGTGTCCGTTGAGAAAGGCTATGATCCTCGGAATTTTTCGCTAATGGCATTTGGTGGTGCCGGACCCTTGCACGCCAATGCACTCGGTGCGCTAACCCAGTCTTGGCCGGTGATAATACCGCCCGGCCCGGGCATTCTATGCGCCTATGGCGACGCCACAACGCGGCTTAGAAACGAGGCCTCGAAATCGATTATCGTCAACATGAGCAATGCCGACCACGACAAATTACTGGCTGAATTCGCCGCGCTCGAAACCACCGCCGCCGACGGTTTGCTGTCCTCAGATAGCAACGAGACCAGCGGCTTGACCAAAGATCACCTGCAAACCAAGCACGAGATAGACGTGCGCTATTCTGGACAGGGGCTAGTATTGACCATCCCAGTCTCGATGCAAGACATCGAGTCCGGCAACTTCGACAAGGTTGCCGACGACTTTGATGATCTGCACGAGCAACTTTTTACCTTTCGAATAGACGGCGAAAAGGAATTTGTAAACTTGCGCGCCATTGTGCTGGGGCCTCCTTCGCAGTTAGAGCTCTCTGAGACAACCGGCAGATCCGATACAACCGTTGACGATGCAAAAGTTATGGATCATGAGATCTTTTATAACGGCGCAATGCATGCGGCTAAGGTCTACGATCGCGCTAAACTCGAGCCAGGGCACGTAGTTTATGGCCCGGCAGTCATCACAGAAATGGACGCAACTTCGGTTGTGTTCCCTGACCACGAAGCCGAAGTCGATAGTCGAAGAAACCTTCTCCTATCGCCAACCGCTTAAGATTGGGAGCTACTAGACATGCACGAGAAAATAATTCAAACCAACAACACGCCTTTTAAGCTTATCGACGTAGACCCGATCACTCTAGATATCATTGAAAGCGCGCTGAGAAATACCCGCGAACAGATGGATGCCACGCTGTTTAGAACCGCAATGTCGCCGGGAATTCGCGAGCAGGGTGATGCCTTTCCAATGATTGCAAATGCCGATGGCAAAATGGTCGTCGGCCAGTTCGGATCATTTATCCATGGTTTTATGGAGGGTTTTGAGGGCACGCTCGAAGAGGGCGACATGATTTTCACAAACGATCCATACAGTTGTGGCGGCGCCATTAGCCACCTAAACGACTATTTGGTAATCAAGCCAATATTTAAAGATGGCCGGCATATGGCATGGGCGGCGCACTTTGGTCACCTGACCGATGTTGGCGGTCGCGTGCCTGGGTCGCTACCCAATGAAGCGCGAGAAATCTTCGAGGAAGGCGTTGCCTTTCCCCCGGTGAAAATTTTCCGCAAGGGCGAACTTCAGGAAGACCTCATCAAGATTGCCATCCGAAATTCGCGTATGCCAAATTGGAATCAGGCGGATTTCAAGGGAATCATCGCCGCCTGTACCGTTGCTGAGCGCCGCTGTATCGAGATGGCGGAGCGCTTTGGCGACGATGAGTTCTACTCGGCATTGGATGCCCTGCTGGAGCGCAATTGCCGCGCCATGCGCCAACTTATCATGGATACCATCCCCGAGGAAAAGCAATCATTCGAGGACTACATCTGCGACGATGCTCTGGGTTCGGGCCCCTACAAAATTAAGTGCTCAATGTGGCGAGAAGGTGAAGTTGTAATCTTTGATTTCGACGGAACCGACCCGCAGAGCCCTGGGTCGATCAATTTTTTGCTGAACGAGGAAATGTTCAAGATGTTCTGCGGAACGTTTATGATTTCAGCATTCGACCCACAGATTCTCTTCAACGATGGCTTTTATGACTACGTGGATGTTCGCATTCCCGAGGGCAGTTTGTTGAAACCGATCAGGCCCGGCGCGTTGTCCTGTCGAACCCATGCGCTGGGACGAATTTTTGATGTACTCAGCGGCCTTCTGGGCCAGGGAAATCCTGACTTCCTGTGCGGCGCTGGCTTTTCAGATAGTCCCCACTTCATGTACTCCGGGTACGACAAGAATGGCGAATGGTACCAACTCTACCAAATCGGTTTTGGTGGTATTCCGGCGCGACCCGTGGGTGATGGTCCGGATGGACACTCGCTGTGGCCGGCCTTTAAAAATGTCCCAAATGAGTTCCTCGAAGCCTATTTCCCATTACGGATTGAAACCTTTGAGTGCATCATCGATTCCGGCGGCGCGGGCTACCATCGCGGTGGCAATGGTATCCGCATGGGCTACCACTTCCTCGAGGACGGCGAAATTTCTGTGCATGACGATCGCTGGCTCACCTACCCCTGGGGAGTCAACGGGGCGATGCCGGGACAAAGAAGTACTAAAGAGCTGGTTCGCGCTGATGGCAGCGTAGAGTTTTTGCCGTCGAAGTGCGATCTGTTTCAGGTCAATAGCGGTGACACGCTGTTCTTCAACACCTGGGGCGGTGGTGGCGTCGGCGATCCATTGACCCGCGAGACCGATCGCGTCCTGCAAGATGTTCAATATGGATTGGTCAGCCCAGAGGCTGCCAGAGACTCCTACGGCGTGGTCCTCGACGGAGATACCGTGGACGAGGTAGCAACTGCGGCGCTGCGCAAAGACAAAACCGTCGAACACACAGACGACGGCAAGATCTTTAACTTCGGTGGTTCAATCGAAACGTTGAGAGCAAATTGTTTTGCGGAAACTGGTCTACCCGCGCCAGTTGCCCCCGACTTCTCAAAGCGTCGACGCGCGGCCAGATAGCTACTTTACTCAAAATCCGACGTTGCCCTGCACCAGGGCAACGTTCGGTTGTGTATAGCTGTTAAAGGGAGACAACCATGAGTGTTTTAGACATACAAGGCGACGCCCAAGAGGCGTTTCACATCTTACAAAATGGTGGAACCTGCATCCTACCGATGGACGTGGGTTATGCCTTTCTCGGTGGATCGTTCGACTCGGTTATGCACATTTTTAATACCAAAAAGCGCGCCAACACAAAATACAACGCGGTTATCGGCAATATGGATCATCATAAGGCGCTGCATGTGGTTAGCTCTCGCGGTAGCGAAATCGTCTCGGCGATCGTCGAGGACTACGACTTGCCGCTAGGTATCATCGCGCCGTGCAACCCCGAACACGAACTGTTTGACAGTATCAACCAAGAACTCTACGACCGTAGCACGGTGGACGACACGCTTGCTATGCTCACCAACGCCGGTAAGTTTCACGCGGAAATAACCCGTCTGATTTTTGCCGCCAACAAGTTAGTCTTTGGCTCGTCGGCAAACGTCTCGACCACTGGCACCCGCTTTCGCGTCGAAGACATCCAAGACGAGATTAAAGATGCCGCCGATATGGTGGTCAATTACGGGCCGGTCAAATACACCCATCAGGGAATGTCGTCGACCCTGCTAAACGTCGAAACTTTGGAAGTGGTGCGTTACGGCTGTTGTTATGAAAACATCGCCGACATCCTCAAACGTCACTTCGGCATTGATATGCCGCCGAGGCCGAACAATGAATTATCTCGATAAGCCCATCAGGAGCCTATAGGAATGGAGAACACCACTCAAACTCTGGCCGATTTCTGTGTGCAAACGAACTACGATAAGATTCCAACCGAGGTCGTCGAGCGCACCAAGCTGTTAATACTCGATACCGTCGGCATTATCATTAGGGCGCGCCACGATTCAGAGTCGACACCCAGTATGCTTGCGGCGGTTGGCAAGCTTGGCTTGGATAAGGGCGACTGCCACGTGTTTGGCGACAAGACGACCTATTCTCCCGCTACTGCCGCACTAATTAACGCAACCCTGGCCCACTCGCTGGACTTTGATGATACCCATGCCGAGGCATCAATTCACGCCAGCGCACCGATCGTCCCCGCGGCCATTGCCGCGGCTGAAATGGTCGGTGCATCTGGGCGCGACCTTATCACCGCCTGCGTGGTGGGCTACGAAATACACGTTCGTCTAGGAAAAGCGGTCGGCGCAGCGGACCACTACATCAGGGGATTTCATCCAACCGCAACCTGTGGCATTTTTGCTGCAGTGGCTGCGGTAGCGAAAATTCTCAAATTATCCGATGCTCAAACCATCTCGGCATTCGGTATTGCTCTCAGTCAGACCGCCGGTGCTATGCAGTTTCTCAAGGACGGTGCCTGGACTAAGCGACTGCACGTTGGCCAAGCCGCGCAAAACGGATTGATGGCGGCTTTTTTTGCCCGCGAGGGCTATGTGGGTCCAGCGCAATCGATCGAGGGTCAGTGGGGTTTCTTTAACAATTACAGCAGCGATGCAAATCTAGACACGGCGGTTGACGGCCTTGGGGAAACCTGGGAAACGATGACCCTCGGGGTTAAGCCCTACCCGTCTTGCAGATACAGTCATGCTGCAATCGACGGCATCATCCAACTGGCAAAGCAACATGATCTACCCGCCGATAGCGATGTCGATATCGAGGTGGGACTGCCACAACGCGGCTTTGGTATCATTGGCCATCCGCTAGACCAGAAACAGAATCCTGGTAGCATTGTCGATGGTCAGTTTTCCATGCCGTTCAGCGCGGCAGTAGCCTTTCGACAGCGCGGCTTTGTGTGGGATGACTATGCAAAGAATCTGACCAACGTAGCCACCTTAAATCTGTGCAAAAAGGTCGCGGTGTTTGTCGATGACCAAGCGGAAGCCTGCAGCCCTAAAAACATGAGCGCCAAGGTTAGAATCACCGCGAATGGTCAGACCTTCGAGACCTTTGTGCAAGTGCCTATGGGTGAGCCAGACAATTTTATGAGCGCAGAGCAATTTCAAGAAAAATTTAGCGGGCTTTGCAGCCCTTACATGACAGCACCTCAACGAGACCACTTGAGCGACAATATCATGGCGCTTGAATCCTGTACCGATCTCAATACAGCGCTGTTTGGCTAGTGCAACTAATGATGCACAGAGACGTATTTTGGCAGTTGAATTAAGCGTTTTAGAAGTTTTTCTACAGCGCCGCACGATATTGTGGGTGTTGTTGCTGACGGTAAGAGTCTCTAGATTAAAGATCGGAAGATTAGTTCGCCGCATTTTTGATTAGCCCAGAGCACCCAACTGACTCATGGCGCCGATATCGATAGATATTAACGCTCCGGATCAGGCATGCGTAAGGTTCACTAAATTTTATATACGTTAGAAATCCATTATTTTTCGAAAAATCAATTATTTGTAAATAGGATTTAGACATGAAAAAGCCCAGTTTTATCGATTCGTTTTCGCAAAAAGTCGATGTTGATTCCAGCGATACCGTACTCGTTGTTATCGATATGCAGAACGCCACCGGAAATAGACATATGGGGCTAGGAAAGCTCTTGAGCGAAGCGGGAAAGGCTGAACAATCAGATTTTCGCTTCTCTCGAATTGAGCAGATGCTGGTACCAAATATTCAAAAACTGCTAACCAGCTTTCGTGACAATAATGCCAGTGTAATCTATATAACCTACGGTGCCGAGACACCGGATGCCCGCGATGTACCCCCACATTTAAAGCCAATCGTGGTCGCGACAAATAATATCGTCGGCAATATAGAGCACGAAATTGTTGCAGATTTAACCCCACATAGCGGCGAGTTGGTCTTCAATAAAACCACTCAGGGAGCCTTTCGCTCAACAAAAATTGATACCGCGTTGCGCGCGATGCATGCTAAAACTGTGGTCTGCGTAGGCGTGTCTACCAATAATTGTGTCGCCATGACCGCAATGGAAGCCTGCGATTCACAGTACAAAGTGGTCATCGTATCGGACGCCACCGGCACAGACAGTCAGGAAATGCAGGACAGCACGCTGACAATGCTTGGCCGCCTATGGTCGCGCGTAATGACGACAGACGAGGTGATTGAGCATATCAGCGCCTAACAGACCTTTGGATGTCAGCGCTGCCCAGCAACGCCAACGTCACCAATAACGCCAGTGATTTTTTGCTACTAATGTGGGCAAATCATCAACCTGCCCTCGCGATCCACACAAGCCGGGGCATCCCATGCACCCAAGGGGCGTTTTTTTCACCCATGCCCCGACGTCAATTTGGCCTGAGTGTCTCGCTGTATGCGTCATACTCAGCGTGCGCTGAGTGCTGTACAAGGCGACGTTGTTCGAGCACCCTTTTAGTCGAAGCGGGACGGATCCCCGCGCAGAGATCCGTGCGTTGGCTATCGACTCGCTGGCCACAGCCGTTCTATCGGCGCTAGTCGAGCGATATAAACTCGGGTTGTTGCCACCGTAACATGACGATGATGTGAATTTGCAGCGCTCAGCCCCACTT
>CESJ01063397.1_pt1 | contig 22438 bp, 16 predicted proteins | sample 356311 | NCBI WGS metagenome assembly CESJ01 (sample SAMEA2621487, study PRJEB7988) | marine metagenome | biome: marine biome (ENVO:00000447); feature: surface water layer (ENVO:00002042); material: "saline water (ENVO:00002010), including plankton (ENVO:xxxxxxxx)" | depth 5 m
TTCGTATTCACTATTTGGTAACCATATATTTGGCTCATCTTTTTTGTTCCAGTTTTCTCTTGTATAAAAATTTCCTGTTTTGATTTCACCAATATTTCCGATCTTATCCATTTCAGTAATTAAACCAGTCCAATTAGCAATTGATTGACCAAGCCAAAAGCCCTCAAGTTTATTTGTATATTCTTCTCTATTAATCTCAAAAAAATCTTTTCTATTAATTTTAGAGTCAACACATGATATAAGAAAAGCTGAAAATAAAATTGAAAAAACGAAATTAATTTTTGACATGTAATTAATAAATGAGTTTTATTATCTTGGCTGAATGAAAAGTAAAACTATAATATTATTATTAATATTTCCTCTTAATTTTTTAATTGGTCAAAACTCTCAAGGAAATGTTACCAACTCAATAGCACTACTACAAAATATAATTAATCAAGTTAATATAGAAAAAATCGAAAGTTCAGGAGAAATTGACGGTTCTTACTATTTTTTTAAAATTCCCAATGATGCTAATATTAAACTATATAATTCGGAACGATCTCTAAGGGTTAAAGTAAATTATAATATTAGAAAAGATAATTTTGAATTTAAAAGTGGAGAGGATTTTTACACGTTATCCACAGACAAAGCAGAGTCAATTGTTTTTGCTAATCACAGATTTATTGTTTTTAATTCTAAATTCTATGAATTAATTACAAAAAATGATAAATTTTCAATTTTAAAATCTCATTTTATTGAAGCGATTCAACCAAAATATCAACCTGGAATTGAAGACAAACCTAATTTAAGGTACAGAAAAGCAAACATGCTTCAAGTTTTAATAAATGGCAAAATAAGTCAAATCAAATCTAACAAAAAAGCGATAATAGCTCTTTTTAAAAAATCAAATCAGAAGGAAGTAAAGGCTTTTATAAAATCAAACAAAATTTCTATTCGTGATTCTAAAGATCTAAAGTTGTTATTTGACAATTTTAAAGATGTTTTTAATCTAAAATAAATTTTTATTCCATTGATAATAAAGTTTATAATTAATCAGTAATATTGAAATATGAAAAAAATGTTTCTCGCTATTGTAATAATTCAATTTCAATTTATAAACTCTCAAAAAATTTTAAATGATTATCCATTATCCAAATTAGTTGAGGAAACATCTGGACTGGAAGTAATTGGAGATTATTTAATAACTCATAATGATTCCGGAGGAGACCCTAGTCTTTATTATCTTTCAAAAGAAGGTGAAATACTAAAAACTAGAGAAATTAAATCCGCAACCAATAAAGACTGGGAAGATCTAACAAAAGATGATAAGTATATCTATATTTCTGATATAGGTAACAACTACAGTACTAGAAAAGATCTTAAAATATATAAAGTCCCAATTGATGAAAACAGTAAAGAAAAAACACAAATCATTTCATTTAATTATCCGGAGCAAGACTCTTTTAAAATCAACAGAAATACAATATATGATGCTGAAGGATTAATCGCAATTGACAATGAACTTTTAATATTTACAAAAAATAGAGAAAAAAAAATTACTGAAATTTATTCGATTCCTAAGGATCAAGGTGATTATAATGCAAAAAAAATAGGAGTATTAAATGTAAAATCTATTATTACTGGTGCAGATTACAATAAAGATCTTAAATTACTTGCTTTAACCTCAACTATAGATTTTAATGAATATTATTTGATAACAATAAATGATTTTAATTTAAAAAATAATGTTTATAAAATCAATATGGTAAAAATACCAATTGGCAAAACACAAGTTGAAGCGATTAAAATTATAGACAGAAAAAATTTTTGGATTACCTCTGAGGATGAAAGTAGCTCAAAACATGCTAGATTATTGAAATTAAATATTTAGTTTTTTTAACTAACTTAAATAAATGATACTAGATCTAATACAAAACCCACATTACATTATTGATATAAATTCATATGAAGGAATACGTAATATTTCTGTAACTATACTAGTTTTTGTATCTATATTAATTTTAGGAAGAAATTTAAGTAAATCTAAAAATCTTTTATTACTTAAAATAATCTGTTCAATTGCAATTATTTCAACTGGCTATGACCATATTATTGACGCTTTAAACGGAAATTGGAGAGTTGAAGAAGATCTTCCTCTGCATTTATGCTCATTTTCTAATTTAATTGTTTGTGCTATCTTATTTGTTCCTTTAAACAATAAAGTGTTTGAGTTTCTTTTTTACTGTGGTTTTTTAGGGGGATTAATTTCGGTTTTAACTCCACAACTTAACTATTATGACGGCGGATGGTTTATGTATTTGAGTTATTACTCAAATCATGGAATAATAATGCTAGTTCCTCTTTTTATGTATTTCAACCTAGATTATAAACTTTCAAAATATTCATGGCTTAGAACATTCGGCATTTTAAATATTTTAATGATATTTATTTTACCCCTAAATTTTATAATTGGATCAGGTGCTAATTACATGTATCTGTACGAGGCTCCGAATATAAAAAACCCTTTAGTATTTGGTGACTGGCCTTTTTATATAATAAACTGGGAAATAATAATTGTAGTTTTATTTTACTTAACCTACTTAATATTTACTAGAAAAAAAATATGATAAAAAAATCTCCAATTGAAATTTTTTCTGACTGGGTAGACCTTGGAAAAGATAATGGTATGGAAAAAAACCACTCTGAATCTGTAAAAGTCATGTTAAATAATATATTAAAAAATCTTAATGATTTTACTTTTATTGATGCGGGGTGTGGAAATGGATGGGTAGTAAGAATGGTTTCGAAAATGGAATCTTGTTTTAGTGCTATTGGAGTAGATGGATCATTAAAAATGATTGAAAAGGCAAAAAGCTTAGATGAAATAAGTAAATATGAGTGTGCTGAAATTTCTACTTGGAAACCAAATCAGAAAAAAGATGTAGTTCATTCTATGGAAGTATTTTACTACTTTAAAGATCCTTTAATTGTTATAAAAAATATTTATGACAACTGGTTAAATGAGAATGGTAAATTTATAATGGGAATAGACTTTTACTATGAAAATACAACTTCTCACAATTGGCCTGAAAAAACTAATGTAGACACCATGACACTACTAACTACAAAAGAATGGAAAGATATTGTTTTAAAAGCTGGGTTTAAAAATATCGAAAGCTGGAGAGTTGGTGAAGAAAATGAATGGAAAGGAACTTTAATTATTTCTGCTACAAAAAATTAATTATTTTTTTGTATCCAATTTTTATAGCCGCCCTCAAGATCATAAATTTTTAAAAAACCTAAATCTTTTAATTTTTCAGAAGATTTTTTACTTCTGTTTCCAGATCTACAATAAATATATATTGGTTTTGTTTTGTTAACTTTTTTGAAAAACTTATTAAATAGTTTTTCTTCATAAAAGTCAATATTAATTGATCCTTTTAAATGTCCTAAATTATATTCTTCCATTGTTCTAATGTCAAACAATAAAACACCATTATTACTAATCTTATTTTTAAACTCATCATAATTAAGAATTTCATATGGTTGAGTATTTTCTTGAGAAAAAATGAATAAAGGAAAAAATAATAGAAAAAAATATTTATACATCTTTAGTTATTTTAAAATTAGAATTTTTAATCGAAGAAAATCCTCCAGCTACGTCAACAACTGAATTATAACCATTATTTTTTAAAATAGAGCAAGCTATCATACTTCTATACCCACCAGCACAGTGAATATAATGTCTAGATTTTACATCAATTTGAGAAAATAAATCTTGAAAATTATCTAATGGAATATGTTTTGAACTTAATAAATACCCATTAGATCTTTCTCCATTTTTTCTTACATCGATAAGACTAATATCATTTATTTTTTGACTTAAATTTTCAGCAGAAATAGATTCAATTGTTTCAAAACTATTATTAATAGCCCATGATGAAAAACCTCCATCCAAATAACCTAAACAATTATCAAAACCAACTCTCGACAGTCTTAATATAGCTTCCTTTTCTAATCCATTGTCACAAACTAATAATAGTTTAGTATTAATATCTTTGATAATAGAACCAACCCAAGGGGCAAAACTTCCATTTAAACCAATAAAAATAGAACCCGGAACAAATCCTTGTCTGAAATTATTTTGATTCCTTACATCTAAAATTAAGACATCTTTTAAATTCATTAATTCCTTAAACTTTTTTACACTTAAAGGATTTAAACTATTTTTTAAAACCAATTCAAAATCAATATACCCCTCTTGATTCAATTTTACATTAGAAGGAAAATATATAGGAGGACTAGACAGATCTTTAGTAAGTTCTTTTATAAATTCATTTTTATTTAAAGATCCATTTAAAGCATAATTTACAATCTTTTGATTTGCTAAAGTATCCACAGTTTCTTTCATCATGTTTTTACCACAAGCAGACCCAGCTCCATGAGCTGGATAAATTAATATATTTTCAGGTAAAACAGAAATTCTATTATTAATTGAATCATATAAAATCCCTGCCAAATCCTCTTTTGAAATTTTTAAAGATTTTTGTGCAAGATCTGGTCTTCCAACATCACCTAAAAAAAGTGTATCCCCAGTAAATAAGCAATAAGGGTTATCATTTTCATCTTTTAATAAATAACACGTACTCTCTAGAGTATGTCCAGGAGTGTGTATAACTGTTATTGAAATATTACCGATTTTAAAAACTTGATTATCTTCAGCTATAATACAATCAAAAGAAGGATTAGCATTTGGGCCAAATATAATTGGTGAATTTGTTTTTTTTGATAAAGTTATGTGCCCACTAATAAAATCAGCATGAAAGTGCGTTTCAAAAATATATTTAATTTTAGAGTTTGAAGATTTAGCTAAATTCAAATATTCTGAAACTTCTCTCAAAGGATCAATAACAGCAGCTTCACCATTACTTTCTATATAATATGCACCTTGAAATAAACAACCTGTATATATCTGCTTTACAATCATAATTTAAATATTATTCAAATATAAAAATTGAATTTTTAATAGTTTTATTATTTTAAAAAATTAATTTTATTAATATGTATGGTATTTGTCATTTAAGTATAATTCCCGTAAGGAAAGATTTATCAAGTAAATCTGAATTAGTTACTCAGTTAATATACGGTGAATTATACAATATAATAAAAAACGAGGAAAAATGGTTTTATATAGAAACAATAGATGATAAATATAAGGGTTGGATAAACTATTCTCAGTTTAAAGAAATATCAGAACATGATTTTAAAAAAGTTATAACAAAAGAACCTGAATTTTTGAATAATATTTCATCAGAAATAGAAACTGAGAATGGAAAAATGTCTTTGATAATTGGGAGTAAAATAAGTTCATCATTTATATTAAATCATAAATTAATATTAAAATCTAATACTAAAACTTCAATAATTAAAAATTCATTTAAGTTTTTAAACTCTCCTTACTTATGGGGAGGAAGGACACCTTATGGAATTGATTGCTCAGGTTTTTCTCAACAAGTATATAAGTTAGGTGGCTTGCAATTATCTAGAGATGCAAATCAACAAGCTCTCGAGGGAAAAGAAATAAAATTAAAAAATGCAAAACCAGGAGATCTTGCTTTTTTTGGAAAAGATAAAATTACTCATGTGGGAATTATTATGAATTCAAATAAAATAATTCATGCATTTGGTCTAGTCAGAATTGATAATTTAAATGAAAAAGGAATAATTAATTCTATTTCAAATGAATTAACACATCATTTAAAAAAAATTATAACCTATTGATTTCCTATTTCTTGTAATTTTGAGTTCATTAGTTTAAAATTATCAATATCATCAACAGTATAGTAAATATTTTTAGCAGTTTTTAATGCTTCAATATTACTTGGATCTATTTCAATTAATTTTTCTAAATAAGGTAAACATTCTTTGTAAAGATCTAACCTCTGTTCTTCTAGTTGATCGTATTTATCCAATTCACTTCTTTTTCTGGAAGTGACGTACTTATTCATTTCTTCAACTAAAGCACCTTCACCTTCAAGAATCAACCCAACTAAATTAAGATATGTAGCCGTATAAGTATTATCAAGCTCTAAGGATTTCAAATAATATTCCTTAGCTATTTTAAATTCACCTTGCTCTCCATTAATAACACCTAAATTATAATACAGAATTGCATTATTAGGATCTTTTTCAATAGCTTGCTGCATTAGTTCCTTAAATTTACTTTTATCACCAATCTTAATATACAAGTCAGCTTCAGATAAGATTAAATTAACATCATCTGGATTAATAACTCTAGCTTCTTTGATTGCAGAAATAGCTGATTCGTTATCTCCTTTTTGAACATAAATAAGAGCTATATTTTTAACAATTTCTGGTAATCTAGATTCTGTTTTTCCAATTCTTGGGGTTGAATAATCCTCAGATGTATTGAATAAATTATACTCAGTTTCAGTAACAGTCTCTTCAACACCTGTTTCAATTAGTGTTACAAAATATTCAGATACAACTCCAGTATAACCCATGTTTTTTAACTTCAAATAATATTCTAAAGCTTTATCATATTCTTTTGCATTGACGGCACTAGACGCAGAGTAATATAAATAATTTATATTTTCATCATTTTCGGGATTCATTAAATATGCATCATATAATTTTAATGAAGCTTCTAAAAATTTATCATTTTTATTATCTTCAACTGCAGCATTTACTAAGTCAGCTTCAGCATTCTGAATTAAAATTTTAGCATCATCAATATATCTTTTTTGTCTAATAGACCTCTCTAGTTCAATTGACTTTCTTAACGAAACGACTGACTCTAGAGATTGCGAATCTTCTTTCAAAGCCCATCCGTTTAAATAATAATAATTAGCTTGGTATTTTATATCAGAGGACAATATCAATTCTTTATTGATATTTAAAACATCTAAAGCCTCTGAATAAAACTCCTGATCTATTAGCTTTTGAGCCTGTTTTAACTCTTTTTTCTGTCCATAAGTGAAAACAGAAATTGTAATTATTAAAGTGAATAAAATATTTTTCATTATAAATTAATTTAATCGTTATCGTTATTTTCTTCAATAACATTTATTTCTTCAACATCAGAAATATTATCATCGTCATGGGCTACCTTTGCTACAGCAGCTATTGAATCTGATTCTTTTAGATTTATTAGTTTAACACCTTGTGTTGCCCTACCCATTACTCTTAATGAAGAAACTTCCATTCTTATGGCTATTCCTGATTTATTAATAATCATTAAGTCATCATTATCAGTCACATTTTTTATAGTTACTAACTCTCCTGTTTTCTCAGTAATAGATATTGTTTTAACGCCTTTACCTCCTCTATTTGTCATTCTATAATCATCTAAACTTGATCTTTTTCCATAACCATTTTGAGAAACAACTAAGATATCACTATCTAAATCATTAACAGAAATCATACCTACTACCTCATCTTTTGAATCTTTTAATCTAATTCCTCTAACACCTGAAGCGTTTCTACCCATTGGTCGAGTTTTACTCTCTTCAAAGCGAATACATTTTCCAGATTTAACAGCAATTAAAACTTGAGAATTTCCTGTCGTTAATTTAGCTTCTAAAAGCTCATCATCATCTTTTATTGTTATAGCATTAATCCCATTTGATCTAGGTCTTGAATATTGTTCTAGAGATGTTTTCTTAACCTGACCTTTTTTGGTTGCCATTATTACGTAATGACTATTTATATAATCTTCATCTTTTAGATCTTGAGTACATATAAAAGCTTTAACTTCATCATCTTGCTCAATATTAATTAAATTCTGCATTGCTCTTCCTTTTGAAGTTTTACTTCCTTCAGGAATTTCAAAAACTCTCATCCAAAAACATTTACCTTTTTGAGTAAAGAATAGCATGTATTGATGATTAGTTCCAACAAATAAATGTTCTAAAAAATCTTCATTTCTTGTGGTAGAACCTCTTTGTCCTACTCCACCTCTATTTTGTGTTTTATATTCAACTAAAGGAGTTCTTTTAATGTAACCTGCGTTTGATATAGTAATAACTACTTTTTCGTCTGGAATCATGTCTTCCATACTTAAACTACCACCAGCATATTCAATTAAAGACCTTCTTTCGTCCCCATATTTTTCTCTTATTTCTAAAAGCTCATCTTTAATTATAGTCATTCTTCTTTCTTCACTATCAAGAATGCCTTTAAGATCTTTAATCGTATTCATTAAGTCATCAAATTCAGCTCTTAACTTGTCCTGTTCAAGGCCTGTTAATTGTCTTAAACGCATTTCGACAATTGCTTTTGATTGAATTTCTGATAATTTAAACTCTTTTATTAATTTAGATTTAGCTTCATCAGCATTTGAAGAAGATCTTATTAAAGAGATTACTTTATCAATGTTATCTGAAGCTATAATTAAACCCTCTAAAATATGAGCTCTCTCTTCTGCTTTTTTTAATTCATACTTTGTTCTTCTAACAACAACTTCATGTCTATGTTCCACAAAATAACCAATCATCTGTTTGAGGTTTAACATTTGTGGTCGACCTTTAACTAAAGCAATATTATTGACACTAAAAGACGATTGAAGTTCAGTATGCTTAAATAATGTATTTAGTACAACATTAGGTACAGCATCCCTTTTTAAAACATAAACAATTCGCATTCCTTGCCTATCGGATTCATCTCTGATTGTTGAAATACCATCAATTTTTTTATCATTAACCATTTCAGCAGTCTTTCGAATCATTTCAGCCTTGTTGACTTGATATGGGATTTCTGTAACAATAATACACTCTCTACCATTTACCTCTTCAATTTCGGCCTTAGCTCTCATTACAATCCTCCCTCTCCCAGTCTCGAAAGCTTGCTTAACTCCTTCGTATCCATAAATAATACCTCCAGTTGGAAAGTCAGGTGCCTTAACAAACTGAATTAATTCATCTGTTGTAATATCATTATTTTCTATATAGGCAATTGTACCATCAATTACTTCAGTAATATTGTGAGGAGGCATGTTTGTTGCCATACCAACTGCAATTCCACTTGCTCCATTTATTAATAAACCAGGAATTTTAGTTGGAAGAACTGTGGGTTCCATTATAGAATCATCATAATTTAATTGATGATCTACAGTGTCTTTATCTAAATCTGCAACCATTTCCTCAGAAATTTTTTGCATTCTAGCCTCTGTATACCTCATAGCAGCTGGACTATCTCCATCAACAGATCCATAATTTCCTTGTCCGTCAACTAATAAATATCTTAAACTCCATTCTTGAGCCATTCTTACCATAGTACCATAGACTGAAGAATCTCCATGCGGATGATATTTACCAAGTACTTCTCCAACAATAAAAGCTGATTTTTTAAATTTACTAGAACCCCTTAAACCCAATTGATGCATTCCATATAAAACACGTCTATGGACTGGTTTTAAACCATCTCTTACATCAGGAAGTGCTCTTGAAACAATGACTGACATTGAATAATCAATGTAGGCTGATTTCATGGCCTCTTCAATGTTAATCGGAATCAATTTTTCACCATCACTCATAAAATTATTTTTTACGTTTGTTATAACCTAACAAATATAATAATCCCCCATATTTTAAATTGAATTTAAAAAGAGTTTTTTATATATTTTATTAACAAATTTTTAAAGAAAATTAGGCAAATAGTAGATTAAAAAACTTGGAATTAAATAATTTTTTTTGTCTATTTACTTATAAGATAATAGAATAAATATGGATGATAATTTTTCTTCGAGAGTAAAAGATGTAATAACATACAGTAAAGAAGAGGCCTTAAGATTAGGGCATGACTTCATTGGAACTGAACATCTTCTTCTAGGAATGCTTCGTGATGGAGGAGGAAAAGCAATTAATATCTTAAACTCACTTGAAATTGATCTAGATTATTTAAGAAAGAAAGTTGAGATATTAAGTCCACCTAATCCAATTAATGATTTTAATCAAAATCATAAAAAAAACTTACATCTTTCCAGACAAGCTGAAAGAGCTCTAAAAACTACTTTTTTGGAAGCTAAACTTTTTCAAGGAAAATCAATAAATACCGCTCATCTTCTTTTATGTATTTTAAGAAATGAGAATGATCCTACAACAAAGTTGTTAATCAAACTTCAACTTGACTATGAATCGGTTAAAGAACAATTCAAATACATGCTAACTGAACTAAATGACGATTTAACTAGTTCACCTTCATCTGAAACATTTCCTGATGAATCTAAAGACAATGAGGATCCAATTGAAGAAAATCCTTTTACAATGAAATCAGAATCTAAGTCTAAAGTTAAATCTAAAACTCCTGTTTTAGATAATTTTGGAAGAGATTTGACTTCACTAGCTAATGCTGGCAAACTAGATCCAGTAATTGGAAGAGAAAAAGAAATAGAAAGAGTTTCTCAAATATTAAGTAGAAGAAAGAAAAATAATCCTTTATTAATTGGAGAGCCAGGTGTTGGTAAATCTGCAATCGCAGAGGGATTAGCTTTAAGAATAATACAAAAAAAGGTTTCAAGAATTCTATATAATAAAAGAGTCGTTACTCTAGATTTAGCTAGTATTGTTGCAGGAACTAAATATAGAGGGCAGTTTGAGGAAAGAATGAAAGCGGTGATGAACGAAATTGAAAAAAATGATGATATAATATTATTTATAGATGAAATTCATACTATTGTTGGTGCAGGTGGAGCAACTGGAAGTTTAGATGCTTCAAATATGTTTAAACCTGCATTAGCTAGGGGAGAAATACAATGTATTGGAGCTACAACACTTGACGAATATCGTCAATATATTGAAAAAGATGGTGCATTGGAAAGAAGATTTCAAAAAATTATAGTAGACCCAACAACAGTTGAAGAAACACTTGAAATATTAAGAAATATTAAAGGTCAATACGAATCTCATCATAATGTCAATTATACTGATAAAGCCTTAGAAGCATGTGTTAAGTTAACAGACAGATATATTTCTGATAGATTCTTTCCCGATAAAGCTATAGATGCTATGGATGAAGCTGGATCAAGAGTTCATATAACAAACATGGATGTTCCGAAAAATATAGTAAGTCTAGAAATTAATCTTGAGGAAGTTAGAGATAAAAAAAATGCAGTAGTAAAAAAACAAAAATATGAAGAGGCTGCAAAATTAAGAGATGATGAAAAAAGAATTGAAAAAGAATTAATCCAAGCTCAAGAAAAATGGCAAGAAGAATTAAAATTACATAGAGAAACTGTTGACGAAAACGATATTTCTGAAGTAGTTTCAATGATAACCGGCATTCCTGTTAATAAAATTGCAAAAGCTGAACTTAAAGAATTAAATAATTTAAATAAAATTATTTCAAATAAGGTTATTGGTCAAAAAGAAGCTGTCAACAAAGTTGTTAAAGCTATTCAAAGAAATAGAGCTGGAATTAAAGATCCTAATAAGCCTATTGGATCTTTTATATTTTTAGGTCAAACAGGTGTTGGTAAAACACAACTTGCTAAAATTCTATCGTCAGAATTATTTAGTGGGTCAGATTCCTTAATTAGAATAGACATGAGTGAGTATATGGAGAAATTTGCTGTTTCAAGACTAATTGGAGCACCTCCAGGATATGTTGGATATGAAGAAGGTGGGCAACTTACAGAAAAGGTAAGGAGAAAACCATATAGTGTTATTTTACTTGATGAAGTTGAAAAAGCTCATCCAGATATCTTTAATATGCTTCTACAGGTGCTTGACGAAGGATCTTTGACAGACAGTTTAGGAAAAAAAGTAGATTTTAAAAATACTGTTATAATAATGACCTCTAATCTAGGGTCTAGACAAGTAAAAGATTTCGGAAACGGAGTCGGATTTGGCACAGAATCAATGAAGTCTCAAGAATCTAAAAATATAAAAAACACTATAGATAAATCCCTGAAAAAAGCATTTTCACCTGAATTTTTAAATAGAGTTGACGAGATTGTGATTTTTAATAGTTTAGAAAAAGATGACTTAAAGAAGATTATAAGTATTGAACTAGAAAAATTAAAAAATAGATTAAACGAGCTTGGATATGAAATTAAAATATCTCCAAAAGCAGTTAACTTTTTATGTGATAAAGGATTTGATAAAAAATATGGTGCAAGACCATTAAAGCGAGCAATTCAAAACTATGTAGAGGATTTAATAGCCGAAGAAATTATAAAATCAAGTATCAAAGAGGGTAGTAAGTTTAAAATTGAATGCAATAAAGACAATTCCAAATTGAATGTTGTTAAATTATAATCTGAAATTATATTTTTTTTTACTAAATAATCAATTTAAGCCTTTCAAATTAAGTATTTCATAAAATAATATAATTATTTTAGGTTTAACACCTATCAAACTACTCATATACATACATTTACTCCTTATAAAAAAATTTTAAAAAATGGAGGTAATTAAATTTGGAGGATCTTCGATATCTAATCCTGAAAATATTAATAAAGTAATAGAAATTATATCTGAACGCAGTGAAAATTGTATTGTAATTTTTTCAGCATTTGGAAATACCACTGACCAATTAATTAAATGTGGAAAGTTAGCTGGAAAAAGAAATCTTGATTACAAAAATATATTTACTAAAATTAAAGATAATCATATAGAAATATGCTCTTCTCTATTTGAATACAAAAACCAAAGTAAAATTTTAAGTTTTGTTCAAACTAAACTTAATAAGCTAGAAAACATATTGGGGGGAATATATAATCTAAAAGAATTTAGTGAAAAAACATATGATAGTGTTTCAGGATTTGGAGAAGTATTATCACACAATATAATTGGAAAAATCTGTCAACAAAGAGGCCTGAATGTTCAAATAAAAGATTCTAGAGAAATTATAACAGCTAAACTTATTAAAATCGGAAGAAAACAAGTCGATTTCAAGTTGACCAAATCAAAATGGGATGATTTTCTAAAATTAATTAATAAAAAAATAGTAATTATGCCTGGTTATATTGCCAGAGATAATTTTGGTAATAACATTACTCTTGGCAGAGGGGGATCAGATTTTACAGCATCAATAATTGCATCAATATCTAATGCTAAAATACTCGAAATATGGACTGATGTCAGTGGAATATTCACTTCAAATCCAAAACTAGTTAAACAGGCCGTTCCTATTGATTCTCTTTCCTATAAGGAAGCAATGGAATTATCACATTTTGGAGCTAAAGTTTTGTATCCTCCTACCATTCAACCAGTAATGTCTAAGAATATTCCTGTTTACATAAAAAATACTTTTAAAAAGAATGACAAAGGAACTCTAATATCAAGTAATTCAAATAACAAATCAATAATCAAAGGGATTACACACATAAAAAATATTTCATTATTAACACTTGAAGGAAGTGGAATGATAGGAATTCCAGGTTTTTCAAAAAAATTATTTGAAGAAATATCAAATAATAATATTAATATAATAATGATAACACAGGCCTCATCAGAACATTCTATTTGTATAGGAATAAATGAATCTGATTCTGTTAATGCAAAAAAAATTGTTGACGAAGCCTTTAAATACGAAATTGAAAATTCTATACTAAGCTCATCTAAAATTGAATCTAAACTTTCAATCATAGCACTTGTTGGTGACAACATGAGAGATCATCAAGGTATAAGTGGTAAAATGTTTAGTACACTTGGAAAAAACAATATAAATGTAAAAGCTATTTCTCAGGGATCTTCTGAAAGAAATATTACCGCAGTAATTAAAGAAAAGGATGTCAAAAAAGCACTTAATACACTACACGAAAAGTTTTTTGAAAAAAACATAAAACAAATAAATTTATTTATTGTTGGAATTGGTAACGTTGGATCTAAATTAATAGATCAAATTGAAAAACAAACTGATTATCTAGCTCAAACACTTAAACTTAAACTCAGAATTATAGCTATATCTAATTCAAAAAAGATGCTCTTTGATGAATCAGGCTTAAAACTTGGTAATCTTAAGCTTGCTATAAATAATGGTGAAAATTCTAATCTAGATGAATTTTTTAAAAGAATCAAGAAATTGAATTTAAGAAATAGTGTTTTTATTGACAACACTGCAAGCTCAAAAATTGCAGGATTTTACAAGCATTTACTGAAGAATAATATTAGTGTAGTTACATGTAATAAAATAGCTTGTTCAGATTCTTATTCTAATTACATTGAATTAAAAAAACTATCATCAAAATACGATACATCCTTTTTATATGAAACCAATGTAGGTGCTGGATTACCAATAATTGACACATTAAATAATTTAATTAATTCTGGTGATAAAATAAATTCTATACAAGCTGTTCTTTCAGGAAGCTTGAACTACATATTCAATAAATTTAAAAGTTCAAATACTTTTGAAGATATTGTAAAAGAGGCCATGGACAAAGGATTCACAGAGCCAGATCCAAAAATCGACTTAAGCGGAATAGACGTTGCAAGAAAAATTTTAATTTTAGCAAGAGAGAGTGGTAATGAGATTGAATTGAAAGACATAACTAATACATCTTTTTTACCCAAAGAAAGTTTAAATACAAAAAACAATAAAGAGTTTTTAAAATCATTATCTGAAAATAAAGATCATTTTGAAAACATTTTAAATGATGCTTACAATAATGATTGTAAAATAAAATATGTAGCTGAATATAAAAACGGAAAAGCTAGTGTAGGAATTAAGAATATTTCAAAGGATCATGATTTTTACAATCTTGAAGGAAGCGATAATATTGTCTTGTTTTACACAGACAGATATAAGCAACAACCATTAATTGTTAAGGGAGCAGGAGCAGGAGCTGATGTCACAGCTGCTGGAATTTTTGCAGATATAATTAGAACAAGCAAAAGATAAATAAAAAGCTCTATAAAGAATTTAAATTTTACAAAAAAAAATATAGTTTAGCAGTGATGAATGAAATTAGAATATTTTCTCCAGCAAGTATAGCAAACCTTTCATGTGGATATGATATTTTGGGAGTTTGTTTAGACAAAGTAGGTGATGAAATACTTGTCAGAAAAACAAAAAAGAGAGGCGTTGTAATAACAAAAATCACTGGACAAAAACTTAGTAAAGATATAAGACTTAATGTTGCTGGTGTTTCTGCTACTGCCCTTCTAAATAAAACTGAAGTTGATTGTGGTTTTGAAATTGAAATCCATAAAGGAATAAAGCCCGGAAGCGGAATTGGAAGCAGTGCAGCAAGCTCAGCAGGAAGTGTTTTTGCAATAAATCAATTAATAGGACAGCCATACACAAATAAAGAATTAATAAAATTTGCTATGCATGGTGAAATGGTTGCAAGTGGCTCTAAACATGCTGACAATGTCGCAGCTGTTCTTTTAGGTGGTTTTACTTTTGTTAGAGATAGCTCGAAAAATGATTATTTTAAATTAAACACTCCGATTGAAATTGCATTTACTATAATTCATCCAAAAATCGAATTAAAAACAAAAGATTCAAGAGCTGTTGTTAAAAGTCAAGTCTTGATGAAAGATGTTATTGAGCAATCTGCTAATCTTGGAGCTTTTGTTAGTGGTCTATATACAGAAAACTATGATTTAATCGGTAGATCAATAAAAGATGTTATTGTTGAACCCTTAAGGTCTGTTTTAATTCCAAAATTTGAAGAAATTAAATTTGCAAGTATTAATGCTGGTGCTCTTGGATGCGGTATTTCGGGTTCTGGACCTTCAATATTTGCTATTAGTAAAGGGGTAACTACAGCAAATAAGGTAGGAAATGCAATGAAAAAAATTTATGACAAATTAGATTTAGATTATGATGTTCACGTTTCATGTGTAAACGATAAGGGAATACAAATATTAAAAACTATATAACATGTTATTCAGAAGTTTAAATGGGCACTCTAAAAGAGTAAATTTTGAAACAGCTTTAAAAAAAGGTTTAGCAGAGGATGGAGGGTTATTTTTTCCTGAACAAATAAGTCCTCTTAATAAAGATTTTATTAATAATCTTGAGAAATACTCTAATATTGATATTGCATATGAGGTAATTAAACAATTCATTGGAGATTCTATAAATGAAACCGATTTAAAAGAAATATTATCAAATACAATAGATTTTGATTTTCCCTTGATTAATCTTGAAAATAATGTTTATTCGCTAGAGTTGTTTCATGGTCCTACCCTAGCCTTTAAAGATGTAGGTGCTAGATTTATGGCGAATTGCTTAGGATATTTTAATAAAAATGAAGATAAAACAAATACGGTTTTAGTAGCAACTTCTGGAGATACTGGAGCTGCTGTTGCAAATGGATTTTTTAAAGTAAAAGGAACAAATGTTATTATTTTATATCCTAAAAATAAAGTAAGTGAAATACAAGAAAGGCAATTAACAACAAACGGAAATAATATTACAGCCCTTAGAGTGCAAGGAAGTTTTGATGATTGTCAAAAAATGGTTAAAAATGCATTTGTAGACAAAGAATTAAATAATAAATTTAACTTAACGTCAGCAAATTCAATCAATGTAGCTAGATGGCTTCCACAAGCATTTTATTATTTCTATGCAATCAAAAAGCTTAAAAAAAATAATTTAGTTTTTAGTGTTCCAAGTGGAAATTTTGGTAATATTTGTGCTGGATTAATTGCCATGAAATTAGGATTACCAATTGATCATTTTATTGCTAGTACGAACGTAAACGACACAATTCCTAGATACTTTAAATCCCAAGTTATTAGTCCAAAACGAACAATTCAAACAATCTCAAATGCAATGGATGTATCTAATCCAAGTAATTTTGTTAGAATACAAGAAATGTTTAAAAATTTTGAAGATTTATCGTCATCCCTATCATCATATTCGTTCAATGATGATCAAACATTAAAGGCGGTTATAAAGATATATGAAGATAAAAAATATATAATGGATCCTCATGGAGCTATTGGATATTTAGGTTTAAAAAAATACTTAATTAACAATCCTAAGAAAATAGGTGTATTTTTAGAAACAGCACATCCAATAAAATTTTCAAAACATATAGAAAATTCTATAAATGTAAAACTTGAAATTCCTCAGACAATAAATAAAATTTTATCAAAAAAGAAAACATACATTGATATTGAAAACTATAGTGATTTTAAAAGCAAAATGCTTAATATGGATTTTAATTAAATGAAAAATCTTTAGGAGGATCTAAATATTTTAAATGTTTTACAAAATAATCCCATTTTCTTCTCATCATATAGTTACTCATATCTCCATAACCGTGTCTCTTATTTGGAAATAAAATCATATCAAAATCTTTATTAGCCTTAATCAACTCGTCAACTACGAGCATAGTATTAGATGGAGGAACATTATCATCCAACATCCCATGTGCAATTAATAATTTTCCTTTTAAATTTTCAACTAGTAACTGGTTAGCTTGAATATCATAATTAGTTTTTTTAGCATCATATTCAAAATTATTATCTTTTAAGTCAAGATCTAAGGGTTGTAAAAGACCATGCCATTTTTCACCCCAATCAGCTTCATAATTTCTATTATCATGATTTCCAGAACTAGATACTGCCACGTCATAAAAGTCAGGATATCTGAGCAAGGCTGCTGTTGATGCAAATCCCCCACCTGAATGACCCCAAATACCTACTCTAGATAAATCCATAGAAGAATATTTTTTTGACAATTGTTCAATTGCTTTAATATTATCTGGAAGACCATTATCACCCATATTTCCGTAATATGCATCATGAAAAGATTTTGATCTTCCTGGTGTTCCCATAGCATCAACACTAACAACTATAAAACCTAATTCTGCTAGGGCTTGAAAATCTCTGCGAGAAACAACAAATGAATAATTACCAACACTTCCAGATTGAGGACCTGGGTATATATAGTTTAAAACTGGATACTTTTCATTTTTACTATAATAACTAGGTATATACATAATACCATATAAATCTGTTTTATCATCTCTTGCTTTTACATTAAATTCAATAGGTTCTTGCCATCCATTATTTTTAAGATTATCAGTGTTTGAAGAAGATAATTGAAATAAGTTATTACCATCTCTATCTTTTAAAATTGAAATAGGAGAATTTTTTGTTGATGAATATGTAGTTACAAAATAATTCCAATTATTGGAAGGATTGATAGTGTGTGACCCATTTTCTGGCGTTAAACAAATTAAATCATTTCCATTAAAATTTATTTTATACAAATATACATGATATGGATTTCCTTTTTCTTTTCCCCCAGCAGTAAAAAATATTTCTCTTTTATCATTATCAATGTGCATAATTTCTCTTACTAACCAATTTCCAGTAGTTATTGTATTTTTTAGTTTTTTAGTAGATAGATTATACAAATAAATATGTCCCCAATCATCTTTTTCAGAATACCATACAAATTCGTCGGAATCAAACAAAACTCTCCAATTTTCTGCCCTTAATCCAGACTCATAATATGTATCAACATTTTCTTTAAATACTGACTGAACATTTCCTGTTTTTGAATCCGCAATTTGTAAGTGAGCTTCTTTATGATCTCTTGAAGAGGAAATAAAGGCTAATTTTGACGAATCTTTACTCCATTGAGTATCAAGAAATTCACCTCCTCTTCCCGCTATATGATCTGTGGTTGTTGATCTTTGAAAATCATTTTTCATATTTAATTTTATGATTTTCTTAGACTTAACATCAATAATAAGTCTCTCAATTTCAAATATCTTTTCATCACCTGGAAGAGCATATTTCCATGCTTGAAGTTTCGGATGCCCTACATTTGTTGTAGTTAAATACATCTCGCCAACCCCTCTCGCATCTTGTCTAAAAGTTGCTATTTTGTCAGATCTGGGACTCCATTTCAAGACAGGACCTTTAGATTTTATCCATCCTGCATTATTTGTTGCATATCCATAATCCTTAAAACCATCAAAAGTGAGTTGAGTTCTTTTATCTGTTTTAGTATTCCTAATCCATAAATTAAAATCTTTTATATAAGCAGCTAGGTTTCCGTTGGGAGATAAAAACTCATACCTGTTTTTCTTAAAACTCTTAATGTTTTTTTGTGATTCAACTACTTTTTTTTCTAAATAGGTAATTTTTTTTAATGATTTTAAATCAATTGTAAAACTTTCTGTTTTTTCTTTAAGTTTTAATTTATAATGAAAAGACTCTTCATTATCCCATTTTTGATATGTTATAACATTATCAAGATGTTTATTAAAATTTCTACCCATATGAAGGGAGGCATTTTCATAATCATTAACTGTTATTGTTGATGTATTAACAATATCGCATGAGACTAATACGAACAAAATTAATCCTGAAAACAAACTAAACTTTCCATTCATATTATTGAGTTATATATTTTGAATCAACGTAATAATTATTATCGATTTCAATAGATCCTTTTAATTTTTTGGATTTCCATTTTTGAGTTGGATATATTCTTGTTTTATTTTGATTACCTGCAATATGATCTGTAACAATTATATCAATTGGCATGTTAAAATCTTTAACAACATTATTCCATCTAAAAGACATTTTACCATCAATCAATTTATGCTCTAAAACAGGAATTCTTATATCTCTTAAATATTGATCAAAAAATGGTTTTAAATTCATTTTCATTTTTTTAGAAATATAATTCTCAATTTCATATGTTGTAACAGTTTGATGGTAAAAATCTTTATTTAATCCCCTCAAAACACTTCTCCATTTCTTATCGTTATTAGCTAATTGTCTAAGTGTGTGTAGAAGATTTGCACCTTTTGAATACATATCACCCGAGCCACCTTTGTTTACGTTATATGGTCCTATTATTGGTTTTTTGTTTGCTATTCCCCTTCGTGTTCCTATTACATACTCAGATGATGCTTTTTTACCAAAATGATAGTCTACAAATAGATTTTCAGAATATGTAGTAAACCCTTCGTGAACCCACATATCTGCAATATCTTTATAAGTAATATTATTAGCAAACCACTCGTGACCTGTCTCGTGAATAATTATATAATCAAATTTAAGTCCCCAACCAGTTCCTGACAAATCACGACCTAAATATCCTTTTTTATATTGATTACCATAGGTTACCGAACTTTGATGTTCCATTCCTAAATACGGAGTTTCAACTAATTTAAAACTATCTTCATAAAATGGATATGGACCAAACCAATGTTCAAAAGCTTGCATGGTTTTAATTGCATCAATAAAATGAACTTTTGCTTTTTCTAAATTATAACTCAAAACATAATAATCCATATCTAAATCTCCCTTTTCACCCTCATATATTTCTGAGAAATTAACATAATCACCAATATTAATATTAACTCCATAATTATTTATTGGATTAACAACTTCCCAATGAAATGTTGTCGAATCTGACAATTCATCAACCTTAACTAATCTCCCATTTGAAACATTTGTAAGCCCTTTAGGAACATTAACGCTCATAAGCATACTTTCTGGCTCATCGTACATGTGATCTTTGTTAGGCCACCAAACACTAGCTCCTAAACCCTGACACGATGATGCAATAAAATGATTTCCATTTTTATCTTTTTCCCAAGAAATACCACCATCCCAGGGGGCTCTTACTGCGACTCTAGGATTACCTTCATAATAAACTACTAATTCTTCTTTTGAACCAACATTTTGTTTTTTCTTAAGTTTTATGAAGTGGGCATTACCATCATAAATAATTTCTAATTCAGAATTATCTTGCGTGGCCTTAGTTAATTTTAAAGGAGTTTGAAGATCAATTTGCATTAAATCATAGGATTCTAGTACAGTGTAAGAAATCTTATTTGAACCTGAAATAAATTTTTCTTCAGGTTTAACTGTTATATCCAGATGATAACGGTTAAGATCCCACCAAGATCTTTCCTTCGTGATAGATCCACGCAACGTATCTTGTCTGCTAAATTCAGTTTTATCATCCATTATCCCTTGAGAGAATAATAATGCCGGAAATAATAATAAAAGAAAGAATATTTTTTTCATGTTAATATGTGTTTAATAATTTTATTGTAAGGTAAAAAAAAATGCTCGAAATTTGTAAAACAAAATATATTATGAAAAAAACTTCTTTGCATGAAATTCACATAAAATCTAATGCTAAAATGGTCCCTTTTGCAGGATTCAATATGCCTGTTCAATTTGAAGGTGTAAATGCAGAACATTTAAAGGTTAGAAATTCAGTTGGTATATTTGATGTTTCTCATATGGGTGAATTTTTAGTAGAAGGTAACAATGCTACTGAATTTTTAAATTATATATGTTCAAATGATATTTTATTAATGTCTGATGGAAAAGCTCAGTATAATTGTCTTATTAACCACAACGGAGGAATAATTGATGATTCGATTGTTTATAAATTTGGTTCTAATAGCTATATGATTGTGGTAAATGCTTCCAATATTGATAAGGATTGGAATTGGATTGTTGAGCAAAATATAAAGTTCAATAATAAACTAACAAATATTTCAGACAGTACATCATTACTAGCTGTTCAAGGTCCCAAAGCAAATGAAGTCATTCAAAAATTAGTTGATTTTGATTTAAGTCAATTAAAAAGTTATTCATTTGTTAAAAGTGATATAAAAGGAATTAAAGAAGTTATTATTTCAACTACCGGTTATACTGGTTCTGGTGGAGTTGAATTGTATGTAAATAATATTGATGCGATAAACTTATACAATTTATTAATTGAAACTGGTAAATACTTAGATATAAAACCAATTGGATTAGCAGCTAGAGATACATTAAGACTCGAAATGGGCTATTGTCTATACGGGAATGACATCAACGACACTACTAATCCAATAGAAGCTGGTTTAAAATGGGCAACAAAAATAAATAAAGATTTTATTGGCAAAACACATGTCATAAATTCAATTCAAAATGGAACTGAAAAAAAATTAATATGTTTCGTATTAAATGAAAGAGGGATACCTAGAAAAGATTACAAAATATTTGATTCTGAGCAAAATGAAATTGGAGTAGTCACATCTGGTACAATGTCACCATTGCTAAAAAAAGGAATTGGGATGGGTTATGTAAAGTTTTCTAATAGCAAATTAGGGACTAAAATATTTATACAAATTAGAAATAAATATGTAAAATCAGAAATTGTTAAACCTCCATTCATAAAATAAAATGATTAGAGTTTTAATTTTTGGAGGGAGTAGTTCTATTGGGGCTGCAATATTCAAAGAATTAAATCCTTTTTATGATTTACACGCCACTTACTACAAACGAAATAAGTTTAGTTCAAACAAAAGATATGTATATTATGATGTCGAAAATGATCCTAGTTCTGTATTAAACGAATTAAATCCTGATATTATAATTTCTGGCTTAAAAGGCAACTTTAATTTACAAATAAAATATTATGATAAAGTTATCAAATACTGTGAAGAGTTTGGTTCAAAGTTAATGTTTATATCTTCTTCTAGTGTTTTTGATTCATTTATAAATTT
>CESJ01095558.1_pt1 | contig 22393 bp, 21 predicted proteins | sample 356311 | NCBI WGS metagenome assembly CESJ01 (sample SAMEA2621487, study PRJEB7988) | marine metagenome | biome: marine biome (ENVO:00000447); feature: surface water layer (ENVO:00002042); material: "saline water (ENVO:00002010), including plankton (ENVO:xxxxxxxx)" | depth 5 m
TCAGCCTCGACGCTCGCGAAGCCAAATAGCGCAGTTTATTGCTCTCTTTATTGCTCTATCTCGGCCTCAGTGGGCGTCTAACCCCGCAGCGCTGTGCGCCAGCTAACCCACCCAAACAATCCTCCGACCAATCCAGCTGGATAACGCCTCTGGACAACTCCTCTAGATAACTCCTCTTGATGGCTCCTACCCCCAAGATAATCGCTGCAAGTCTCGCCTAAAGCGCAGCTTCGTGAACCTCAATCCGCTCGCGTCAGAAAAATCACCGAACTTTGCAGGATTCATCGAATTCCACGCTAGAGTGTTTTATAGTCTATAAATAATGTTTCGATAATGGATGCTATCGTGAGCAAGTTCCCCAAATTTAAACAGGCCGACTACCCAAAACTGTATCTAGAGCAGACCGACAAAGAAATGTCCAAAAATTCGCAAAGCAATTTTCGCTATGCCTACTTTAAGACCATTGCTCGGGGCGGCAAATCGTTGATTCAGTCCTGCAAAGATATGCATTTGGGCCGCGTCGTGTGCCACAAATCATTGCTGGCAGAGTTTGCCGATGACGCCATCGAACAAAAGCGATTGCTGCGCGAGGCGCGGGTATCGGCCATGCTGCAACATCCCAATACCATGCCGACTTACGAACTAGGGCGCAATCGCCAAGGCCACTATTACTTCACCATGAAGCTAGTGCACGGCTATACCTTTCGCGAAATTATCGATTTTCGCGAGCGTTACGACATTACCCAGTTGCTAGACATTATTGTGCAAGTTGCCTATGCGCTGGAATATGCCCATACCCACGGCGTCATTCACCGCGATGTGAAACCAGAAAATATCCTCGTCGGGCCCTTTGGCGAAATACTATTGCTGGACTGGGGGCTCGCCAAAGTTAGAAGTGAGGATGGCGAAGCGTCGGAAATAGACGACATAGACCCCGCCGCAGCGCCCAAAAAACTCAGCATGACTGGCTTTCAAAAACTTCAGGGAACGATTTGTTACATGTCGCCGGAACAGGTATTGCGCGCCCCAGACATCGATGGCAGAACCGACATCTACAGTCTCGGGGTACTGCTCTACGAGGCGATCACTGGTGATACGCCAGCCCAAGGCAACAGCATGGACAAGCTATTAGCGAGCGTTAAAAACGATGTTCCCGCCGCACCCTCGGCGCTCTCTGGCTCAATGCCGATCGCCAAAGAACTAGAAAAAACCATCATGCAATGCCTTCAGAAAGACCCACAGTACCGAATGTCAAATGTCGGCGAGTTAATCCGTCAACTGAAACAGTGAACGGCGATAACCGCCCTGACTAGCCACCAATCCGCGCCAACACCAAGGTAATGTTATCCTGCCCGCCGCAGTCGAGTGCACGATCCAGCAACTGGTCACCCAAGGCCTGCAAGTCGGCGCTGTGGGTCTGGGCGTAGTCGAGTATCAAGGCGTCGTCAACTCGGTTGGTCAGGCCGTCGGTGCAGGCCAAAACAATATCGCCATCCTTAAGCTCAACGCTGCCGGTGTCGGGTTTTAGCAGCAAGATACTGCCGACGTGTTGAGTGAGTATGCTCGGCGCGCGCTTGTACAAATTGGGCGCCCACTTAGCATCAATATTGGCGCGATCGAGGGTGTGATCGCGGGTCAACATCTCGATGCTATTGGCTGTCGGTCGCAGTAGATAAATTCTCGAATCACCGACCCAAGAAAAATGTAGCTGGCGCCCAGCTAGCCACCAGCAAGTCAGCGTGGAGCCCATCTTGCGGTATTTTTCTTCGTTCTCTTGAACGGCAATAATTGCTTCATTGGCAAATTTAATGGCGTTGGCGAGTTCGCGCAGGGGTTTTTCTGGCAGGCTTTCAGAATTGCATAGATACTCCAGCGAGGCATCCACCGCGAGTTGGCTGGCGACCTCACCAAAGCGCCGACCACCAATACCATCGGCAATCACCACCATGCGACGGTCGTCGCGCACCTCGACAGTATCTTCATTTTTGCGCTTCACGCGGCCGCGATGACTGCGTGAACAAAATTCCATCTGAAAAACCTTTTGCATGGACGCTAGTTTAACCGATGTTCGCTCAAAAATGAGAATTTACTGCCCCATAGACCCATGCCGCCATCGGGCCATAGCGCTGAATTTATCGCCCTGCGCAATGTTGTAATAGCGACGCAATTGAACGCCGCTCGACAAACCCCTAACCCTGAAAACCAGATACAACCGTGCAGAACGCATTTAAGCTATGCTTATAGTGCCGATAGCATGCTAATATCTAAATTAGGGTAAGCCACAAGAGAGGAACCTAGCGTTGCATAAAAACTTACTACACATAATAAAAGGGTTGAGTTGGACCACTGAAATCAGCGAAAAAATTCTCCTCGGCGTTATAGGCATCGCCACTTGCATTGCCTCAGCGCAGTATGTCTACGCCATGTTTATCGCCCGCGAGGTCCTGCTGTCCGACCTATTTATGCTGTTTATCTACGTCGAGATCATCGGTATGGTCGGCGCTTTTTATACCACCAGTCGTATCCCGGTGACGCTGCCAATTATTATCGCCATCACCGCACTCTGTCGGTTAATAGTGATGCAAAGCAAGGAAATGGACGCCTTCGTAGTGCTCGGCGAGGCCGGCGCGATCCTAGTTCTATCCGCGGCCGCCTACATCATGAGCATGAAAGATAAAATCAGTCTGGAAAAGAAAAGAAACCTCAGAGACAACCCAGACTAGCCTCGCCACTGGCGCTCCAGACCGCGTTGATCGCCAAGTGCCAAGTGCCTGACCATATCGTCCAACGATGACCTGCGCTATTTACAGCCATTCTCAATGGGTATTTTTTGGATGGACCGCGCATCGATTCGTGCGGCGATGTTCGACATCGCCCTTTGCTATCCGTGAACACCGATCACCGGTCACCCGCGAAGTAGTATCGGAGAATGATATAACCCCCAAACAAACGAAATATCCATGTGCCGAGCGTCGCAAAGACAATGCTGCCTAACAATAAGAAGGTCAATAGCGCGAGGAGCCCCACAGCGAAGGCCGGCATCAAGATGACGATCCCAACAATCCATTCCATCCCAACGGCGCCCCCCGAGATCAGGACCGTTAAGCTCAAAATGAGGCTGGCACGAAATAATCTAAACCCGATATCCTCATCATCAATCGCTATAAAATGAAACCATGTTGTGGTCTCTCTCGCCGGCTTAGCCTCGACCTCGGGCTCTGCCACCGCGTATTTTTTGGGATTATGGTAAGCCATGAGCTCTTTGAGGCCGAGCTCTACTTTAGCTGGCTGTGTTGTGGATTCAGGCGTTGCTGCAAAGCGTGTTGATTCATTTGAAATTGGCATGAGATTCCCTCTCGGTTTCAATAGACACCTCACAAGGAGCATAGCAGGTCATGGACCCAAGCATAGAATTTAGCCTGATCGCTGGAGTTATCGACAAGGTCACCGCGCGCCGTTGCCTCAACGACGGCGGCGATGGAGTCCTTTACGCTCGATTTACGTTAAAGCGCTTGATAGAGAGTTTTAGAGAGCTGATTAGCGGTTTGGTATAGGTTCATCAGGCCGTGCTGCTGGTTGTTCAAAAAGGCAAAGCCGAGCTGATTTTTGCAGTCGCCAAAGGCCACCTCGCCGCCAATGCCCGAGTGACCAAAGCGGCCTTTAGCCAGAGAGATTGGCGTCATCGGAGAATCCACCATATAACCCAAACCAAACTGATAGGGCAGACCAAAAAGTGCGCCGTCAGGACCGGAAGAATGCACTTGAGTAACCCAATCAATGGTCTTTGGTGTCAGCAGATGGTAGTCGTCGCGAACGCCTCCGCTGGCCAATACGCCATAGAGCGTCGCCAAACTCGCGGCGGTGCCATGACCATTGGCGGCGGGAACTTCTGCCATGCGCCACTCTTGCGTATTGATCACATCGGCGGCGTCGGGCACCGCACCAAAGGCTATCTGGTAGTCACCCAACACCACCGCCGCCTTGATGTCACGCAATCGCCTGGGCAACAACCAATCGGGTATCCGCGATAGCCAAACCGCCCGGCTGGCGGTGTTATCACCCGCCGCCATTAACTGATCGGCGCAACGCTCCATATCGGACAGATCGATGCCGATTTTAAAATCTAAATTCAACGGCGCAGCAATTTCCTCGGCAAAGTACCGACCGACCGAGCGCCCGTCGACGCGTCGAATCAATTCACCCACCAACCAGCCAAAGGTCAAGGCGTGGTAACTTTGCGAGATACCCGGTTCTCGAAAGGGTTGTTGAGCGGCGAGCAGATCGGTAAACAAAAACCAATCGCGCCATTGATTTTTGGGGATTGGCTGCCTAAAACCAAACATGGCTGCGCGATGACACAGCACGTCAGACACTGTTGTTTGCTGTTTTCCACAACAACCGTATTCGGGCCAGTAATCGGCGACTGGGCGCTCAACGTCAAGCTTCTGTTGTTCGATCAGGCGCGCTGCGCACGTCGCCACCAGACCCTTGGTCACAGAGAAAACATTGACCAGCGTATCGGCTTGCCACGGCCGCGTTTTTGCCGCGTCACGATAACCGCCAAAAAGGTCGATGATACGCTCACCTCGGTACTCGACCGCCAGCGATGCGCCGACCTCATAACCCGATTCGAGCGCCCGCGCAAAGACGTCGGCAACGGGCTGAAAACGCGGATCGCAATAACCGGATAGCCATTGGCTGGACATAGATATCCCCTAGCAAATAAGTACCCTACCATCCTTGGCACGTTAGTAGCCAGTAGTTGGCTGGCAAAGATCCGCCGACTGGTCGCTGCATCGCGCTAACCTAAACCGTTGCGCGCGCCAAACCGGCGCGCAGCAGTGGCTTTATGGCACCGACTTATCGCTAACAGTCACCGCTGCATGCGCATTAAAATCAGCCGCTGAACAGGGATTTTTCAACGACCCCAGTTGTTACATGGACGCTGCGCTCTGTTACAGTTATGACGACGACGAGCGATGCCGCAATCGCAAAAATGAGACAAAATCCACCCTAAGAGATTGGACAAGCTATGCAAGAAAGAGTGAAGGTCGACCAAGACCCGTCGTTAATCGATCTTTATGCGAACGACGATTACCCACAGCACTTCCTCAAGCAAATACTCACCGAGGTACAGTGCATTGCCCTGGTCGGTGCCAGCCCGCGCTCCGATAGAGACAGTTATCAGTGCATGCGTGTGCTTTTGAAGCGTGGCTATGAGGTGATTCCGGTGAATCCGCGCGCCGCCGGCGAGCTTATTTTAGGCAAGTATTGTTACCCATCGCTCGCGGCTATTGATCAAACCGTGGATATGGTGGACATCTTTCGCACCTCGGACGCGGCGTTCGGCGTTACCCAGGAGGCAATAATCATTGGCGCGCGCGTAGTCTGGATGCAACTTGACGTGATCAACCGAACAGCCGCTGACCTCGCCGAAAGTGCCGGATTGAAGGTTGTGATGAATCGCTGTCCAAAGTTAGAATTGCAAAAACTCTATTGCGCGGACCTGCGGCGCTAACCGCTAGCGCGCCAGAAATACACTATGAGGTGTGACAATGACAGACCCGACAGCGCTCGATCAAACCACCGATGGCATCCTACTCAGCGAATTGAGCGACGGTGTTTTGCGCCTAACGCTCAATGACCATAAACGCCGCAACGCGCTCTCCAATGAAATGCTCGCGCAATTGTCGGCGGTATTCGCCGACGCCGCCACCGACGACGCGGTGCGGGCGATTGTTATAGCCGCCAACGGGCCGGCGTTTTGCGCCGGCCACGATTTAAAACAAATTACCGCTGCCCGTGCTGCCGACGACGCGGGTCGGGCCGACTTCGAGCGCCTGTTCGCAGGTTGCGCCGAACTCATGCAGGCGATTGTCAATCATCCACAAGCGGTGATCGCCGAGGTCGCCGGTGTTGCCACCGCCGCAGGCTGCCAACTGGTCGCCAGTTGCGATCTCGCGCTGGCTGCAGACACCGCGCGGTTTGCCACGCCGGGCGTCAATATCGGCTTATTTTGCTCGACCCCGATGGTCGCGCTATCGCGCAACGTAACGCACAAACACGCCATGGAAATGCTGCTCACCGGCGATATGATCGCCGCCACGCGCGCCGAACAAATCGGTTTGATCAATCGCGTGGTCGACGCTTCGCAACTGACCGAACAGAGCATGGCCATGGCCAGTCAAATCGCCAGTAAATCGCAAATGACCGTGGCGCTAGGAAAACGGGCATTCTATCAGCAGGCGAATATGCCGCTCGCCGGTGCCTATGATTATGCCTCTGAGGTGATGGTCGGTAACCTACTCAAGCAGGATGCCAAAGAAGGCATAGACGCGTTTATTGGCAAGCGTCCAGCCCACTGGCGGGACCAGTAACCTATGACTAGTATCTACGACCGCGATCTCGACCGAGTCGAGGCTAACCATCAACCGTTGACCCCACTGACCTTTTTAGAGCGAGCGGCGCGGGTATTCCCGCAGACCACCGCAGTCATATACGGCGACCTGCGCGTCGACTACGCCGATTTCTACCGGCGCTGCCGCCAATTGGCGTCGGCGTTGGCGGATCGCGGTATCGGCCACGGCGACACCGTATCGGTGATGCTCGCCAACACACCGGCCATGCTCGAAGCCCACTACGCGGTGCCAATGTGCGGCGCGGTGCTGCACACCATGAACACCCGTTTGGATGCCGCGGTCATCGCCCTGCAACTCGACCATGCGCAGAGTCTGGTGCTGATCACCGACACGGCGTTTTCTGCCACCATTGGCGCAGCGCTTGAAATCGCCAGCGCAGAGCCATTGATCATCGATTATATTGACCCAGTTGAGCCACAGACCGGCGATAGATTAGGCGACCACGAGTACGAGGCTACGCTGGCCAGCGGCGACGCCGACTTTGCCTGGCGCATGCCGCAAGATGAGTGGGACGCCATTGCTGTCAATTATACCTCGGGAACCACTGGTGATCCCAAGGGAGTGGTCTATCACCATCGCGGTGCCAGTCTTCTCGCCCAAGGTAATATTATTACCGCGTCGATTCCCAAGCACGCCGTGTACCTTTGGACCTTGCCGATGTTTCACTGCAATGGCTGGTGTTTTCCATGGACCATCGCCGCGGTGAATGGCACCCATGTCTGCCTGCGCGAGGTTCGCGGCGATGCCATCTGGGCGGCACTCGCCGACCATCGAGTCACCCACCTATGCGGAGCTCCGGTGGTAATGTCGACCCTGTTGGCGGCGAGTCAACAGCAACAACGCCGCTTGACGACCACAGTAGAATTTTTTACCGCGGCTGCACCACCGCCCGAGTCGGTGCTCTCAGAGATGCGCGAGGCGGGCTTTAACGTCACCCATCTATATGGCTTAACCGAGGTCTACGGCCCGGCTGTGGCCAACGACTGGCACGCCGAATGGGATGCCTTGCCAGCGGCGCAGCAGGCAACACTCAAGGCCCGACAGGGCGTCCGCTACCACGCGCTAGAACAACTCGAGGTCATGGACCCTGCGACCATGGTGGCGGTACCCACAGATGGTGAAACCCTCGGCGAGGTGATGTTTCGCGGCAACGTGGTGATGAAGGGCTATCTAAAGAACAAGGCGGCCACCGAAGAGGCCTTTGCCGGTGGTTGGTTCCACTCTGGCGACCTCGCCGTGGTGCACCCCGATGGCTATGTACAATTAAAAGATCGCAGCAAAGATATTATTATCTCGGGCGGCGAAAATATCTCCTCGATCGAAATTGAAGAGGCCCTGCATAAGCATCCGCAGGTTGCGGCAGCCGCAGCCGTCGCCATGCCACATCCAAAGTGGGGTGAGACCCCCTGCGCCTTTGTCGAGTTGCACGCGGGACCCGCGGTATCGGCGGAACAATTGATCACTTGGTGCAGGCAGCATCTGGCAACCTACAAAGCGCCCAGCCGCATCGTGTTTGGCGCCATCATCAAAACCTCCACCGGCAAGGTGCAAAAATTTGCCCTCCGTCAGCGCGCAGCGCAATTGGCCGAATAGCCGCCACGAATGCACCGCAGCCACGCGCTACCGAGCCATTCAATCGGCGCGGCGAGTGGTTACCTTAGATCGATGACCTCAAAACGATGACCTCAAAGTGGTTACATCAATTCGATAACCAAAACTTGAAATAGCTCACCCAAATTGGTCACCTTGTGGCTGGTCTCATCGCCCCAGCGAACCTCGCCCGCAGCCACCACCCGCTCGGTGGCCACCCCCTCCAGCGTTTCAACCAAAAAGCGCGCGTCGTTGATAAACACCGACACCTTGGCGTTGTGACTGTGCAGCGGCGCCTGCATACCCTCAGCATAGGTAGTTTTAAACACCCGATAACCCTCCCCTTCAAGCAGCAGTTGGTGCAACTTGGGGTAGCGATCAAAGCCATTTGGCGCCTCTGCTAGGGTCGGTTGGTACGAAGCTTTTAGCTCGACATAGACGCTCTCGGTCGGATGATCGAGTCGATTCTGCGCGGCGTGAACATCGTTGTCAGGTATTTCAAAGGGCACTAGGGCGTCGGTATCGCGCCGTTCGGCGACACCATCAATACTGGTAAACCGGCGACTCACAGCGGTCAGGTGAACCCCGACCGTGCGATTGTGACTGTGCATGGCGGAACTTTCACCGGCGGCATAGCCCGCACGGACAACCTTAACCCAGTCATTTTCAAACTCGGTACGGTACTGATCCGGGGCCATATCGGTAGCGGTACCGATCGGAACGCCATGTTTGGCGCTAAAATTGATATCGCAGCCGGCCAGCATGGCGGTGATTAGTAATATTGTAAAAAACTGCATTGCCGGTACCCCAGATTAAAGCCTATCGATGGTGATGCCCATGATCGATCTCGGACGCCGCTTACCGCTATTGTACTGCAGCCGCATTAATCTATGTCTGTGTCCGTGCCGATAGCCACAGAATAAAGGCCTCCCTGCCATGTTTTAACATAGCGCCACATGCGGCATTCGAGTGGTTTTTCAACCCGTCCGAGCGAACCACACGTCGAATCTCGCGGCGATTGATTGCTCTACCGAATCGGTAAAAACGTCACCCAACCTCATAACCGAGTGATTGCGGGGGCAAAAACACTTCGACATTACCGCCAGCAAATATTAGGATAATGAGGATTAGGTCTGAAATATTCATCAAAATGGGTTTTTAACGAGAGCGAGTTGATGTGAGCAGCTTTGTAGACGTCGCTATTTTTCCACTGCCAAATCAGGTGAGCTTTCCCGGCACCGTCGTGCCACTGCATGTGTTCGAGCCCAGATATCGCACGATGATCGATGAATCGGTCGAACATGAACGGATGATCGCGGTATGCCACGTTAAAAAGCAGATCGGCGCGGCAAAAAAGCCGCAATCCATCCAGCGCGCGCTGAATACCAATCAGGCCTCCTACCTGCCGCAGGAGATCTTTAGTGCGGGGCCCTGCAATATCCTAAAACGTTCCCGCGACGGCAGAATTTACGTCAATATTAACATGCGGCACCGCTTGAAATTTGACCGTGAAATCCAGACATTACCCTACCGCATCGCGAGCTGCTCAATGCTTCATGACGATCTGGTCGAACCGAGCCTAATGGTAGACCAACAGATCGAGATCGTCGATATGATCCTCAACTTGATTGTCAGGCAAGCGCCCACCGAGGTCAGCAGATTTAATCGAGAAACCTGGTTGGCGATGGATCCACAACAATTTTCGTTTACCATCTTTCAACTATTGCGCTTTGAACCCGAATTGATGCAGTGCATTCTGGAATTGACCAATCCCGAGGAACGGCTGCAACTGATCGTCAAAACCCTGACCGACAACGACCACGAATTTATCGGCTGAGACCACCACAACCCAGTACGGTGGGCGATGTATGAACAACGATCAACCGACCAGCAAACGTAGATTAACGCTGACCTCGATCGGCGTAGGTATAGTGATCGGCAGCCTCGGCACCTTGCTTGGTATAGCAGCGCTTGATCGATTCAGCGACCGCCTCGAACATCTTCCCGGCGCAACGCTCGCAGGCGTCGCCGGGCATGCGTTTAACGATCCGCTGCAAAACGCCACGAGCAACGCGGAGCCGCTAATCGGCCCACCAAATCCTACCTCTGGCGACATCGCCTTTGATTGCCAACAAACTTCCGCCAGCCGCAGCGGCAATGTCGAGCGTTTGACGCTGGTATTTAATCCGGACGACCAAACACTGACGCTAGGCTCTATCGTCGGTCTGCCGTTTGAACGCATAAAAAAGCGCATACACTTTTCCTATGCACCCGGTTATCTGGCTGAAAATCAGTTCATCGACGACTATATTTTTGAGCCAACAAGCGGTCGATTGACTCAGCGCGTTAAGGTACCCAGCATAGCTTCCACCACAATCCAAAACGCCGATAACGATGGCTATACAACCATTTACTCAGCGAAATATTTTTGTACCCGCAAGCGCTTGCGCAAGTGACCCAAAACAACGCACTGATCCACGGCATGGGCAACGAACACGAGTCAATCGGCATCAAAAATGGGATATAAAAACACCCGTCGTAATAGCGCTCACTGGGTCATCGACGAGGTCGTCGCCTAGCGCGCCTCAGTGGCCCCTGAATCGGTGAAAAGCAACAACCTCAGACAATAATTGCAAACCTGCGATGGCCATGCCATGCATAATTGCGTATGTCTGCGCCAGCACGAGCCTTCGACCAAGCGTTGGAAGAGGCACAAAGACCTAGCAACATCGGTTATTTTGCACTAAAGTCAAAAATAAATACCAATGGCGGCCTAGCAGGAGCAGATCACCGCTCGGTCAAGTCCTGCGTTTTTATGGGCCTCGACGGTAATCCTCATAACAATTAACAAAAACAAGGAGATTGAGCATGCGTATCACCACACCGACGACCGACGACACCAACCTCATGGCCGGACCGGGCGATATCTATGCACCAGAAATTTCGGCTGCCGGTAATGCATTTGCTCGCGCTATCTACGAGCATAGTCGTTTGTCATTAAGAGTGTTCGAGGCTGCACGAATCGCCACGGCAATCATCAATGGCTGTCTTATTTGCAAGAATTGGCGCGCCGCGCGCGATGTTGGGCAACTCGGCATCGACTCGGGTGTTATTGAAAACGGTCAGGTGCCCGACGAAACATTTTACCAAGCGCTGCTCGAGGGACGCCAGGATCACCTCGATGAGCGTGAGCGCCTCGCCATTGAATACGCCAACGCCATGGGCGAAAGCCCCAAAGCATTGGCCGGCGATGAGGTCTTTTGGGGACAGTTAAAAGCCGCCTTTAGCGACGCAGAAATTACCGACCTAACCTACTGTGTTGCCGGTTGGATGGGCATGGGACGGGTTTTTCACGTTTTGGGCATGGACGGTAGTTGCGCTGTTTAAGCCCAGCGCAGCCATCGCTAAAGGCCTGTATCTCAGGCGCCCAACAGACTCTGCCCACAGACCCTGACGACATTGCCATTGATACCGGCGGCTTGGGGACTGACAAAAAAACCAATGACTTCGGCGACATCGACAGGCAGTCCGCCCTGACCTAACGATGACAGCCTACGACCCATTTGGCGAGTTGCAAAGGGGATCGCTGCGGTCATTTGCGTTTCGATAAAACCCGGAGCCACAGCATTGATGGTAATGCCTCGGTCACCACAGGATTCAGCCAGGTTTTCGACCATACCGATCACTGCGGCCTTGGAAAAACCGTAGTTGGTCTGACCTATATTACCGGCGATACCACTGATCGAGGCAACACCGACAATTTTCCCGCCGTCGTCCAATAAATCAGTCGCCAAGAGTGCCGCATTGATGCGCTGCACACCGCCGAGGTTGACCTGCATCAACATGGTCCACTGCTGTTCACTCATTCGCGAGAGCATTTTATCTCGGGTAATCCCAGCGTTATGGACAATCCCATGTAACGTTGTCCCTTTGGCAAGACAATAATCTCGAAGGACTGCCGCGGCGCCCTCGCTGGTGATGTCCAGCGCCAGCGCATGCCCATGTAACCTGGCCATGTGGGCCTTCAATTCTTCTTCAGCCTGCGGCACATCGACGCCGATGACACACGCTCCGTCTCGGGTTAATACCTCGGCAATCGCCAGGCCAATACCGCGAGCGGCGCCAGTCACCACCACCATTTTGTCTAACAATGGCCGCTGCCAATCGCCTAGAAGAGAGGCTACCGGCGGTGCAGCGGTCAAAATTTGCGCGTTCATAAATGCCGAACCTGCGGACAGTAAAAAACGCAGCGGGGCGGCTATTGCGCCCTCGCTCGCCGGATCGACAAGCAACAAATTAGCCGTCGCACCCTTGCGACCTATCTCTTTGGCCAGCGACTTTACAAAGCCATAAAGCCCCCGCTGAAGCGCTGCATGATCGGCACTTGCTACAGTACTTGGGTCAAGCCCAACCACCACAACCCGACCGCAGGTCGGTAGTGACTTAATATGTTGATGAAAAAACGCGTACAACTGGGTACTTTCAGCCGCGGTGGATATACCGGACGCATCAAAAATCAGGTGTCCCGCGCCCGCGACTGGATCATTCGCAACCTCGACCCCAGAGCCCGTGAGAAGGTCGGCGATATTGTCGACAAAATATCCCTGATCACCCGAACCCAACAGCACCCGACCACTGAGCCGGTGAGGTGTCTGGGTATGTTCTCGCATCAGCGCCACAGGTTCGGGCAGCCCGAGAGCTGAAAAAAGCTTTTTACCCATCCCAGAATTGGCTATATCCAGATAAAAATCAGCCATAATACGGTGCCTACAAAGTCGTTCAGTCAACCCATTCTACCCCTAAATGCAAAAATTTAGTTGACCTTGATGACAAATTCAATCGTCCAAAGGTCATTGGCATATGCCATTAATTGGTCTAGGCTGATGAATTCGGTTGAGTGACAACAAACCGATCGCAATTCGCTGGAGCGCGGTCACTTCGCCAGATACCCACCACAATGGAAAACGTTCATGAGCGATATTTTAAAGGTAGCCATCATCGGCGGTCACCGCATTCCCTTTGTGCGCAGTAACACCGCCTACAGCCATGCCAGTAATATGCAGATGCTCACCGCCACGCTGCAAGGTCTTGTAGAGCGTTTCAATCTGAGCGGCGAGCGCATCGGCGAAGTCGCCGCGGGCGCGGTTATGAAGCACTCGCGAGATTTTAATCTCGCCCGCGAAGCCACGCTGGATTCGGGCCTATCGGCGCAAACGCCAGCCTACGATATCCAACAGGCCTGTGGCACGGGTTTAGAGGCAGCTATCTTGGTCGCTAACAAAATTGCCCTCGGGCAGATTGACTCGGCGATTGCGGCGGGTACCGATACCGCCAGCGACGCGCCGATTGCCCTCAACGAAAAATACCGAAAAATGATTCTCAACCTCAATCGCGCAAAAACTCTAGGCCAGCGATTAAAGGTACTGGCCAGCGTGCGGCCGAGCTTTATACTTCCATCACTGCCGGTCAATGCTGAACCCAGAACTGGGCTGTCGATGGGCCAACACTGCGAGTTAATGGTCAAGCGCTGGGACATTAGCCGCGAAGAGCAAGACCTGTTGACCTACAACAGCCATCAAAACTTGATCGCAGCCTATCAGCGAGGCTTCTTTGACGATTTAATCGGTGCCTTTAATGGGGTCTCACAAGACGCCATTATGCGCGATACGCCACTGCATAAACTGGCCCAGCTCAAGCCCGCATACGACCGCGAAAATGGCACACTGACTGCGGCCAATTCGACCACGCTGACCGATGGCGCGGCCGCCGTGCTGCTGGCGAGCGAGGCATGGGCGCAGGCACGAAACCTGCCGATACAGGCCTACCTCACCCACAGCGAAGTCGCCGCAGTAGATTTTTACAGCGATGGCAAAGACAGCGAGGGATTACTGATGGCTCCCGCCTACGCGGTGCCGCGTATGTTACAGCGGGCCGGATTGGGTCTTGAGGATTTTGATTTTTATGAGATTCATGAAGCGTTCGCGGCGCAAGCCCTGTGTACCCTGAAGGCCTGGGAGGACGGCGATTTTTGCCGAGATAAACTCGGATTAGACGGCCCGTTCGGCAGCATTGATCGCGCCAAGCTCAACGTCAATGGCTCGAGCGTTGCAACCGGACACCCATTTGCCGCCACCGGCGCACGGATCATCGCCACGCTTGCGAAGTTACTCGAGCAAAAGGGCAGCGGACGGGGCCTGATTTCTATCTGCGCCGCGGGCGGTCAAGGCGTCACTGCCATTATTGAACGATAGCCAATTCGCAGTAGTATGTTAGTCCAATAATCGTAAGATCGCGCCGTTGCAGCGCGGTCAAAACTGCGTCATGCCCTGTGTGCCGAGCACCGCTCCGTCGGCAATAGGTATCGGCTAGAGAGCTAAAAAGCTAGAGCAATTCATCCAACGAATCTGCCTCGATCAACGCTTCTAGTTCTTTGCTGCCGCCGATTAAGGAGCCGCCGATAAAAATCATCGGAAAGGTTGCCCACCCGGTCCACATTTTTAACGCATTGCGTCGATACCAGTTATTAAAATAGCTGCCATACTCCAGGTAGGCGTACTCGATACCCAAGGCAGCCAGTATTTTACGCGCGTTTTTAGGCGCTGGGTTTTGCGCCATCCCCACCACCACCACTTTATTGTTGGCAACCGCTGCCTGAACTTCGGCGACAATGTCAGCGTGATTCTCCGCGATTGTTGGTTGAATGGCGGGGTGAATATGCTGATTAGCGAGAATTTGACGGGACATAAGGGCACCTTGATCACGGTTGATTAAACGTTCGGTATGGCGCCATTCACTGGCCACTCGTGGCGGCAGTTGGACAGCGTCTGGCTCTTCACCACCGTTACCATCGATAGGCCAATCGACAGAGGGCGGTGAAGACTAGCTTATCGCGCACACCGAAAATTCAATCCACCGGTAAGATCGCGGTTAGGCTTGATTAAATCGGTTAAAATCGGCGTTAGTCAACGTTTGCCTGCAACAACTCGACCTCAAAAATCAGCACCGCATCCGGCCCAATGGGACCCTGACCCCAGGATCCATAGGCTAGCTCAGGTGGAATAAAAAGCTCCCATTTAGAGCCTTCTGCCATCAATTGCAGTGCTTCGCTCCATCCCGAAATAACCTGAGTCACGCCAAATTGTGTCGGCACCCCCCGATCAATTGAACTATCAAACTGAGAGCCGTCCAACAAGCGCCCAACATAGTGCACTTCGACAACGCTGTCGGTGGTGGGTAAATCACCGCTGCCAGCGGTAATGATGCGGTATTGAAGACCACTGTCGGTGGTGACAACGTCAGTTTTTTCGGCATTTTCTGCCAGAAATTCGATCGCTTGATCGGCATTACTATCGGTCTGCATAGAGAGAGTTCCTAAGTTTTCTGATGGGATGCGCTTATAAAAAAGTAGCCGAAACAAAGCGGCCAGATTTACCAGCGCTGCGGCTACTAAGAACCACGCACCGGACTGCAGCGATTGTAACGTCATCAGGGCAAACAGGAGTATAAAAATAACCATAAAAACGTTGAGTACACGATGATACGACAACGCCATCGTGGCGCCGACGCGCAACCCGACGGTGAGCAGCAATAGTACATTGACCACGATAGAGATAACGCTATCCTCGAAGCTGCACTGCGGGCCGGCTAGATCGAGCGGCAGAGGAAAATCAATAATGGCGCTTAGATGAAAGCCAAGCATCACTACAGCAATGCTTAAAATTGCAGTGGCGGACAACTTGATGGTGTTAGGTGGCGTCATAGGGTCGCTCCATGCGAGTGATGAGTATAGGGCGTTTGTCGATCACGACAAAAACAAACAACAACGCCAGTGTAGTCACATTTTTACGCCTAGCCATGAGTAATCTGACCAACACGACCTAAGGGCGATTTTTATCGCGGTGTTGGGGTGCCACGATCGGATTGTAGGCATAGAAACGCGCCACCCGCGTCCCATGTTGCTGCGCCGGCATGGCAAACAGCGCAACGATGAATACGACGGGTATGGCGCAACGTTGCAATAGAGATTTTTTTAGAGAGTTAAAATAAAAAGTTGTGAAAAAAGTCCCCGCCGAGCGTTAACCTTTTTAATAGATGCCTCTGAATCATAAATCTCCGTTTAGTATCAACGCCTCTGCAGCGTCACCGGAACGCCGTACTTTGGCCGCGTGGTCAGACTGATAAGCGGTTCGATATTTGCGTCACTGTTCACCTGCAAGCGAAACCGCTGGGTTGTCATGGCGATAATAAACACCGCCTCCATCAACGCAAAGTTATTGCCCAGACATACTCTGGGCCCACCCCCAAAAGGGATATAGGCATAAGAGTGTTGCGCCCGCTGGGCGTCTTTTTCAAACCGTTGGGGATCAAACTGCTCTGGGTGTTGCCAAAAATCCGGGTGTCGATGCAATAAAAACGGACTAAAAAATAGATCGGAGCCGCCCTTGATGTGGTAGTCACCCAGGGTGTGGTCGCTTTCGACATGGCGCGGCAACATCGGTACCGGTGGATACAGACGCATGGTTTCCTTGAACACGTTGAGACAATAAGGCAGATCGGAAAAATCTTCTGCAGTCGGTGTTCTTTGGCCAAGTACGGCATCCACTTCCCGCTCGATATTGGCTCTGATCGCAGGTTGCTGCGAGACGATTGTCCAAAGCCAAGACATGGCATTGGCGGTGGTTTCATGGCCGGCGATAAACATCGTCATCGCTTCGTTGCGCAACTCATCATCGGTCAGCGGTTGACCGGTTTCCTCGTCGGTTGCCTCCATCAACATCTGCAAAAGATCCATCGGTTGTTGGTCGGATAGCCGTCGCTGGTGAATAATCTTAAATATGATCTGGTCGAGCTGATCGATGAATCCGCGATATTTTTTATTGCTCGCAAGCGGCAACGCATACAGCGCTTGGAACGGTAGCGCTGCTCGTCGATTGGTCGCAGCCAGCAGCGGCGGAAATATGGCCGCGAAGGTTTGCAGATCTTCGTCAGACAGTGCGGTACTAAACAGCGCTTTGACCACGACTTTTAACGTCACCTGCATCATCGCGTCGGTGAGTTCTATGGTCTTACCGGCGTCGCACTCGGCTTCCCACTGATCGAGCATTTCGGTTACGCAGTGGGTCATCAAGGTGCCCAAGCGGGCGATTTGGCTGTTGTGAAAATACGGTTGCACCAGTAATCTCTTGCGCCGCCACTCGCTCCCAACCGAGGTAAAGGTGCTCTCGCCCAAGACCTCCTTGACGATCTTAAAACTGATGGTTTTCTTCGAATAGTTTGCGCTGCTGCGGGTCAAGACATCCTTGACCAATTCCGGATGATTGATAAAGTAAGCGCGCTTTTTCAATAGCTTAAAAGTCACTACATCGCCGTAGGTGTCGGCCATAGATTGCAGCCAGTCAAGGCGCTTAGAACTGGCAAAATGCAACAGGCTGCCGATATAGGGGTAGCCTTTGGGGCCACTGGGTTGGGTATGTGATGGCCTCATGATTCTATCCAGTGCCGATAATTATTGGGGCTTAAAGCATTCAGCCCACTTTGTTATTTTGGCGTATAAACGAGCAATTCTTTCACACGCCATAGTAACACCAGTGCCCGTCAATAACAGCGCGAATCGGACGCATTGGTTGACTGTAGCAGGGCTTCGACATCGGTTACGGGTTCTATACCAACTCCGTCATAACGACAATTTGGTATGCCTTTTTGCGTAAATTTCACCCGTTGCAGTATTGTGTAACGCTATTAAATGGCGTCGCGTTTTGATACAAACGATAACAGTTTTCTCGCCCGCTAGGCACTGATCGATGAGGGATAAACCGGTATCGCGGTCAATCCTGTATAATACCGGCATGACCGACAAGCAACCCAATAACCCTTTGCATGGGATTACCCTCGAACAAGTGGTGACTCGACTCGAAAAACGCTACGGATGGGATTACCTCGCCCGCAATATCAACATCAACTGTTTTAAAAGCAATCCGTCGGTCAAGTCGAGTCTTAAATTTTTGCGCCGAACCCCCTGGGCTAGGGAAAAGGTTGAAGGTTTGTTCATCGCCGCCTTTACCGACGCGCCCCCACCCAAGGCCAAGACGGCCGGCCCCTGGGCCAAAGGACTTGCCAACTTAACGTCTAGAGAGTCATCACAATCACCCAGCGATGGGGCTAGCGCGGCAGAGTAAAAATTTAGTGCGCAACCGCATTAATTAATTGCTGCTTGAGAACGAATTTTTGCTCTTTGCCCTTAGGATTGCGCGGTAAACTTTCGACTAAATGTCACTGGCGAGGCAGTTTGTAGCGAGCAAGCGTCGCAGCCAAAAAGTCGCGGAGCTGTTGCAACGCTAGATCAGCGGATGACGCTAAAACCACCACCGCTACCAATACTGCACCCCACTGCTCATCGGATAGACCAACCACCGCCACTTCAGATACTGCCCTGTGCTCAAAGATCGTCCCCTCGACAACGCATATCGGTACTTGTGCGTGATCGCCAATCACCGTTATTCTATGCACTAAGGCTTAATTATTAAGTCATCACCGCCCGTTAATAATCACCATGGAGAAAATAACAATGAAAAAAGCCACTATGGCGCTCATGATCCTGTTTGGATTGGCCGCCTGCTCCCCCCCAGCCAACGAGTCCGCTAATGACACCACTGGCGAAGCACCAACCGATGCAGCCGATTCCTCGCAAGCGGCACCCGAGATAGCCGTAATCGAGTACGTTTGGCACCGCAAAGGCACGGAGTACAGCGACGAAAAATTAGCCGATTTGGTGATCAAGTGGAACGCGCTGATTGATACCGCTGGCTACGATATCAATCGCGCCAACATTCTCACACCCCACGTCGAAACCGACCGCTATGATTTTATTTGGGTCATGACCTTTCCGTCGATGGACGTTAGAAATGCGGTCTGGGACGATTGGATGGCAAATCATGCCGAGCAGTGGGACGCCACTATCGCCGGTATTATGAGCTATAACAGCGAGGACGTTTACGCCTTTAAGCCGACGGTAAAACGCCAGCCATCGGTGGTTGACGATGACGGCAGCTTCGAAAATGAGTTTAATTTTTGTAACTATAACGAGGGCTACGGCGAGCAAGATTTGGCTGATTTTGAAAGCCAATTCGCGGCGTTTATGGACGCATCTGATGCTACAGACGGCGCCAATGGTTTCTATTACGTCATGCTTGAACCCTATTTTGAAGGTACCGAAGAAACCCCACTGACGGATTATCTGTGGTTGAACCTGTGGTCTAATGGCGATGAAAAGGCCGCGGGCTATGCCAATTACGAGGCCTCAGATCTACCCCAGGTTGCCGATGCCTTTAGCACGTGCAACCGAGTAGCTTTTGCCGGCCAGCAAATAAGATAGCGGGGCGCTCCAAGCGCTGTATAAAAACCAACGGCAAGGCGTCATCGCGCTTTGCCTGTTGGTGGCATGCGCGCGGTGCCGCAGGTATAGACAGCGCGTTACAGTGCGAGGCATCTAACACGAGACGTTGAGCTTGAGACATCTCGTTAAAGACATCTAGATTAAGACATAGCGCACGGGGCCGAGGGGAATAACGCAAGGGCTATCGTTTTAACTCTGCCCCCGCATGCGTGCCATTAACCCAGCCTTGCCCATCGCCGCGGCCTCAAACGCGTCATGGTTATCTTGCTTTTTCTCTCATAGTGACAAACTCCTCGGCCGCCGAAGGATGAATACCCACGGTTGCATCGAAGTGGGCTTTGGTCGCACCAGCCTTTAGCGCAATGCCCATACCCTGAATGATCTCGGCGGCGTGCTCGCCCACCATGTGACAGCCCAACACCGCGTCGGACTGGGTATCGACCACCAGTTTCATGGTAATGCGATCGCTACCGCCACCGAGGGATTGCAACATTGGCTTAAAGTCTGACACATAGACTGCGATGTTTCGTTTGTCGGCCCTTGCCTGCTCCTCGCTCAACCCCACGGTGCCAAATTCTGGTTGGGAAAATACCGCGGTGGGAATATCGCGGTAATCAATCGTTGCGCTACCATCGCCATACAGATGATCAACCAACACCATTGCCTCTTGAATCGCCACCGGAGTCAACTGCACGCGATCGATGACATCCCCGAGGGCGTAAATACTCGGCTCAGCGGTGGCAAAATGCGCGTCGACTTGGATCGAGCCATCGTCGCGCAGTACCACGTCGGTGGTCTCTAAACCCAGACCTGCAGTATTTGCCTGACGACCGGTGGCGAAGAGCACCAAACCTGCGTCAAGAGTCGAGCCGGTGTTGAGAGCCGCGTGCAATTGATCACCGGTTTTAGTGATGCTATCAACCTCGGTGTTGAGGTGTAGGTGCACGCCTTTAGCCTGCATGCCCGCAGCGATCTTTGCGCCCATCTCACGATCAAACGACTTGAGTAGTGTGGAGCCGCGATAGACCACATGCGTCTCGACGCCCAGGCCGTTTAAGATTCCGGCAAATTCAACCGCGATATAGCCGCCGCCCACCACCACCGCGGTTTTTGGCAGGTGGTCTAAAAAAAACATCTCGTTTGAGCTAATCGCATGCTCGCTACCAGGGAATTCAGGCATGTAAGGCCAGCCACCGGTGGCAACCAAAATGGTGCGAGCGCTATAGGTCGCACCATTCACCAAAACCTGCTGCGGCCCGGTAACGGTTGCGCGTCCATCAAAGAGATCGGCACCACTGTTGTCGATAAGCCGGTTGTAGACCCCATTAAGTCGTTCAATCTCGGCGGTTTTATTGTCTCTCAACACCGCCCAATCGAGACTTGGCTGCGCCTCGATCTGCCAGCCAAACCCTGCGCTGGCGTGAAACAGATCAGGAAACTGCGATGCATAGACAAACAGCTTTTTTGGCACACAACCCACGTTAACGCACGTGCCGCCCAGATAGCGCTCTTCGGCCACCGCCACTTTTTTACCCTTGCCGGCGGCCATGCGGGCAGCGCGCACGCCCCCCGATCCTGCGCCAATCACAAACAGGTCATAATCAAATTTGGTGGTCATTCAAACGTCTCCGTTAAATAAAACTCGGTCATCACCGCGCGGCGGGTTGCGTGGCCTATTGCATCCCACTGATCGCGTCATTGCCATCGCCTACTGCGGTTGAGCGCGCACTCACACCCAGCGCAAATTGTGCAAATCTGCGACCACTTTGTCTACAGTGAAAATCGACGTAAGCTCAAAAAAATCACCCCCACAGCGATAGGGCGCACTATTCGGCCAATATCATCCCCGATACCCATCAGTCTAGCCATATCAACCTAAAGTAGATTAACGCCAGTCTTTGTCGCCAATAAGGCCCAATATCGAGCACAGAGCGCAAATCAGGATCTGCGAATGCCCTCGAGTAGGGTCACATTCGACTGCGCCAGCATCGCGGTGGCTGCCAGCTAAATAATTTGGGTACGTGCAAGTTCGGTGGCCTCTTTGGCATAATCGGCGACCGCAAGGTGACGGATACAGAAGTCTTTAACGATGCATAATTAACGATCGAAAAAATAGAAAAGCGAGTCAATTACAACCCAGACCAAAGAAAAACATCAAGATCAACAGGACGAGGACGGTTAAAATGATCAGCCGCAGCGAGCCAAAGATAATCTCCCAAGGGTTGGTCGCGCCATCTAAGAGAAGGTGCTGATCACATAAGACGCGCAGCATAGCCACGCGATCATATTGTGCTGTGCGATTCAAAAAAACGGTCTAAAAACGACCGATCGTCCGGCCTGTCGTTGTCCACGGGATATGGCCTGTTATCCAGCTGGTCACCAAACAATTCATCAATGATTCTGTCGATCTCTGGATCTGGAATCAGTTCGTCCTAGTGGCCATTCGTGTGCTTGTTCATCGGCTTATCCCTCTCGACCTCTAATAGTAATCATGGGAGAAACCTACCATAGATAGCCAATTAGAATTCAGTTTAGTCGCGAAATTTGCCGAGAAGATCACATCCCCGCTGAAAAACAATTGCCCAGAGAAGTCAGGTCGGGGCAACGCCTTTTATCTCAGGCCGCGATTTGGCATTGGTCACCGGCGCAACGCCTGCGACGTTTTTGTAAGTGTTACATTCAAATTGCTACTTAAAAAAACGTAGTGGTAGCGTATGCTTATAATGCATACCGCATATTTAAATAATGCATTGGGATTATGGGCAGAGCGAGCGTAGAGTGCACACATCGGGTCGTTGACCCCACAACTTTAGGATTACATGGCATGTTACTGACATACATTATCTTGGGTTTCACTGCACTAGCGGGTGCCGCTATCGCCAAAGACGAAATGAGCAAACTATAAGCAGTACAAACCGTTTGTTAAACGCCAAGTAGATTCAACCAGACCCCTCTTATCCTTTTTAGGATATTTTTTAAGGGACCATCCCAG
>CESJ01043673.1_pt1 | contig 22386 bp, 16 predicted proteins | sample 356311 | NCBI WGS metagenome assembly CESJ01 (sample SAMEA2621487, study PRJEB7988) | marine metagenome | biome: marine biome (ENVO:00000447); feature: surface water layer (ENVO:00002042); material: "saline water (ENVO:00002010), including plankton (ENVO:xxxxxxxx)" | depth 5 m
TTTTTTTTCGGTAGCTACTAGGGTACTCTTTTTTTTAATCGCCGCGGATAGGGTGTCTATGGATCTCTCGATTACCGCGATTTTGGCGCTTGTCGGCGTGGCTTTTTTTGCTGGCTTGGTCTCTTCGATTGTCGGTTCTGGCGGCTTACTAACGCTGCCGGCGCTGCTTTGGGCAGGGCTTCCCCCGCTGTCTGCGCTGGCCACCAACAAATTGCAAAGTGCCATGGGTACGTTGAGTTCGGTGACCAATTTTAGGCGTCACGGCTATCTCCAGATCGCACCGCTGGTGCCATCGCTGATGGCGGCATTTTGTGGTTCGGTGCTCGGCACGCTCTGCGTTCTGCGCTTATCGAACGAGCTGATGATGCGCGCCATTCCTCTGTTGTTAGGGTTGTTGGGCGGGTATTTTTTATGCGCGCCAAAAATGGATGGTCGCGATTATCCAGCCAGACTCAGCAACGCTCAATTTGCCGCCACGGCGGCCTTTGGGATAGGTTTTTATGGCGGCTTTTTTGGTCCTGCCTCGGGCTCGATACTGCCTTATTTACTGGTCTTTTTACTCGGCCACAATCTGGTTAGCGCGACCGCTGAGAGCAAGTTATTCATCCTGGTTATCAACGGCGTTTCGGCGCTGCTGTTTGTCATCAGCGGCGGCGTGGTATGGACCTTGGCGATTGCGATGGGAATCGCACAGATTGTCGGTGCGCGCATTGGCTCCAATCTGGTGATCCACCGCGGTGTCGGTTTGGTGCAACCATTGATCGCGCTGGTGACGCTTTTGGTAGCGCTCAAGTTATTATTTTATCCAACGGCATAGTGCCCAACGACGGCGTTATTTTCTGCTCTGAATAGCCCCTAAACTGCGGTTGATCGGCTACACTTGCGTTTTAATCAACGTATCAACGTATCAACCTGTCGATCAAAGCCTTGGAGACTGCCGATGCCCGAGCATACCTCACCGATTTCACGACTGTTGGTTACCTTTGCGGCCTTTACGATCATTGTCGCTGGATTGAAGATGGCCGACACCTTGATCGTGCCGTTTATTTTAGCCGTGTTTATCGCCATGGTGGTGGCACCCTTGGTAACTTGGTTACGCGCGCGCTACGTGCCCAACGGGCTGGCGATTCTTTTGGTGGTGGTACTGATGCTATCGATCGGCTTTTTACTTGGTGCCATTGTCAGTTCGGCGTTGGGCAATTTCCGTCAGGATTTACCCGAGTACTCGAGCAAACTTGGGGCTCTGAGCAGTGGATTTCAGCAGTGGTTGTCGGCGCGTGGTATAGCTGTGAGTGCCGAGCAATGGCAAAATAGTTTTGATCCCGGAGCCTTGATGGGGTTGGTGGCGAATACGTTGGCATCGTTTGGTAACGTTATGACCGATGGCATGATGATTCTGTTAACGGTGATTTTTATTCTTGCCGAAAATACCGGCTTTGCCGAAAAGTTGACCCGAGCGCGCGGCCTCAGTGGTTCCAGTCAATGGCTGCAAACCTTTACCGACAGCGTCAACAGTTACATGGCGATCAAGACGGCGATTAGCTTTGTGACTGGGCTGGTGATTTTTATTTGGCTGTCGATTCTCGGTGTCGACTATGCGGTGCTTTGGGGTCTGTTGACTTTTTTGTTCAATTTTGTGCCCGCTGTAGGTTCGGTAATCGCCGCGGTCCCCGCGGTGATGTTGGCAATTGTTCAATTGGGCTTTGGCTCTGGGGCGCTGGTTTTGGCAGGGTTTTTCGTGGTCAATATGTTGATGGGTAACGTGGTAGAGCCGCGCTGGATGGGACGCGGTTTGAATCTCTCACCGCTGGTGGTGTTCGTCTCTTTGGTATTGTGGGGTTGGGTACTCGGCCCGGTCGGCATGCTGCTGTCGATTCCGTTGACCATCATGCTTAAAATTGGCCTCGAGAGTCAGGCCGAAACCCGCTGGATTGGCACCATGTTGGGTGCTGCCGATGGACCGTCGGATTAATCAAAGGTTGCGGTTTTATGGGCTTTATAGCAATGGCGCTGAATGGTTTTTCGGATCGGACGATCGGCGGTGGTTGAGCCGATAGCGCCGCTCGAGGGCGCTTTGAATTCAACGCAAACCATGTTGGATGTCAGTGGTTGCGGGTTGCGTGCGCTGGATTTGTCGGCTTACCCCAAACTGCAGATGCTCGATTGCAGCAACAATCAACTCACGGCGCTCGATCTGTCGAACACACCAGACCTCAGGGTGCTGCGCTGTTTTAACAATCAACTGGTAGAACTCGACCTGTCGCATCAGTCGCGGTTGCTGGAGCTGTATTGCAATCACAATGCGCTGTGGCGGTTAAATTTATCGACCACGCCAAGACTGCGGCGATTGTGGTGCTTTAATAATCGCCTGAGGGTGCTCGACCTCGCCGCGCTTGCGGGCCTGATCGAACTGCTGTGCTATAACAATGCTCTCGCGACGCTTGATCTGGTGCCGGTGATAGGGCTTCAGATACTTAGTTGTCGAACTAATCAGCTTGTCGAATTGGATTTGTCATTCACACCAAATTTAGAAATCCTCTATTGCAGCGACAATCAACTAACGGAACTTAACGTCTCCGTGACGCCGGACCTCGAGGTACTGTATTGCTACGGTAATCAATTGACTTACCTCGATGTGAGATCGTTGGCCTCCCTAGAGGTATTGTATTGTTATCACAATCAGTTGGCTGAACTCGACGTTGCTGGATCGCCAAAGCTCAGGTTGGTGCGTTGGCGGGAGTGAGGTCGATTGCTGCCGATGGCATCAGGAGTATGGTCTACCGATAAAAGATAACATCAAGAAGGTCAAGCGCGCTCGTAAAGTGCGTTGGTAGATTGAGATGGTAAAGTAAGGCTGTAGATTGATGGTATTAATTTACAGTGGAGGTTTGCGGGTGTTGTGGATGTATCCACCGAGCGAGGCGACAATTTGCACCCAAGCGCGCATCGCCATGTTTCAATGCCGGTTGACTCATACTCGGTTTTGACTGGAGGCGCTCTAAACTACAAGCGCTGTTTGCAGGATGCGCGGTTCATCGAGGGGTGCTCAATGGCAATAGCTAGAGGAAAACGGATTGCTGGTGCTGCGCTAAAAAATTTACCGCCAGCGGTTGCGATGCTTGTTGTGTTGGCCGCCTGCGGTGACCGCGCCGCGGAGTTTGAAGCGACGCGTCTCTTTATTAACGGACAGGTGGTCACGGTCGAGGATAGCCTAGGCACCGTCGAAGCTCTGGCGGTGGCCAACGGCCGCATTCTTGCCCTCGGCTCGAACCGCGAGATGCAACACTATCGCGGCGCTCAAACCCAAGTGATCGATCTTCAGGGCAAAGCGCTGCTGCCAGGTTTTGTCGATGCCCACAGCCATCTCTCGGGGGTGGCGCTTCAGGCGGTATCCGCCAATTTAATGGGCGCCCCCGATGGGCCGGTAAATAATATTGCCGATTTGCAGCGCGTTTTGCGGGGTTATCTGGCACATTCGTCGGTCGCCAAGGATCACGGTTTGGTTTTGGGCGTTAACTACGATGACTCGCAGTTGAAAGAACAACGTCATCCCACTCGCGAGGAGTTAGATGCGGTGTCGACGGAGTTTCCGGTGATCGCCGTGCATCAATCTTGGCATCTCGGGGTCTACAACAGTCAAGCGCTGGCGATGATGGGTATCGATGCGCAGTCGGTGAATCCCGACGGCGGTGTGATTGAACGGGGAGCGGATGGCCAAACGCCCAACGGCTTACTGGAGGAAAATGCGCATTTTTTTGCGCTTTTTACGTTGCTACCAAAGTTCTCGGATGCGCAACACAGGACGGCACTCAAAGCTGGGGAGGCGTTGTATACCGCCAATGGATTCACCACCGTGCAGGATGGTCGCACCGACCCAGCGACTTTGAATCGGTTGGCGGCGATGGCACGTGAGAGGGCATTCGATGTCGACGTGGTCGCCTATCCCGACCTTACGACAGTTGCACTGGATTCGCTAATTTATGGCCCGCTGCAGACGCGCAACTACGTCAACAATTTTCGTATCGGTGGCGTCAAACTCAGTTTTGACGGCTCGCCGCAGGGCAAGACCGCATGGTTTCGACAACCTTATCATCGCCCCCCAGCCAATCGCGGCGATGACTATGCTGGTTATGGTGCTTTTACAGACGCCGATGCGCGCGCTTGGCTAGAGTTCGCTTACCGCAATAACTGGCAGGTACTGGCGCACGCCAATGGTGATGCGGCCATCGATCAACTGCTCGATGCGGTTGCGCGCGCGCGTCGCGCACACCCAGGGGAAGCGCGGCGAACGGTATTAATTCATGGCCAGTATCTGCGCGAGGATCAGCTCGAGCCATTGCATCGGTTGGATATTTTTCCGGCACTCTACCCGATGCACACGTTCTACTGGGGAGATTGGCATCGCGATTCAGTCGCTGGTCCAGCGCGGGCGGTGAATATATCGCCCACCGGTTGGCTGGTCACGCGAGGTATGAAATTTTCCATTCACTCGGATGCTCCGGTGACTTTTCCGGATTCGATGCGGGTGATGCACAGCGCCATCAACCGCACTACCCGATCGGGTTTCGTGATCGGAGAAGAACATAGGTTGAGCGTTATGAACGCCATCAAAGCGATGACTTTATGGCCGGCGTACCAATATTTTGAAGAGCGAGAAAAGGGTTCCTTAAAGGTTGGAAAGCGGGCCGATTTTGTTATATTAGATCGTAATCCACTGACCGAAGAGGTTGCCGACATAGAGACCATTCGTGTTTTAGAAACCATCAAGGCTGGGCGCACCATCTATCGCGCACAACCGGCATTGGCATCTGTGCGCCCTGAACAGTGAGCGAGTTGAAAAATAATCCACGTTTTGGCTGTCCAATAGCCAAAAGTGCGTTGACAATGATTCCGATATCCGCATATTTTTAGCTATGGGGTGCGTCGATCTCCGATCGTCGGTGCTGCACGTGCAATGTTTATTTGTTGGTTGCAAGGCATCTTCTAGTATAAATAGTGCGGAGAGAAAATAGTTCGGAGAAAAAATAGCGCGGAGTAAAAAATCACCGCAATAGCCAACCGGCGTTAAAAGGTTAATGTCATTGATTTAGCAACCGACAGGGCCCTAAGGGTTTACCAATGAGCAACAGTTTAATAACAGATTACTTAGTGATTGGCAGTGGTGTCGTTGGCATGGCCTTTGTCGACACCTTGTTGAGCGAAACCGACGCCAACATTATTGTTGTCGATCGCTACGCGAAACCCGGTGGCCATTGGAATATGGCGTACCCCTTTGTTACCTTGCACCAACCATCGTCATTTTTTGGAGTCAGTTCCAAGGAACTGAGCCGCGGCGACATCGATATGATCGGTCTCAACAAGGGTATGGGTGATCTAGCCACCGGCGCCGAAATCTGTGCTTATTTTGAGGATGTGATGCGCCATCGCTTTCTCGCCAGCGGCCGAGTTCGGTACTTTCCCCTGTGCGAGTATCATGGCGACGGACAATTCACCGCTAAACTGACGGGCAAGCGCACCGCGGTGGCCTATCGAAAATTAGTCGATGCGACCTTTATGACTATCGCCGTTCCATCCACTCATACGCCCAATTTTACGGTGGCGCCGGCCGCGCAGTTTATGCCGTTGAACAATCTGCCAAGTGTTACCGAAAAACCGGCCGGCTATGTCGTAATCGGCGGCGGTAAGACCAGTATAGATGCCTGTCTTTATCTACTCGAAAATGGTGTTGATGCGGACGAAATCACCTGGATTCGCGCTCGCGATGCCTGGCTGCTAGACCGTGCAAACACCCAGCCAACCGAGGCCTTTTTTAGCACATCGGTGGGTGCGCTTGCGGCCCAATACGAGTCGATTGGCAGCGCCAAATCGATCGCCGATATGTTTCAGCGTCTTGAAGAGTGTGGCTACTTGCTGCGTTTGGATCCAGCGACGCGGCCACGAATGTTTCACGCGGCGACCGTCAGTCGCGCCGAAATCGTCGAGTTGCAGCGGATTAAAAATATTGTTCGCGCCGGTCACGTAACCGCCATTGAGAGCCATCGTATTGTCCTTCACGAGGGTGAAATTGCCACTACCCCGGCGCACATTCACGTTGATTGTTCGGCCAGTTTAGAGCGTTCTTTCGGTCGTAAAAAACCATCGCCGGTGTTCGTTGGCGACTGCATCACACCGCAGATGATTCGCGCATATCAACCGGCATTTAGCGCCTCAATGGCGGCCTACGTCGAGGCCCATTATGCCGACGAAGCGGAAAAAAATCGGCTCTGCACGCTGGTGCCGATGCCCAATTACGACGTTGATTTCATCCCCATGACGCTGGCGATGATCATCAATCAGTATAACTGGTCGCAGGACGACGCCCTGCGCCGCTGGTGCAGACAGAATCGTCTCGACGGATTTGCCAAGCTGATCGCTGAGATGGATAGAGATGATCGGCAAAAGACCGATATCATGCGCCGTATACAGGCGGGCGTGATGCCCGCGGTAGCCAAACTTCAACAGTTTTCAGCCGAACTGGCAGATGGAGCTAGAAAATGAGTGAGTTTCAAACCTACAAAACCGACTTAACCCGCTCGCGGATAGTTGTCAGCGATGAGCGATTGGCCCGCGATCAAGTGCAATCGGGCGATATTTTACTGCGCGTTGAGCGCTTTGCGTTCACCGCTAACAACGTCACCTATGGCGCAGCTGGCGATACCATTGGTTATTGGAAATTTTTCCCAGCCGCGGATGATGTGGATCGCGAGTGGGGTTGCTTGCCGGTTTGGGGGACCGCAGAAATTATCGATTCCAAGGTAGAGGGTTTGAATATTGGCGAACGGGTCTATGGTTATTTGCCGCCGGCCGATTTTGTGGTGTTGTCGCCGGTTGCCCTGTCGGCGCAACGCTTTGTCGATGGCGCCGCTCATCGTGCAGAATTACCCGCGGTCTACAATCACTACCAGCGGCTCTCGGCTGAGGCAGATTACGACCGATCGACGGACAATATTCGCGCCCTGCTGCAGCCGTTGCACATGACTGCATTTTGTCTGTGCGATGCGCTGCAAGATGCGGATTACCACGGCGCGGAGCAGGTGATTATTCTTAGCGCATCGAGTAAGACCGCCATCGGCACAGCTCAGGGCCTGGCCGAACAACCGCATAGCCCCGCGCTGGTCGGGGTAACATCGCGCGCTAATCGCGACTTCGTGGCGGCGCTCGGTTGTTATCACGAGGTTCACTGCTATGACGATTTACCGCAAGTTGCCGACCACAAGCCCAGCGTAATGATCGATATGGCTGGCAATCGCGAAGTCCTTGGCACGCTGCATGGGGCGCTAGGTGATAACCTGCGCAGTTGCATTAGCGTCGGCATGACCCATTGGGAGAGTCTCGCAGAAAACAGCGCGCTGGCGGCGCAGATCAATCGACAGCGCAGTCATTTTTTCTTCGCCCCGGCGCATGTGCAAAAGCGTGTAACTGATTGGGGCGCCGACGAATTTTCCGCGCGCTCCGGAAAATTTGTCGCTGCGCGCATGCAACAGAGCACCGATTGGATGCGGATTGAAACAATTTCTGGGCTCTCAGCTCTGGGTGGTATCTACGCGGATTTAGTGGTCGGCAAGATGGATCCGCGCAGCGGCCTAGTGGTGGTGCTATAACCCGGCGATGCGATCTGCAGCGAGGGTAGTTGATTGACGACGCCAGTGGTTACCATGCGGGCAATAATCGCGCAGTGCCGTGCGCAACATAACAACCGTCGCGGGATATTGAGCGCGGCGAGCATTGGCGATATCTGTGGGCGCATCGGATTGGCATTTTTAACTCGCCCCCTGATCGATTTGACCCGGACTTCAGCTGCTGATAGCCCGTCGATGCGGGCGCTTGAGCAGTTGCGATCTTTTGGCCCCGACTCCGGCGAGTATTATTTTGCCCAGCGCCTTAGGCCATCGATCGCCGGCACAGCGGCGGCGCGTGACACTCGTTCGCGCTGGGTGCATGCGTTGCTGCAGCAGGGGAGTGATGCCATCGACGCTTACGACCTAGTCGTCGACCGCTGGATCGTCGAGCCCTGGGAGCGACCCATCGACCGCCAGTGCGTCGAGGCAGAATATCGAACGTGGTTAATCCGCTGCAGCCAATGATGCATGGATCGGCGCTTCGGCCCAAGGCACCAAGGCGGTTTTTTTTAAAAGCCACGCTGGCGAGTGATTCGCTCCGCTGGGACCGATAGCCAAATACTCAGTAAGCGGTAGCTGGTGACCAACACTGCGCCGGCCAGCAAGACAAAAAACACGCTCGCGAAGTGATACAGCAAGCGCCAAAAACGGATTTTCAGTCGTACAATTCGGCGCGAAGAATCCGTTGCAACGGGCGGTACGCGGCTGAACAACGACGTCAATAAACCGCTGTCAGTGACCACAAAAAGCCGACGATGCAGGGGATTAAATATCGGTTGTGCGAACTACTATCGCCGCTGATTAACGAAATTAAAAACCCTGCAACGGACGCCACAGCTACGCCATAGGCGAATGGTTGCAGGCCCCTAGAGCGTTTTGCTAAGGCGGCAAGCGTATCGAGCATAAGGGGTTGCCGGGTTAGCAGATCGTGGTTATTACAGTCGTCACCGTCGTCACCGTCGTCACAGTCTTGATGGAGTTGCGACTGACCGCCCCGCTTTGTCATGGCGTGGCCGATTTATTTTGCGCTGAAGCGCCCAACCGACGTCGTGGATTTTGCTGTAAAAAATAAATTTGTGCTATTGTTTTAAAAGAACTCACGCCCTTTAAAATTTTTAAAACGCATAATTTATGGGATATAGGCGTATGGCTACTTTTTATAACACCCGCATACTCTATCGATTGGCAATGATTGCCACGGCCTTTAGCCTGTGCTGGGCGCCGCTGGCATACTCGGCGGAGCGCGACTTGAGTCGATCGATACAGGCCGATTACGACGACCGTTTAAAGACCGTTTTCGAAGATTTTCATGCCCACCCAGAGTTGAGCTTGGCCGAGTTTCGCACCGCAGAAAAGCTCGCCAAAGCGCTGCGTAAACATGGTTTTACGGTTACTGAAAATATCGGTGGTACCGGTATCGTGGCAATTTTAAAGAATGGTAAAGGGCCATTGGTAATGATGCGCGCGGATATGGATGGCCTGCCGATAGAAGAAAAGTCGGGTCTCGATTATGCCTCTCAAGCGAGCCAACTGGATCCGGTGACCGGCAACACATTTCCGGTTATGCACGCCTGTGGTCACGACGTACATATTACCAGTTTGATAGGCACCGCCAAACAGATGAGCGATAGAATGCAAGACTGGTCGGGGACGCTGATGTTGATCGGGCAGCCCGCCGAGGAGCGCGTGCTCGGCGCTCGCGCGATGATGGAGGACGATCTGTGGGCGCGCTTTGGCACGCCAGATTACGCGCTGGCCTTTCACGTGTCCTCGGCACTGCCAGCTGGCGTGGTCAATGTGATCGAGGGTTCGCCGTTCGCCGGTGCAGATACCGTGGACATCTATGTGCATGGTGTCGGTGCGCACGGCGCATCGCCCCATGCCGGCAAAGACCCCATTGTTCTTGGTAGTCAAATTGTCATGGCGCTACAGACCTTAGTGTCGAGGGAATTGGCGCCAAGACAGCCGGGGGTGGTGACCGTTGGGGCCTTTCACAGCGGCACCAAGCACAACATTATTTCCGACCGCGCCCATCTGCAGTTAACGGTGCGCAATACCAATGCCAAGACCCGCGATATTTTATTGTCGGGAATCGCGCGCATAGCAAAAAATCTCGGGCGTGCCGCCGGACTGCCGGAAGACAAGCTACCGGAGGTTGTCTACTCGGAGGAGTCGACGCCCCCAACCATCAATGACGCGGTGATGGCGCGGCGACTGAGAACGCTTTGGCGCGAGGCATTGGGGCAGGATCGGGTGACGTCGTTCGGTGCTCAGGGTATGGGCGCTGAGGATTTTCCGTTCTTCACCACCGAACCGCATGTGACCAGCGTATATTTTTCTGTCGGCGGCACCGACGCGGCTTACTTGCGTGCCGCGCGAAACGGCTCGGGTCCAGCGGTGCCATCACACCACAGTCCCCTATTTGTGATTCAACCCGAGCCTGCGGTGACGACCGGAATTCACGCGACCGTGCTGGCGCTGCTCGATTTAATGGCCAGGCGCGATTAGCGAGTACTGGCGTAAAGCGGTGCGGCGGAATCACTGACTAGAGTCCCGCGTTCTTTTGCCAGAGGTCAAAGACTTGTCGGCTGGATAATTCTGGGGTGTAGCCAAAGGTTTCTTTTAGCGCGCTGTTGTCGAGTACCGGCCGATGCTGAAGAAAGCTCACGTGGCTCGGTTGATAGTGGGTAAAGCGCAGTGTGTGACCGATTGCCAATAGGGTTTTTAAGCCCCAAACCGGGAGCATGAGTACCGGCTTGCCGAGTTTCTGTGCCAATTCGTGAACGCTAATAACGCCATCTGCCGCGACGTTAAAGACTCCCGGAGGACTGGTTGCGATGGCGCGCACCAGCACTCGCGTCAGATCACGGGTCCAGATAAAGCTAAACGGACCGTCACTGCCGTTGACGGCGAGGATCTTTGGGCGGTGAAAGAGCGCAGTAATAATGTTTTCTACGCCGGCCCCTAATACCGTCGCGACCCGCAATACGACCTGCTCCAGTTGCGGCTGGTCGATGCGCGCCTGTTCTAGCATGTTTTCGATCTGCCGCTGATGGTCTGCGTAGCTAAACGCTGCATTGCCGCGCAACGGTGAGGTTTCTGTGAGCGGCTGCGGATTGTCCACATGGTAGCCATAAGCAGCGTTCGAAGAGGTGACTACGAGCCGTTTGACGCCGTGTGCGATGCATGCATCGAGTACATTGCGCGTGCCGACAACGTTGACCTGATGGGCGAATGTCCGGTTCGATGGCGGTGGCGTGGCCGCTAGATGGATTACGACATCAGGGCGCTCACGGCCGATTATTTTGTCTGGATCTTGGCTACGAACATCCATGGAGATAAAGCGATAGTGCAACGGAAAGCTAAGTGTTGGTGCTATATCTGTGACTATGACATCCAGGGAGTCATTGGATAACTCCTGTATCAATGCGCAACCGACTGAGCAAAAGGCTCCGGTAATCAGCACTAGCATAGGTATGATTTAAAGTTGTCGCATGCCGTTAAAAAGCACCGCAATGCGCAGTAGATAGATCCACCAATCCAATGTGGTAGTAGCATTGTAAAGCTCCTTTTTACAGTTCGACACCGTTTAACGCAAGACCCGCACCATCATACGCTGCTGTCGTCCCGATCGTCTCCCTATTAATTGTTTTATAGTGCCAGACGATGTTCAACGTGGCGCTTGTTATGCCCTGATAATCCGCCGTTTCGGCCGGTTTTTGCAAAAAAATCGAGCTGCCACGCTATTTATGTTGGGAGTATATTGTTGTTGCATCGGACCCTTTTTGCCAGCGTTGCGTATACTTGCCGCGCAGCGTTTCCTTTTTACGGGATCTTAGGGAAGTGACTCTAGGAGGCGCCGATGGCGGCGGTTGCAGTAACGAGGAGGTAAATGTGAGGCAGATAACGCTGCTGGACGGATCGATCGGGCAGGAATTAGTGGTGCGGGCGGGCAGAGAACCGACGCCGATGTGGTCTACCGAAGTGTTGATCGAGCAACCCGAATTGGTTCGCGAGGTACACGCAGAGTATTTTCGCGCCGGCGCCACCCTAGCGACGACCAATACTTATCCGGTGCTGCGCGACCGGTTGGAGGCCGAGGGCCTTGAAAATCGACTTGAGGCGCTGTGGGCAACCGCCGTAGAGGTTGCCTGTAACGCGCGAGATGCGCATGGCTCGGGGCGCGTGGCTGGAGCCATAGGGCCACTTGTGGGTTCTTACCGCCCAGACGCCTGTCCGCCACCGGAGCAGGCGGAAATTTTATACGCGGATATTGTTGCGGCACTGTCCCCAGTGGTGGATTTATTATTGTTTGAAACTATGTCGTCGGTGGCGCAGGCCGAAGGCGCTCTGCGCGCCGCGAATAAGGTCGCGCTCCCGGTGTGGTTGGCGATTTCGGTGGACGATGTTGACGGCACGAGGTTAAGATCTGGCGAACCATTGAGCGCGCTGGCGCCGGTTTTACAGCGCTCCGCGCCCGCTGCGCTATTGATTAATTGTTCGCTTCCCGAGGCGGTTACCGCTGGTCTCGATATAGTAGCGACGTTTGGTGTGCCTTTTGGCGCGTATGCCAATGGCTTTACTCAGATCACCGAGGCTTTTGTTAACGGGCCGCAGACGGTTGATAAACTCACTCAACGACGGGATCTTGATCCCTTAGCTTACGCGCGGTTTGCCATGCAGTGGCTCGACCAAGGTGCCAGTATCGTCGGCGGTTGTTGCGAAATAGGTCCGGCACACATCGCCGAGCTGGCGCGGCAAATTCACGGGCGAGGTTATGAAATTATCTAGACGGGCTAAGACATCAGAATGCTGAGGGCCGAGCCAGTGACGCGTTTAAACTACGATGTAATCGTGTCTGGCGGCGGTATGACGGGGTTGGCGATGGCCGCGCAGTTGGCCTCGCTGGATCTCCAAGTAGCGGTGTTAGAGAGCCGCATGCCAGAGCCCTTCGTGGCCACTGAGGACTTTGATCTGCGGGTTTCAGCGATCAGTCCACAGACCGTGGCGCTACTCCAAAATCTAGGCGTATGGCAACGCGTCGAAGCGATGCGACTTTGCCCTTATCGTCGTTTGCGGGTCTGGGAAATGCGCGGCTTTGGCGATGTGACCTTTGAGGCGGAGCAGGTCGGCTGTCAAGAGCTAGGTTTTATCATTGAAAACAGGGTGCTGCAGATCGCCCTCTGGAACACGCTCGAGGCCCTGCCGCAGGTACACATTTATTGCCCCAGCGTGTGTTCTGAGTTTCAGCGTGTCGACGATAAGATCGAAGTGCTATCCGCAGACGGCAAGCGCTTTAGTGGACGGCTGTTGATTGGCGCGGATGGCGCCAACTCCGCGGTTCGCCAAGCCTTTGGTGTGGGGGTTCGCGGTGCACGTTATCGCCAATCCTGTTTAGTGGCATCGGTGATCACCGAATACCCGCAGCAGGATATTACTTGGCAGCGTTTCACCCGCGATGGCCCCCAGGCGTTTTTACCGCTGCCCGGACGCCACGGGTCGATCGTATGGTATCACCATGCGGAGCGCGTTGAGGCGCTGGCGGCGCTTGACCACATCACCTTGGCCGAGCGCATGATGGCGAGCTTTCCGCGGGAGTTGGGGGCAATAAAAATTGTTGCCAAGGGCAGTTTTCCACTCCACAAACAGCATGCCAATGCCTATGTGCAGCAGGGTCTGGCGTTGATCGGCGACGCAGCGCACACAATCAACCCGCTCGCTGGACAGGGAGTTAATTTGGGTTTTCAGGACAGCGCCGCGCTCGCTGAGGTGATTGGGCAGGCCTTGAAAACGCGATCGGATTGGTGGTCGCGCGCGGCCTTGTTGCCCTATCAAAATCGCCGCCGTTGGGCCAATGGCTTGATGATGCATGCTATGGATGGCTTCTATCACGGCTTTAGCAACGACATTGCGCCGCTGTTATGGGCACGCAATGCGGCGCTGGCTACGGCCAAATTACCGCTAATAAGTCGTCCGGTGATGCGCTACGCCATGGGTCTCGATCGCTGGCCGAAGAAGTTTTTCTGACGGTTTTTATGTTGATCATTATTTACCGATGGTACCACCGATAGCGTACTCTGCGACGCTCAAATCGATGACCATGAATCGAGGCATCGCTGTTGCGCGCTAAGCTTGGATTGTCATTTTGCGCATGCAGGTCGGTGGTTCGAGCGCCCTCGGACGACCCTACTCAGGGTTCGATCTCAATATGCTCGGGATCATGCTGGTCAAAGTAGCGATCATACGCCGTTCGATAACCTTCTTCCAAGTGCTGGGCGAACAATTTGCTATCAAATAACGCTGCGGATAATCGCTGCTGCTTGAGTTTTTGGCGTATCGCTGCCAGGCTTTTTGGATGGCAGGCAAGTTCCAAAATCAATGCCTCGTAGTCGGCTGTGGTACGAGTGATCAGCTCCGGCAGCCCGAGAGCTGTCAGCAGACTACCGGCGACCCGCGCGGCAAATCCCTGACCTAGTTTAGTGACCACCGGAAGCCCCGCCCAGAGCGCATCGCTGGCTGTGGTGTGAGCGTTGACCACAAAGGTATCGACAAAGAGGTCTGCCAGTCGATGACGGGCCAGGTGCTCGGCCTGCGGCAAGGTCTCGGCGAAGATCAAGCGCTGGCAGTCAATGCCTCGAGCAGTCGCCTGTTGTTTGAGATTTTGCTCGGCCCATGAGTTGCATTGCATTAGCCAGAGTACGCTCCCGTCGACGTTTTTCAGCAGGCGCATCCACACGTCGAACTCATCGGCGGTGATTTTGTAGCTGTTATTGAAGCAACAAAACACAAATGCACCTGCCGGAAGACCCATTTTGGCCCGAGTCACTGGCTGCTCGGAAATCGCCCTAGTCGCGTCGTTGACCTGATAAGAATACGGCATTTGGATAATCTTTTCGGTATAACAGTCGCGATATACAGGTGGTATGACCACCGCGTCGGCGATTATATAGTCGATAAAGTCGGCGCCCATGGTGCCTGGATAGCCCAAATAGTTAATTTGCACTGGAGCCGCGCGGTGGGCAAAAATAGCCGATCGGTTGTTCTGCGTATAGCCCTTCAGATCGACCGCGATGTGCAGTCCGTGCTGTCGAGCCAGCAGGGCAATGTCGCGCTCCTGAAGCTCGCGTACATCGGTAAATAGATGCGCCGCCTCAATCAGTCGTTGGCGCATCGAATCGTGTTTGTCCGGACCAAAAGAGTAGGCATAGAGTTCAAAATTATCGGCCTGATGGGCTTCGAACAATCGAGCGATTAAATACATCGTCGCATGATTGTGAAAGTCAGCCGAAAAATAACCAATGCGTAATTTTTGCGGCCTGTCGGCGGGTGTTGTAAAAGCCGGTAGCCGCGACGGACTAAAATTATTTTGCGTAAATAACTCCGATCTCAACCGATGGCGCTCGGGAGCGTCCTCGAGGGTGAGCATTGAAAACGGCGCTACCTCCTCGCCAGATATTCCTATCGACGCCACCGATGCGGGGTCGCTAGACACGGCCGCCCAGTCACAGATCATCGCCTGCAGATGCAGTTTGTGAACGCGTGCATTGGCGTAATCGGGGTGGATATCGAGAGCCTGTTGATAGCGCGCAATCGCTGCGGGTAGCTCATTTTGAGTTTTTAGCACATTCCCCCAGTTGTTGTAGGCCTTGGAATAATCGGCGGCGATCTGAGTGGCCCGCCGGTAGCAATCGATAGCGGCGTCGGGGCGCTGATTTTGCAGCAGTGCATTGCCCATGTTGTAGTGCGCGTCAGCGCGGCCTGGCGTCAGCGTTAGAGTGTGTTTATAGCTATCGATGGCGGCGTCGATGTCGCCTTGGTATCCCTGTGCAACCGCCAAGTTAAAATAGGCATCGGCGTAGTCGGGGTCGATTTCGAGTGCGTTGTTAAAACTCTCGACAGCCTCGGTCAAGGCGCCGATGTCGGTCAGCGCAACGCCCAGATTATTGTGGGTCAAGGCGTTGTTCGGCGCGATCTGCAGCACCTTTTTGAAACTCTCTACGGCTTGATCAAAGTTTCCAAGTCGGCGATGGGCCGCACCTTGAACGTTATGCAGCACGCTAGAGTGGGGTAATTGCCGCAGCATGTTATCGCTCAGGTGCAGCGTTTTCACGAATTCACCGCGTTCCAATAAATCCGCTATTTCGCGCGCCGCATCGACCGTTGGCTCGGCGCTGGGTGTGGCTCCAGAGTCGATTTTCGCCTTGAGATCGGCGTGCGCTCGCAGCGCTTTCTTGCTCTGAGGGAAAGCCGCCAATAGTTGTTGGTAAAGCGCTTCCGCGTCGTCAGACCGGCCCTTTTTGATCAGGCTCTGGGCTTTGCGGAGCGCTTTGTCAACGGATAGCGGCATGGATTGGGTGCTCGGTTAAACCTGTTCGTTTTATCTTAACTCTAATATGAATTGTAGCGCGCTTTTATCGCCGGCATAAGACGTGTCACGGCCAGTGCATTACAATCCATGCAAGTGAATTTCTGCGACTAGTAGCTGCGGTGACTGACTCGTGCAGGCGGTGGCGGTTGTGGTTAGCGCCCTATGTATCTATCTTCCGATTTATCTAGGTACTTATTTCAACTGTTAGCTTTGAAAATAACCCCGTTCGGCATAGGCGTCGCGTTTTAGCTGGGCTAGCTTAGATGTCTAGGTTGCGGTATCGGCTGTCGACAGACGCAACTGCCCGTCACCAGGTCGATTGCGGTGCAGAAAATCGATCGCCGAAGAGGCAAAAATATCATTTCTGTCGCCCGCCACCATGTGCGCGGCATCTTTAATTTCAACGAATTCTGCATGCCTTATAGTTTGCAGAAAATCTTCGGTTTCGATGTCGGTGACGACATTGCTCATGGCGCCCTTGATCAGTAGCGTGGGTATGGTGATATTCTCTGCCAGTGCGCTCTGCTGTTGGCGATAGGCATCGGTCAACTCCATCGGACGGGCCTGTAAAAATTGCGGATCCCAATGCCAATAGTATCTGCCATCCTCTTTGAGTCGGAGATTTTTCTCCAGTCCACGATGGTCACGCGGCCTTTTTCTGTGCGGCAAATAATCGGTCACCGCGTCGGCAGCTTCGGCAACGCTGGCAAACCCCTCGCTACCGGAGTGCATAAAAGCGATGATCTCCGCTGAGCCCTCTAGATTCGGATGAATACCAATATCGACCATCACCAATGACCAGCAGAGTTTTTTTAAATTGTTCTGGCCGGCCATGGACATGGCCACCAAGCCGCCCAGTGAAGCGCCAACCAAGGCCGCAGGTTTGTCGACCTGTTCGAGAACGGCGATAAGATCTTTGAGGTAGTTTTTGACGCCGTATTCGCCGTCGGGATGCCAGTCGCTGTCGCCGTGACCGCGCAGGTCGATGGCGATCACATGAAATCCGCGCGCGGCGAGTGTTTCGCCCGTCGAGCCCCAGGCGTATCGGGTCTGACCCCCTCCATGCATGAGCACTACCAGCGGGTCGCGCTCGGATCCCCAGCAACTGGCGGCAATTTGCAATCCTGATGGAACTTTAAACAACATAATTTTTCTCCAGCGCGAGACTATACAGGTTTCTGTATTCGAGGCCAAAAATTGTGCCACTGATAACCGCATACAAATCGCAGTAACGGGCGCACGCGACCATCGGTCGGGGTGGTGCGCTAGTAGTTCAAGCGCCCGATTACATGAGCTACCCTATCGACGTCTCGACGCGAATGTCCCGTTGGTTTGGCATTGCCATCCATAGGCGGCTTAATTGCGCACTTTACCTAATAGGCAAAACATCGAAGGAATCAATAGCAAAGCCAGTAGCGCCGAACCCATAACACCAAAACACATTGCCCAGGCCAGCGTGGCAAAAAATTTGTCGAACAACAGTGGGAATAATCCGCCCATGGTTGTCAGCGAGGTGGTCAGAATATGGCGCGTTGATCTGATTGTGGTGTCGACCAATTGGGTTTTCGAAATCTGATCGAATTGTGCATCTTCGTTAAGGTGCGAGAGCACTACGATGGAGTCATTGATGGCCAGACCCGCCAGTCCAACGATCCCCACGAGTCCGATAAAACCAAAATTTTGCATGCCCACAAACATACCCAAAAAGCCCAGGCCAATGCACAAAACGCCCACCAACAAAATAATAGCGGCTTGACGAAAGCTATTTAAAATCATGATCAATGTGATTATGATCAAGCCTAAAAATAGAAAAAATGTGCTGAACAGTTGCCCGAACGATTCGCTTCTCTCCTCTGCTTCGCCAAATTGCGCGAGGCTGTAGCCGGTGGGTAATGATTGTTCAAAGGCATCGAGCTCCACCGCCACATCCTGTAACACCGTCGATGCCAGCTTACCCGGATAGACCGCGGCTTTTACCGCGTTGACTCTGGAACCTTGATACCTATTGATCTGGTTGATTTCGCCGCGGTAGGTGACTTCGGAAAAACTCTCGACAAAGTCCGCCCCGCGTTGAGTAGAGATGGCGAGGTATGCGGTTTGATTGAGGTCTTCGGATTCGAGGTTGTCATTTTTGATGCGAATAGGAATTTCTTTGTTACCATCCATTAGGCTGCCGACGTAGAGGCCCCGCGTGGATGCTGCAATCTCGTTGAGAACTTGTTTCGACGAGACCGATGCAAACGCCAGATTAACTTCGTCTAAGTTAATCTCTAACCCAGTGATACTGGCCGATTGGTCGGCTAACACGTCGCTCACCTGCGGCGATTTCGCCAAAATAGATTTCAGTCGTTCGCCGAGCGTATGCAGTACTTGATTGTCGTCGCCAAATATCGCAACCTGCACCGGAAATTCAACCGGCGGACCAATCTTAAACTTGCTGACCCTTACCCTGACGTCGGCATGGTCCTTTTCCAGACGCTTTGCTAAGCCCTCCAAACGCGCATTCATTTCAGCATAAGACGAGGTAAAAAATACCCCGGTGGCCAGATTATCAAAGCCCTCGCCCGAAGGCCCCCCGACCACGTTGTACAGCAGTCGCGGTATGCGCCTACCGACCCACCACATATCACTTTCGATATAGCCCTCCAGCAACACCTGATCTCGAATACTGACGAATCTTTCGTTGGTGGCATTGATGGAGGCATTGGCGTCGAGTGCGACCTCGACTTTGAACATATTTTTCCCGTCGTTGGGGAAAAAATCTGTGTCTAAAAAGTTAAAGGAAATAAACCCCAGGATCGGCAGCGTCAGTGATATCAGCAGTGCGCGCCACGGTTTTAAAAACCCCCAATGTAACAATGCTCTATATCGAGTTGTCATACCAAGATGGCTGAAGCCAGAATTTTTAGAGTCGTTAAGATTGAAAAAGTTGGCGTTTTCGATGGATTTTAACAGCACGGGCACCACGGTCAGCGCCAGAAACAGCGATGAACTGACCGCCAATATGATGGTGATCGCCATATCGCCGACGAATTCCGGACTTGCGCCTTTGCCGGCGGCCATCGGCATAAAGGCCAGACCGGTGGTCACCGTGGCGGCCAACAGGGGCATTGAAAGGTGCCTGATCGACGCGTAGATCGCCTCTCTGTTGATCAGGTTTAAGGATTTGCGATGCTTATAATCCTCGACCACGATGATTGAATTATCGATCAACAGGCCAAGCGATAGAATGATGCCCGTCACCGCGGTTTGATGCAGCGGAACCTGAAGGAGAGTGCAACCAACCAGTACCAACAAAATAGTCAGTGGAACTACCGCGCTAACAATCAACGCAGATTTCGGTCCGAGCAAAAAATAGCTCAAAACCAACACGATCAACGTGGCCGAAACAATGCTCTGCATCAAGCTATCGAATTTCTCTTTGACAAAGTCGGCTTCGTCGAAAATGATCTCGAGGGCAATTTCCTCTGGCAGATTTTTCTTGAATGACGCGGCAACTTTGCGCACAGATTCAGAGTACAGGTCTGTCCTTTGCGAAAATTTTCCTCGAACGTCGACAAACACCGCCGGCTTGCCATTAAAACTGACCCGTTCGATAGGGGGATCAACGGGCAGTTTTTCCACGCTAGCCACGTCTTCGAGTTTTGTGATCTGGTAGTCCACGCTGCTCTTTAATGGCAGTTTCTTTAGATCGTTGATCAGCGAGATATTGTCTTTGGCTACGACCCGGAATTCGGTGCCTCGATCAACAATATTGCCGATCGGCTGGCGGCTATCGTATTCCCCGATGGCGACGGCCAGAGATTCAATGTTCATACCAGCGCTGGTCAATAAATCCAAATCGGCGCCAACATACACTTCTTCTCTGGTATCGCCATAGACCAGTGCTTGCTCGGAATTGACGATGTTGGCTAACTGTCGTTTCAACTGATGCGCCAGCCGCGACAAGATGATCATCTGTGGTTCACCCTCGCCCAACCACTGCAATGCAAATAGCACGGTAGTTGGCGGGCCGCTGTGGGTGAGGCGCAGGGTTGTGCCCTGGGGCAATAATTCGACGCTTTCTTTTAACTTATTTTCAATCTTTGCCCATACGTCATCGGTTTGGTTGCGGTTAACGAGGGCCTTAAACTCAATGCCGATGCGGCTAAAGCCCGGTTGTGAGGTGGATTCTAAGGTTTTTATTTCATCGATTTCACGCAGCTGAGTTTCGATCACATCAGCGATTTGCGTTTCTACACGCTCGGGGGCTGCTCCCGGCAAGACTGCCGTCACTGTGCCCCAGCGTTCGGCTAACTGGGGATTTTCTTGGCGGGGTAGGGCATCGTATGAGAGCACGCCCCCGATGATGATAAATGCCATGGCGAGAACAAAAATTCGCGGCCTATCGAGGTAGAGGTCGACAATTTTTTTCATTGACTATCTCTTACCGCTTGACCATCTGCGACTTTCGACGCACCACCGACGATCACCCGATCACCGTTTTTTAAGGTGCCAGAAACGAACGCCCGGTCGTCTTCGATATGGATTAATTCGACAAAGTCTTTCTGCGCGCGATTGTCTGACGACAGCGTATAGACCGTCCACAGGCCCTGTTCAGCCTGAGATATAGAATTTAGGGGAACCCAGGCACCACGCTTTGATTCCGTCACCGCCAACGTCAATCGTGCGGTCGCACCGGGGTTGAAAAACGTCGAAAATTCAAAGATTGCCAAGCGATGATTTGACCCGCGGGCGGGCATTGGCGCTAACCTCGCCAAATCGGCTTCAAAGCCTTTGGCGTTGATTGTGAATTGGTATTTTTCACCGATCTGCATGACCTCTAGCAGTGATCGAGGGATGGCGATGCGCGCTTCCACATATTCGTTGTCAATAATCTCTACCAGCGCAGCGCCGGCGTTGACTATCGAGCCCTCGTCTAGAAAGCGGCTCTGAATAATGCCGTCGTAGGGTGCGCGAATTTTGGTTTGCTGAAGTTTAATTGACGCCCGAGCATGTTGCGCCTTAGCGATGAGAAATTGCGATTCGGTATTTTCCAGTTGTTGCTGCGAGACCACGTTTTCGTTGTCCAATGATCGCGCTCGAGCAAACATTTTTTTACGCATCGACAGATTGGCGGCTGCCTCGTTAAACAGCGCGCGAGCTTCTAGATCCTCTAATTCGGCCAATAAATCGCCCTTCGCGACGTTGTCGCCAATATCGACGTGTATACCTTTCACTTTGCCGGCAGCCTCGAAACCGAGGGTAGACTGCCTTTTCGGAACTATTTTTCCTGGCAACATTTTTTGTAGGGTATATTCTTCGACGATGTTCACGCGGTGAAGATCGACATATTTTTCGGCAGAAACGGGTAGCGTCAAGCAGGCAAACACTATCAGTAGGGTTTTATTCATAGGATCAGCGGCTTTGTTGGGGTAGTCTTTACGCCGAGCACATTATCCGTTAATGTTAGCACTGTCAACATACAGGGGCTTACCTTTTGATACCTTGTCTGATAAAAAAATACCGAGTTAGCAATAGCACGTGGGCTGGCCTTCGGCTTGTGATATCACCGCTATAGCGACGCCTGCAAGCGAATCGTAGTAGAGTGAAGCGATGTTTAGGGGTTTAAAAACTGACGCGTGCAAGTCAACCCGCGGCTGGGTAATTCGATGCAATATCATCATGGCAATTTAAAACAGCAACTAATCACTTTTACCTACGACTGGATTGCAGTCAATGGATTCGATCGCCTGAGTCTTCGCGAGATTGCAAAAATTGCCAATGTGTCGCAAACCGCACCCTATCGTCACTTTGACTCCAAAGAACATCTTTTAGCGGAAGTTGGGGCGCTTGCCTTCGACAATTTTTCCAAAGAGATGAATGCAAATGAGGACACAAATGACCCTGCAGACGACCTGGTAAAATGCGGCGTGACCTACATTGAATTTGGTTTGAAACACCCCTACATTATCGAACTGATGTTTAATCACCCTTTTAAAGGCGGCGATTTTCCCAACTTTTTGGCTGCCTCTGACCGCGCTTTTGGCGAGTTGCAGACGAGAATAAAACGCTTACACCGAGGTAATAATGACGCCACGCGGCTCAATAGCATATCTACCCACGCCTACGTTCACGGACTACTGAGCATTATTCAAATCAATCAGCGCATCGGTGATGCGGGCACGACTGATTACTACAAGGCCTCATCTCAAGTAAAAAACAACCTTGAAAAAATGCTCGTTGCGTTTGTAAAAACCCTCGATTTTTCATAGCGGAAAGGCATTGATATTGGGTGTCACTGGCCGTTGTTGCGCTCGGGATGAGCGCACTGTTAATAGGTAGTCCGGCGTGCTCCATCTAGCATGTGTTGGCATAAAG
>CESJ01024440.1_pt1 | contig 22127 bp, 22 predicted proteins | sample 356311 | NCBI WGS metagenome assembly CESJ01 (sample SAMEA2621487, study PRJEB7988) | marine metagenome | biome: marine biome (ENVO:00000447); feature: surface water layer (ENVO:00002042); material: "saline water (ENVO:00002010), including plankton (ENVO:xxxxxxxx)" | depth 5 m
CTTTGGTGTCCGGACTTTCCTCTTTTATAAATAAAAGCGATAAGAAGGCCTGCTTAAGGCAAAAGTAGATTAAAATTATGTTGATAAAAAAAAATTATTAAAGTTTTAAAATTTATAATATTATAAGTCAATTTATATCTTTGTATAAATGGAAAATTTTGTTGTATCTGCACTAAAGTATAGACCAAATAGTTTTGAAACTGTTGTAGGCCAAAAATCTATTACTCAAACACTTGAAAATGCCATACAAAACAATCAACTTCCACAGGCTATGTTATTTTGCGGCCCTCGTGGAGTTGGAAAAACTACATGTGCAAGAATACTAGCCAAACAAATAAACGGTGACAATAAATCAAGTGATTTTTCATATAATATTTTTGAATTAGATGCCGCATCTAATAATGGAGTGGATGATATAAGGAATCTGATTGATCAAGTTAGGATACCACCTCAAACAGGCAATTACAAAGTATATATAATCGATGAGGTTCACATGCTTTCTGGTCAAGCTTTCAATGCTTTTTTAAAAACCTTAGAGGAACCACCTAAATATGCTATTTTCATATTAGCAACCACAGAAAAACATAAAGTTATTCCTACGATATTGTCACGTTGTCAGATTTATGACTTTAAAAAAATAAGTTCTATTGATATAAAAAATCATTTAGAAACAATAGCTAAAAAAGAAAATATATTATACGATGACGAAGCACTATTTTTAATTGCAAATAAAAGTGACGGTGCACTTAGAGATGCTTTATCCATTTTTGATAGATTAGTAAATTTTTCAGATGGTAAAATAACAAAAGAATTAACTTACAAGAACTTAAATATTTTAGATCATGATGTATATTTTGAAACGTTTGAATTTATAATTAAAAATGATATTACTAATTGTCTTTTATTGTTTAATAATGTAATTGAACAGGGTTTCAGTGGTCAACATTTTATAGATGGATTATGTATTCATTTCAGAGACTTGCTAATATCTAAAAACAGTATGAGTCAAGTTCTTTTAGAACAAAACGAAAATTTAAAAACAAAATATATTAATCAGTCTAAAATCAAAGATTCTAATTTTATTCTAAATGCAATTAATTTAATTGAAGATTGTAGTTATAGATATAAAAACAGTAAAAATCAACGACTCCTCACTGAGATATGTTTAATGAAATTATGTTCAATTCAAAAGGTTGAACTAAAAAAAAAAATAAAGATCCTATCTAAAGAAGAAATTTATAACAAACACACAAAAGAAAAAGAGTCGATTAAAGTCATAAATCAAGGATTAGAGGAAGTAGAGAAAGTAAAGAAAGTAGAGAATAAAAATATTTCAGGTTTATCAATATCAAGTTTACGGGCAAAGAAAAATATTGAAAATTTAAATACTGAAAAACAAAATAAAAAAAATACTTCCGAAAATTTAGACAATAATTTTAATCAAGAGGCACTTGAAAACTTTTGGAATAAATTTCATCAAAAACTATTAATTAAAGGTCAAAAAAACTTAGCTAGTATTATTTCTATAGCAAAGCCTGAAATTTTAGAAAACAATCAAATTTCTTATACTCTTACTAATGAAACTAATAAAATAGAACTAGAGAGGAACAAAACTGAGTTATTAAATTTTTTAAAAACTGAACTAAGAAATAGTAATATTAAACTTCATATAAAAGTAAATAGAATGAAAGAAAAGTCTTTTATTTATTCTCCTGCTGAAAAATATGAAAAATTAAAAAAAATAAATCCAAGAATTGAAAGTTTAAGAAAAGAATTTAAACTTAATTTATAATTCTTTAATTAGTTCATTAACCATTCCATCAGCTAGTCCAATTTTTGGAACAGTAATCTTCTTTACATTCATTTTATTTAAAAAGAATTGATATATTTTTCCAGCTGGAACTATAACATCAACTCTGTCAGGATTCAACTTCAAAGTTATCATTTTGTTAAACAAAGACATTTTTTCTAAATCACTAATAGTAGAATTGATTAATTGTAAGGATAATGGCTTTCCTAACTTATTTCCTGATAATTTAAATATTTTATTAATATTTCCACCAAGAGCTAATACCTCAATATTTTTTTTGTTAGATAAATTATTTTCAATCCAATTTCCAAATTTATCCCAAGTTGATTTATTTACTAAGTCATTTATTAACCTTACACCACCTATTTTAAATGACTTAGAAATTAGTATTTTATTATTTTTAATAAGTGTTAACTCTGTACTTCCTCCTCCTACATCAATAAAACAAAAGGTTTTATTTTTTATTAAAAATGCTGGATTATTAGTGATTAATCTAGCTTCTTTTGTACCACTAATTATTTCAATTTTAATATTAGTTTGTTTTTCAATTAAATCAATTATTTTTTTTCCATTAGAGGAACTTCTTAAAGCCGATGTAGCGTAAGCTAAATACTTTTCTACATTATGAACCTTCATTAAAAGCTTAAAAGATTTCATAGAATCTAATAACCTTGATATATTTTTTTTTGAAATTTCGCCTTTTATAAATGCATCTTGACCTAATCTAATGGGTACTCTTACTAATGAATTTTTAGTAGAAAATCGTTCTGATTTATCAATATAAATATTAGATATTAAAAGTCTAATAGCATTAGAACCAATATCTATTGTAGCGTATTTAATTGTTTTGTTAAATCCCTTCAATTTTATTCAAATAGTAATTAAACAATTCTTGCTGAGATCTAAATCCTTTTTTAGTACTAAACCTAGATTTATTATCGTGATTTATAAATCTAGCTTTTGTATTATCTCTCCAGTAAATATTAAAAATATCAAGTATTTCTTTTTTTAAATCATCTTGTAAAATAGGACAAGTTACTTCTACTCTATTATCTAAATTTCTTGTCATCCAATCTGCTGATGAAATAAAAACATTATTATTTCCATTGTTATTAAAAATCATAAATCTAGTATGTTCTAAAAATCTGTCAACAATACTAATTACTTGAATGTTATCACTCATGTTTTTATGACCAGGGATTAAACAACAAATTCCTCTTACTATCATTTGTATTTTTACCCCTGCTCTACTAGCATCATACAAAGAACGAATTAAACTATAACTTGTTATATTATTAATTTTAATTTTTATCCAAGCTTCTTTGCCATTTTTGGCATTAATTATTTCATTATTAATTAGTTTTTTAATTTTAGATTCGGTGTTAATTGGGGATACAAATAAATTTTTAAAAACATACTTTTTATAATTCGCATTAAAAAAATTGAAAACATTAGAAACTTCTTCTAAAATTTTATTATTAGAAGTATATAATGTCAAATCAGTATAAATCTTGGCCGTAGATTCATTGAAATTACCTGTGCTAATAAAACCATATTTTTTTAAAACACCTTCTTCTAATCTTTCAATAAGACAAATCTTACTATGTACTTTTAAATTAGGAGAACCAAAAATTAATTTTATTCCCTGTGATTGCATTTCTTTGGCATATCTAATATTGGCTGATTCATCAAATCTGGCCTGAAGTTCGATTTGAACTATTACTTTTTTTCCATTTCTAGCAGCATTTATTAAAGCGCTAGCAACCTTAGATAATTTAGACAATCTATATATTGTAATTGAAATCTTTTTGACCTTTGGATCAATTGAAGATTTCATCAAAAAACTAATTAAATAAGAGAATTTATGATACGGAGTATGTATCAAAAAGTCTTTTTCTTTTAATTTATCAAAAGTATTATCACTGTGACTAAAGTCTTTAACATTTAACGGCTGCATTGGCTCATAAACCAAATTATCACTAAGACTAGGAAAATCCATGTAATCTCTACGGTTATGATACTTTCCGCCTGGAATAATACTATCGGTATTATTATTAATACCCATTTTATTAAGTAAAAAATTTAAAGTATCTAACTTAATGTCACTATCATATACAAAACGAACAGGGTCAGCAGTTGATCTTTCTTTAACACTTTGTGCAATTTTATCTAAATAACTTTTTGAAATATCATCATCAAAATCTAATTCAGCATCTCTACTAATTTTAACCATATTAGCTTCTATAGATTTTGGGTTAAATATTTTGAAAATATCATTCAAATGAAACCTTATAATATCATCTATCATTATAATACTTTGCTGAGATTTATCAGAGGGTAATTTTACAAATCTTCCTAATTTTTTAGGAAATCGAATTAATGCATATTGAATTTCATCATTTTTTAATTGCATTCTAATTAATAAAAAAGATAAGTTTTCTTTAAATTTTGGAAATTTCTTGTTTTTATTTAAAATGATAACTTCGATAACAGGGCTAATTACTTCAAAAAAATAATTAATAATAAATTGCCTGTCTCTAGATTTAACTTTTAATTCATCTACAAAATATATTTTCTCATTTTCTAAAAGTTTAATAATATTATCTAAGATTAAAAAACTTTTTTGTTGAAGATCAGTTGCTTTAATTGTAATATCGTTAAGTAACTCCTTAGCTGTTCTATCTTTAAAAAGTTTTTTTCCACTATTTGCACTAACTGCAATACGTTTTACAGTAGCGTATCTAACTCTATAAAATTCATCTAAATTATTTGAAAAAATACCTAAAAATCTAATTCTTTCAATTAGAGGAACTGTTGAATCATTAGCTTCCTCCAATACTCTTTCATTGAACTCAAGCCAACTAATTTCTCTATTAACAAATAAATTTTTTGAAGTAATCATTTAAAGTTTTTAGGAAAATAATAATTACATTTTCCAGAATTAATATTAGACCATAAAGATACGTCAAATTCAAAAATTAAAATTCCACAAGTAGGAACATGTAATCCTTTAAAATTTGAAAACTTAGAAAAGAAATTATTACATGAGTTATTGTGTGTGAAAATCATAACTGATTGATTTGAGTTATTTAGGCTTTTTATGAAAATTTCTACATTTTTTCCAATAAAATCATAAAGTTCTGATTTTATAATATAGTTTTTAGATTTAAATATTTTAATGTTTTTTAAAAAAATTTCTGCAGTCTGTTTTGTTCTTTTTGCAGGACTCGAAAAAATTACATCAGTGTTAATATTCAAATTATCAAAGATTCCTGACATAATTTGTGCATCATTATATCCTTTATTTGAAATAGGACGTTCTAAATCTGACACATTGTGCTCCCATGAAGATTTCGCGTGTCTAATTAAAATAATTCTTTTCAAGGGGATAATCTCTTGAAATTCCAAATTTCTGATTCATTTGAATAAATAATTCTATCGTGTAAACGATTATCTCTTCCTTGCCAGAATTCTATTGAATTTGGAACAACATTGTAACCTCCCCAGTTTTTAGGCTTAACCAAGTTTTTACTATTAATAATGAATTTTTTCAACTTACTATCTATATAATCTCTTGATTGAATAACTTCACTTTGATTTGAAACAATTGCCCCAACTCTACTACTTTCGGGTCTGGAATTAAAATATTTGATAGACTCGTCTTCACTAATTTTAGTTGCAATACCTTTAATAATAACCTGTCTTTCCAATGAAGGCCAATAGAATGATAAACACACATTTGAATTATTAGAAATATTTTTGCCTTTTCTACTATTGTAGTTGGTATAAAAAACAAAACCTGAACTAGAAAACTTTTTTAATAATACAATTCTGGTTGTTGGGGAAGAATCTGAGCTTACAGTTGATAATGACATTGCATTAGGTTCAATTTCTGAACCAAAATTTTCAATCTCATCAAACCATTTAGAGAATAAAACAAAAGGATTATCTAGTAAACCTTTTTCATTTAACTCTCCCTTAAGATACTTATCTCTATATTGACTTAAATCTTTAGACATTTTTTTAAAATTAATGATTAAATAATAAAAAACTTATTTTCAATTGCCAAATCAACATTTTTAAAATTTATTTTGGCTTCATCAAGAAACAAATTAAGATCTTTATATCTACTAGAAAAATGTCCTAATATTAATTGTTTCACATTAGACTCCTTTGCAATTAAAGCAGCTTGTTCTGCCGTTGAATGGAAAGTTTTTTGAGCTAACTTTTCATGTTTATTTAAAAATGTAGATTCATGGTACAACAAGTCACAACCTTCAATTTGACTTATAATTTTTCGTTCAAAAAGAGTGTCACTGCAAAATGCATATTTTTTATCTGGATTTAATGGCTCTACTAATTTAATGTTTTTAATTACTTCGCCATCAGGTCCAAGTCCATCTTTTCCTAACTTAATACCAGCAAATTGAGTTTTATCGATTCCATAATCAACAACTTTATCAACTATTAATTTATGAACAGTTGATTGTTTTTTAAAAAAAAATCCATTTGTATAAATTCTGTGGGAAAGTGGAATTGTAGTTACTGACAAATTATTTTTATCAAAAATGAGTTCAGGTTCTAAGCTACTTAGTTCATTAAAATTTAATTTGTAATTAGTCCAAGTTCCTCCAAGTTTCATAAATATTGAAATTATTTCTTTAATTCCCTTTGGACCATAAATATTCAATGGTTTATCTCTACCTAATAAATTTAAAGTCAAAATTAAACCAGGCAATCCTAAATAATGATCTCCGTGCAAATGAGAAATAAAAACATCTTCAATGGAGTTAAATTTGATTTTATTTTTTCTTAATTGAATTTGAGTTCCTTCACCACAATCAATTAGAAATGATTTTCCATTAAATTCTAAAACTTGGGAGGTTGTAAAACGTTTAAGAGTTGGGTGAGCAGCACAACTACCTAAAATTGTTAATTTCATCATATTCCTAAATCTCTCTGAATTTCCTCAATTTCAATTACATCAATTGCTTCCTGTAAGGATGGAACAATATCAATATTTAAATTATGATAATCTGAACTAAAATCTGATTTAACTATCAGAAAAGATCTTTTATTTTTTTTAGATTGATTGAATAAAGTATTTAAATCTTCTAAAAACTCATCAAAGTTAATTTCATTAAAATTTATAATTATATTCTTTGATTTAATCTGATTTTTTATTTCAATTACAGAGCTGAAAAAGTTATTTTTATTATTAATATTAAATAATAATGTGTTTTTTAATTTAGATATACTCATGTTATTTAAGCTTTGCAGCTAATAAATACATTACCGCCATTCGAATTGCTACTCCATTTTCAACTTGATCTAAAATTATTGCTTGTTCTGAATCTGCAACCTCACTTGTAATTTCCACTCCTCTATTTATTGGACCAGGATGCATTACTATAATTTCCTTATTAACAGAACTTAATAATGGCATTGTTAAACCGTATTGCTGTATATATTCTCTTATTGAGGGGAAATAAGATCCAGACATTCTTTCGTTTTGAATTCTCAACATATTAACAGCATCAGAATTTTTTAAAGCTTTCCTGAAATCAGTTTCAACATTTACGTTTAAAGATTCAATAGCTTTTGGAATAAGTGATTTTGGTCCACAGACAGTAACATTAGCACCAAGTTTTTGATAAGCAAAAATATTAGATAACGCTACCCTAGAATGCATTATATCACCAACTATAAGAATATTTTTACTTTTTAAATCTCCAATTTTTTCAATTAAAGAATATGCATCAAGTAATGCCTGTGTAGGGTGTTCGTGAGTCCCATCTCCAGCATTAATTATACATGAGTTAACGTTCTTCGACAGGAAAACACTTGCCCCAGGGCTAGGATGGCGCATAACTATCATATCAACTTTCATTGAAAGAATATTATTCACAGTATCAATTAATGTTTCACCTTTAGAAATTGAGGATCCAGAGGATGAAAAATTAATTACGTCTGCAGATAATCTTTTTTGAGCAAGTTCAAACGAAAGCTTAGTTCTGGTACTGTTTTCAAAAAACAAGTTAGCTATTGTAACATCTCTTAAAGAAGGTACTTTTTTAATTTTTCTATTTATAACTTCTTTAAAATTATCAGATGTGTTGAAGATTAAATTTAAATCATCTTTATTTAAATATTTTATTCCCAATAAATTATCAACGCTTAAGCTACTCATTTTTAATTTTTATGTAAATAAACTGAATCCTCTCCATCATTCTCTTCCCAATGTACAATTACCTTTTCATTTAATCTTGAATCAACTTGAGTTCCACAATAATCTGGTTGAATCGGTAATTCTCTGGAAAATCTACGATCAATTAAAGTTAATAATTGAATTTCTTTAGGTCTGCCAAATGACTGAATAGCATTTAAAGCAGCTCTAATACTTCTTCCTGTAAATAAAACATCATCAACTAATACAACGGTTTTGTTTTCAATAGTAAAATCAATTTTAGTTGCAGAGGCCTTTAATAATTTTTCAGTCCTTCTGAAATCATCTCTAAAAAAGGTAATATCTAAGAAACCTAGTTTTAGGTTATTATTTTTCTCATGTTTATTAATAAGTTTTAAAATTCTTTTAGCTAAAAGACTGCCTCTAGGTTGAATAGCTACAATTACGGTATCATTAAATAAGTTATGATCTTCAATTAACTGAAATGATAACCTATGAAGTATGGTTGATATTTCATTAGCGTTTAGTATTTTTTTTGGATTCATAACGCCTGTATACTAACCAAAATTAGTCTTTTTTTTTAACTGTGTAATTTGTGATTCTGAAAAACAACATATTACTTTAATCAAAAACATTAATTCATTTTAAGTTTTTCTGCAATTTTCTTGTAAGTACCATCATTTAATTTAGATCTAATTTTTGAAAATGCTGAAAGTGTTTCATTTACGTCATCAATATCATGAGAAGATGTAGGGATTAGTCTTAAAAGAATGAATCCCTTTGGAATTACAGGATAGACAACAATAGAACAAAAAATAAAATATTTTTCTCTTAACTCTTTTACCATTACAAAAGCTTCGTGAATATCTCCTTTTAAAAAAACAGGGGTTACACAACTTTTAGTTTTTCCCAAATCAAAGTTCTGCTTCCTTAAACCGGTTTGAAGTGCTCTTACATTATCCCACAATTTAGACCTTATTTCTGGTCTAGTTTTTAATATCTCAAGTCTTTTTAATACACCTACCACAAGCTGCATTTGTAAAGATTTTGCAAACACCTGAGATCTCATGTTATATTTTAAATAGTCAATAATCATTTTATCAGCAGCGATAAATGCACCTGTACTTGCCATCGATTTTGCAAATGTTGCAAAATAAACATCTATTTGATCTTGAACTCCTTGTTCTTCACCAGCTCCAGCTCCAGTTTTACCTAGTGTGCCAAAACCATGAGCATCGTCAACTAATAATCTGAATTTATATTTACTTTTTAATGCACAAATCTCTTTAATCTTACCTTGTTCGCCTCTCATTCCAAAAACACCTTCAGAAATAACTAAAATTCCTCCACCAGTTTTTTCTGCGATTTTCGTAGCTCTTTCTAAATTTTTAACTAGACTATCTATATCATTGTGTTGAAAAGTAAATCTTTTCCCTATATGTAATCTAACTCCATCAACAATACATGCATGACAATCTATATCATATACAATTACATCATTTTTAGAAACTAATGAATCCACAGTAGATAAAATTCCTTGATATCCAAAATTAAGAACATATGATTTTTCTTTATTTACAAAATCAGCTAATTCATCCTCTAACTTTTCATGTAAATGAGTATGGCCTGACATAAGTCTAGCTCCCATTGGATAAGCTGCCCCATATTGTTTCGCAGCTTCAGCGTCACATTTTCTTATTTCTGGATGATTAGCAAGTCCTAAATAATCATTAACACTCCAAGTGATTACTTTCTTACCATTAAAATTCATTCTATTACTGATTGGACCTTCAAGTTTAGGAAAAGCAAAATAACCTTCAGCTACTTTTGCATATTGACCTAAGGGTCCCTTGTTTGATACTATTTTGTCAAATAAATCGTTCATTTTAATTTAAAAATATTAAACAAAAATAATATTTATTTTATGTATTCTATAGGTTTTTCTAAAGGAGTTTTTTCTGAGTCGAAAAATCCCTGATCAGACATCCATTTATCACTATAAATTTTACTCATATATCTAGAACCGTGATCACAAAAAATCATTACCACAATACTATCCTTATTGAAAACATTAGTTTTTGAAAGCTGTTTAACAGCCTGCATAGCAGCTCCAGATGTATATCCTACAAAAATACCTTCTTTTAATGCAATTTCTCTCGATGAGTGAGCACTTTCTTCGTCATTAACTTTTTCAAAAAAGTCAATTATATCAAAATCAGTAGCAGTTGGAATTAAGTTTTTTCCAAGACCTTCAATCCTATAGGGATAAATTTCGTCTTCATCAAACTCTTTAGTCTCATGATATTTTTTCAATACAGAACCATAAGCATCTACACCAATTATTTTAATAGCAGGATTTTTTGATTTTAAAAATTGTCCAATCCCAGAAATTGTTCCTCCTGTACCACTACTTGCTACTAAATGTGTAATTTGACCATTAGTCTGATCCCAAATTTCAGGACCTGTTGAGATAAAATGGGCTTCAGTATTTAGTTTATTAAAATATTGATTGACATAAAAAGAACCTTTAATTTCTTCATGTAATCTTTTTGCAACTTGATAATATGACCTTTTATCATCTGCACTTACATGGGCTGGACATACATAAACTTTAGCTCCCATAGATTTTAACATATCAATCTTATCAGGTGAAGATTTTGAAGACACGGCCAATATACAATTGTAACCTTTAATCATACTAACCATCGACAAACTAAATCCAGTATTTCCTGAGGTAGTTTCAATAATTGTAGTTCCTGGCTTTAATAATCCTTTTTTTTCTGCAGTTTCTATTACGTGAAGTGCAATTCTATCCTTGTTTGAATGACCAGGATTTAATGCTTCTAATTTTGCATAAAAATTTCCAGGAATATCATCAACAATTTTATTTAATTTGACAAGAGGAGTGTTCCCTATTAATTCAAGTATATTGTTTGAGGCCTTAATTTTTTTTGTCATAATCTGCTTTAGATAGCATTTTAATGAGCAAATTAATTAAAAAAAGTATTTAGAACCAAATAAATATTAATTATAAATATTTTCAAGATCTAAGATAAATGCATATTCCTTTGCTAAATCTTTTATAGCTTCAAACCTGCCTGAAGAACCTCCGTGACCTGTTTCCATATTTGTATTTAAGAATAAATAATTTTCATCAAGCTTATAATCTCTAAGTTTAGCTACCCATTTTGCAGGTTCCCAGTATTGAACTTGTGAATCATGTAATCCTGTAGTTACAAGTAAATTGGGATATTTTAATTTTGATACATTGTCATAAGGTGAATAAGACATCATATAGTCATAATATTGTTTTTTGTTAGGATTTCCCCATTCATCATATTCACTAGTAGTTAATGGAATAGTTTCGTCTAGCATAGTAGTTATAACGTCAACAAAAGGAACTGCAGCTATTACACCATTGTAAAGTTCTGGTGCTAAATTAATAACTGATCCCATTAGTAATCCACCAGCTGAGCCTCCGTAAGCATACGAATGCTCTGCTGAAGTATAACCTTGAGAAATCAAAAATTTTGTAGAATCAATAAAATCATAAAAAGTATTTTTTTTATTTAAAAGTTTCCCGTTATCATACCAATCTCTACCTAAATACTCGCTTCCTCTAACATGAGAAATAGCATATATAAATCCTCTATCTAACAAACTCAGTCTACTTATCGAAAAAGATGGATCTATTGTATTCCCATAGGATCCATAACCATAAAGCAAAAGTGGATTAGAACCGTCTTTTTCGATACCTTTTTTATAAATTAATGATACAGGTATTTTATTTCCGTCTCTGGAATCGGCCCAAACCCTTTCAGTTATATAATTGTTTTTGTCAAAGTTAATATCTAAAACCTTGTGCTGCTTTAAAACATTTTTTTCTTTAGTTACCATATCAAATTCAATAACAGAATAAGGCTCATTTAAAGAATTATAAGCATACCTCAATTTTTTTGAATCAAAATCTAAATTGGTAGTTGTATTTGAACTAAACGTTTCGTTGTCAAAATTTAAAAAATAATTTTCTGAGTTATCCCATTTTTTAATATTTATTCTATTTAAACCATTTACTCTTTCACTTATAACTAAATAGTCCTTAAAAATATCAATTCCCTCAACTAAAACGTTTTTTCTATGCTCAATAACATCCTCCCAATTATTTATGGAAGTCATATTGATTTTAGTTTTCATTAACTTATAATTATGAGCATTGTCTTTGTTTGTTATTATATAAAAATAATCTTCAAAATGATTTATATTATATTCGACTCCCCTTTTTCTCTTACTGAATAGTTTTAAACTATCATTAGGATTATCAGCTGATAAAAACTGAAACTCTGAGGTTAAAGTACTGTATGAGGAAATAATAATATATTCTTTAGATTTTGATTTAGAAACATTAGCATAAAAAGTCTCGTCTTTTTCAAAATAAACTAATTCATCATTTTCGTAATTGGTATCCAGAGTATGTTTGAATATTTTATCATTTCTTAGTGTATTTACATCTCTATTTGTATAAAAAAGAGTTGAATTATCGTTAGCCCAAGCAAAACTTCCAGAAGAATTAATTATTTCATCACTGTAAATCTCACCAGTCTGTAAATTTTTAAACTTAATTGAATACAGCCTTCTTGAAACAATATCAGTACTATATGCAACTATTTTATTATCAGGACTAATTTGAAAGTTTGATAAATTAAAATAATCATGATTTTTCGCTAATTCATTGCAGTCAAATAAAATTTCTTCTTTATTGTTTAAAGAATCTTTAAATCTAGCGTAGATTGGATAACCTAGCCCTTCTTTATACTTAGTTTTATACCAATATCCATTCAAAAAATAAGGAACAGATTCGTCATCTTCTTTTATTTTACTTTTAATTTCATTAAATAATTTATCTTGTAAATCTAAAGTGTGAGAAGTCATTTTTTCATAATAATCATTCTCTCTTTCTAAATAATCTACAACTTCAGGATTATCTCTTTCTTTTAGCCAATAATAATCGTCAATTCTAATATCATTAAATTTCTTAAATGAAACTGGTATTTTATCTGCTTTAGGTGGAATAATTGAATTCTTCAAAGGAGGTTTAATTTGATTGTTACAACTAATTACAAACATAATACTAACTAATAAAAAAAATGAATTTTTGAACATATTTTATATTTGAAGATTTCTTATAATCTCAATAAAATTGAGATGCATTTTATCACTATAATCTTTATGAGTCACGATCCTTAGTTTATTATCTCCCATTGAGATTAATTTAATACCATTTTCTAACATTTTTTCTAAAAAAATATTTGAATCATAGTTAGATTTTAATTGAAAAATTAAAATATTTGTCTCTACCTGCTCTACTTTCTTTATATAAGGTTGTTTAGAAAGAAGCTTTTCAATTTCAAGAGCTTTTAAATGATCTTCTTTTAATCTATCTACATTATTATTTAATGCATAAATACCACAAGCAGCTAGATATCCAGCCTGCCTCATTCCACCCCCTAAAACTTTTCTTACTCTTATGGCCTTATTAATAAACTCATTGGATCCTAACAAAACAGATCCGACTGGACATCCTAGTCCTTTACTTAAACAAATGGATATAGAATCAAATATCTTTCCATATTGAATTGGTTTAGTATTTGTTTTAACCATTGCATTCCAAATTCTTGCACCATCTAAGTGATAAAACAAGTTATGTTCTTTACAAGTTTTATTAATCTTAATTAATTCATTAATATCCCAGCAAGCTCCTCCTCCTTTATTTGTTGTGTTTTCTACGCAAACCAAGGAAGTTTTAGGACTATGATAAAAATCTGGCGGATTAATGGAGCTTATAACTTGTTCATTGGTGAACATCCCCCTGTGTCCATCGATAAGTTTACAGGACACGCCACTATTAAAACTTACTCCACCACCTTCGTAATTATAGACATGGGCGTATTTATCACATATCAATTGATCTCCTGGCTCAGTGTGAATTTTTATAGCAGTCTGATTAGCCATAGTTCCTGAGGGGAAAAATAATGCTGACTCTTTTCCAAACATTTGTGCTAACATTTTTTCTAATTCATTTACTGTTGGATCTTCCTTAAAAACATCATCACCTACATTTGAGTTCATCATAAAATCTAACATCTTATTACATGGCTTTGTAACAGTATCACTTATCAAATTTATTGTCATATTTCTTAATTAAATATTTAATGTTTTAAGAATGTTAATTTTTAAAACGTATTAACTTACACAATTTAAATATAAAAAATTAATTAGGCCATTTATAAATTAATTTAAAATGTACTTTTGTAATTAATATGATAACTTTTGATCAAATAAAAAATCTCCTTGAACGAACTAAATCGTTGAGGAGGTATCTTTGACATAGATGCTAAAAACATTGAAATCTCTAATAAAGAAGAGATTACATTTGATCCAGATTTTTGGAATGATTCCAAAAAAGCACAAATTATAATGAAAGAGTTACAATCTTTAAAACAGTGGGTTAAAGATTATAAAAAAGCAGTTACATTATGTGAAGATTTAGAAATTTTATACGAATATTTTAAGGAAGGTGATGTTGTGGAAAAAGAGCTAGAAAATCATTTCACACAATGTAAAGAGCATATTGAAAATATTGAATTTAAAAATATGCTTTCCAATGAAGGAGATGAAATGAGTGCTGTTATACAAATTACTGCGGGAGCTGGAGGAACTGAAAGTTGTGATTGGGCTCAGATGTTAATGAGAATGTATGTAATGTGGGCAGAAAAAAATAAGTATAAAATAAAAGAATTAGATCTTCAGCAAGGTGATGTTACAGGAATTAAATCTGTTACTATTGAAATAGATGGGGATTTTGGGTTTGGATGGCTTAAAGGCGAAAACGGAGTGCATAGGTTGGTTAGAATATCACCTTTTGACAGTAATGCTAAAAGGCATACTTCATTTGCCTCAGTTTATGTTTATCCTCTTGTTGATGATACTATTGAAATCAATATTAATCCCTCAGAAATTTCTTGGGAAACAATGAGATCAAGTGGAGCTGGTGGTCAAAATGTAAATAAAGTAGAAACAGCAGTAAGATTGAGACATGCACCCTCAGGAATTGTTATAGAAAATTCTGAAACTAGATCTCAATTAGAAAATAAAGACAAAGCTATGCGACTACTTAAATCTCAACTGTATGAAATTGAATTGAAAGAGAAAATGAAAGAAAGAGAAAAAATAGAGTCAAATAAAATGAAAATTGAATGGGGGTCTCAAATAAGAAATTATGTACTTCACCCTTACAAATTAATAAAAGATGTAAGGACTGAACATGAAACTAATAATATTGATGAAGTTTTGAATGGAGGATTAAATCCCTTTTTAAAAGCTTTTTTAATGAGTAATTAATTATGTACAAAAATAAATTATTACACAACCCAAGATGCAGAAAATCCAGAGAAGCTATTGAGTTTTTAAAATTTCACAATTTAGATTTTGAAGTTATATTATATATGAAGGATGGATTTGAAATAAATAAGATAAAAGAAATTATAGATAAATTAAGTGTAAATCCAATAGATCTTGTGAGGAATCAAGAAAAACTATGGAAAGAAAAATATAAGTCAACAAAACTATCTAACAATGAAATAATAGATCTATTACACAATTTTCCGAATTTAATTAAAAGACCCATTTTTATTTCAAAAAGAAAAGCTGTAATAGCTATACCACCTGAGGAAATAAATAAAATTTTATAAACTAAACCTTTTCAATTAATAACTGTCTTATAGTAGATCTGAATTGGCAAGATCTTTGCCTTATTTCTAACTATGAAAAAACTACTATTATTTTTTGTATTTATAACAACGGGGTTTTTATACTCACAAAATAGCGAAGTTATAATTTCAGGATCAGTTACTGATTCAGAAACAAACACTCCATTAGAATATGCAACTATAAGTGTATTTAAAGTCAATTCAGAGGATGCAATAAACGGGGTAATTACTGACAGTAATGGTGAGTTCAGCATTGAACTAAGTAGGGGGACTTATGATTTTAAAGTAGAATTTATATCATTCAAAATAAAGTATTATAAAAATATAACTGTTAACAATCCACTGAGTTTGGGAATAATTAAGCTTTCAATTGATGAAAATATACTAGATGAAATTGAAGTTGTTGGCGAAAAAACTAAAATTGAAATAAAACTAGACAAAACCGTATACAATATCGGAAAAGACTTGACTTTAAAAGGAAGTAGTGTTAGTGATGTTTTAGACAATCTTCCATCTATCGAAGTTGATATTGAGGGAAATGTATCCTTAAGAGGAAATGAAAGTGTAAGGATTTTAATTAATGGCAAACCATCAGGACTTGTTGGAATAAGCAGTAATGAAGCATTAAAACAATTTCCATCTGAAAGTGTTGAAAAAGTTGAAGTAATCACTTCCCCATCAGCCAGATATAACGCTGAAGGAACTGCAGGGATTATTAATATTATATTACGAAGAAGTAAATTAACTGGATTGAACGGATCTCTATCACTTAATAGTGGATATCCAGAAAGATATGGGTTATCAGCTAATTTAAATTACAGAACAAAAAAACTTAATTTTTTTAATAATATAGGCTATAATACAAGGGCTAGTGAGGGAAGTTTTATAAATGAAACAGAATATTATACAGATCAAGCAATTAATAATTATTTAAATGAAAATGGTGTTAGAGATTCAGAAAGCAACTCAAATTATTTAAATACTGGAATTGAATATTTTATTTCTGACAAAACTAGTGTAGTTGGCTCATACGTTTTAAGAAAAAGTGATGGTTTTACAAATAACACTAATAATGTTAATCAAAATTTTAATGGAATATCCAAATTTTCTGAAAGGCTAGAGGAAGAATCAGAAATAGATGATACGAATGAATTCTCAATTAATGTAACACATGATTTTAACAAAGAAGGACATGTGTTAACCATGGACTATCAAAAAGAAAAATCTTCAGAAAATGAAAATGGATTTATTTCAAATACTCAATTAAAGCCACTATTTACTAAATACTTAAGTGAAAAGGTTAATACAGATGAAATTCAAGAAAGTGAACTGTTTAAAATTGATTATGTATTACCAATTAAAAAAGACGGGCAATTTGAACTTGGGTTTAGAAGAAGTAATCAGTATCAAGATATTGACTACTTGGCAGAAAATGAAGACTTAAATGGTAATTTTATTAATGATCTAAATCTCAGCAACACTCTTCTTTATAATGAAAAAGTTAATGCTTTTTACACGCAGTATGGAAATAAAAATAATAAATTTTCTTTTCTGTTGGGTTTAAGATATGAGGAATCTAAAACTACTGTAAAACAGTTAGCAAACAACACTAATAATGTTAAAAATTATAATGATTTCTTTCCTACTTTAAATTTATCTTATCAAATTAAGGAAGACGAAACTATAACTTTTGGATACAATCGAAGAATTAGAAGAGCTAGATCATATTTTATTAATCCATTCCCGTCCAAATCAAGTGCTACTAATATTTTTCAAGGTAATCCGAATATAGATCCTACTTATTCTAACGGAATAGATTTAGGTTATTTAAAGAGATATGAAAAGCTAACTTTAAATGGATCTATTTATTACAGAAAATCAACCGGAGTATTTACTTTTATTAGTGAAAATACTGGAGATTTTGTTCTTGTAAATGAAATATTAGTTCCTGTTTTAAGAAGAACTCCAATTAACTTAGCTAGCAACAAACAAATTGGCTTAGAATTAAATGCAAATTTCAATCAATCTAAAAACTGGAGATTAAATGGGAGTCTAAACTTTTATGAATCCGAAACTTTAGGTGAATACATGGGTATTGTATATGACTCTAAAAATTTAACATGGTCAGGGAGACTAAGCAATAATTTAAAGTTATTTTCTAGTGTAGACTGGCAAACTAGCTTTAGGTACAGAGCTCCTCAAAAGACAGCAGTTTCTGAAAGAAAAGCTTCTATTTACAGTAACACTGCATTTAGTAAAGATCTATTAAAAGATAAAATAACATTAACATTTAAGGTTAATGATATATTTGAAACTGGAAAATGGAGAATAGAGTCTTTTAATGAAAACTATAGAAGTTATAGTGAAAGTAATTGGAGAGGTGGAAGAACCTTAGAGTTAAACTTAATTTATCGTTTTAATCAAAAGAAAAAGGAAAGTAGAAATTCAGGTGACTATAACGATTATAGTGAAGGTGGCTTTGGAAATTAATTTATTTTTTTTCTTTATTTCTTAACTCATTTATCTTTTCTAACAAAGCCCCTCCTACCCAGTAAGGAACAATAAATGTTAGTAAAAGAATTAACAACCAAAATCCCATTGTTAAAACTGAAAGAAAGAGTATAAAACCTAAATATTGATCAAATTCAAACATATTAATATATTGATTCAACAAATATAAATTAAAGTAATGATCTTGAAAAATAAATGTTAACAAATGATCATAAAAAATATATCCAGCAATTATATTAAATTTGTATTATAATATTAATTATGGAATTTAGAATCGAAAAAGATACTATCGGAGAAGTAAAAGTACCAAAACACGTTTTGTGGGGGCCACAAACTCAGAGATCAATAAATAATTTTAAAATAGGAAAACAAGGATCTATGCCTATTGAAATAATTCATGCTTTTGCTATTTTAAAGAAAGCTGCTGCTTTTACAAATTTTGATTTAGGAGTTTTAAATAAAATAAAAAAAGAGTTAATTAGTAAAGTCTGTGACGAAATTATTGATGGAGATCATGACGATCAATTTCCTTTAGTAATTTGGCAAACTGGTTCTGGAACTCAAACCAACATGAACCTTAATGAGGTAATATCGAACAGAGCCCATCAAATTGAAGGAAAAATAATTGGTGAAGGAGAAAGAACACTGTCTCCAAATGATGATGTTAATATGTCTCAATCTTCGAATGATACGTTCCCTACAGCAATGCATATTGCTACTTATAATAAATTAATTACCCATACTATCCCAAATCTTGAAGTTTTCAAAACTACTTTATTAGAAAAATCTATAGAATTTAAAAGTGTTATCAAAATCGGAAGAACTCACTTAATGGATGCAACTCCAATTACTTTAGGACAAGAATTTTCTGGATATCATTCTCAAATAGAACATGGTTTAAAATCTTTAAATCATTCGTTAAATCATTTGTCAGAGCTTGCTTTGGGTGCAACAGCAGTTGGAACCGGAATAAATTCACCAAACGGTTATGATGTTTTATCAGCTAAATATATTTCAAAATTTACAGGAATAGAATTTATTACAGCTAAAAATAAATTTGAATCTATTGCATCTCACGATGCACTTGTTGAAACTCATGGTGCTTTAAAATTAATCGCTAATTCATTAAATAAAATTGCTAATGACATTAGGTTAATGGCAAGCGGACCAAGATCAGGTATTGGAGAAATAATAATTCCTGCAAACGAACCTGGAAGTTCAATTATGCCTGGCAAAGTAAACCCTACCCAATGTGAAGCTTTATCTATGGTATGTGCACAAGTCATAGGAAATGATGTTACTGTAACATTAGGTGGAATGCAGGGTCACTATGAACTCAATGTATTTAAACCTGTTATTGTGTCTAACGTATTAGAATCACTAACTCTAATTTCAGATAGTGTAAAAAGCTTTAATGATAATTGTTTAAAAGGAATAAAAGCAAATACTAAAAGAATTAAAGAACTATTAAATAACTCGCTAATGCTTGTTACCGCGTTAAATAGTAAAATTGGATATTACAAATCTGCAGAAATTGCTAATATTGCCCACGAAAACGGATTAAGTCTTAAAGAAGCAGCATTAAAAACAGGATATCTAACTGAAGAAGAGTTTAATACTTGGGTTAATCCTGAAGACATGATTGGAAGAGGGTAATCCATGAAAATTTGTGAATACTCTACTACTCTTAGTTCTTCATTTAAAACATTAAATGAAGAGTGGCTTAAAAAATATTTTGTAGTAGAGCCTTATGACACTGTTCTACTAGAAAACTGTGAGTCAGAAATCATTAATAAAGGTGGTCACATTTTCTTTGGTATTCTTGATAATAAAGTAATAGCCACATATGCACTTTTACCCCCAATAGACGGATGTGTAGAACTAGGTAAAATGGCGGTTACAGAAAAATTTCAAGGAAAAGGCTATGGTCAACAGTTACTAAAACATGTATTTGCAACAACACGACTATTGGGATATAAAGAAATATTACTTTATTCAAACAGAATTTTAGAAAACTCTATCTATTTATATAAAAAATTTGGTTTTAAGGAGGTCCAAAATATAGATAGCCCTTATAAACGAGGTAATATTAAAATGATTGTTAAACTTTAACTCTTTATTTAAAGTATAATTAAAAAAAAGTAAATTTATTAAACTCTTCCTTTGAGTGCATTAAATGCCCATCCTATTGAAATAAAACCAACTCCAACAACACTAAACCCAATTGCATATTCAATATATTTTAAAACACCTAAAAGAACTAAAGCAATTCCTAGAACAGTTAAAATGAATGAAGCTATTCCAAAAATTCCATTTTTATTTAAAGCCATAATGATTTTTTGTTGTTGATTACAATATCATAATAAATTGTTAAATTAAATGTTAAAAAATACATAAAAGTTTAACTTATTTTACCAAATAATTTTTCTTTCCAATTAGTCCATTGATATTTTTTTGAGAAATAAAATAACAACAAAGGATAAATAATTACTAAAGAAAAAAATGTTTGATTTATAATGTCAGGTTCACCTATATATTTAAAAATTGAACTTGTTTGAAATACTGTCCAATCTGCTGTTACAAGTAATGCTATTAACAGATTATTTCCAGCATGAAAACCTAAAGCAAGTTCCATTCCTTCATCCATTAAAGTAATAACACCTAAAAACAATCCTGTTACTATATAATGAATTATAATTATGTTACCGATTTTATCAATTTCTGGATTAGATAAATGTAACAATCCAAAACTAAGAGAAGTAAAAATTAAAGGAAACCATCTGTTTTTAACAAACACTCCTAAACCTTGCATTAAATAGCCTCTAAATACATATTCTTCTAAACTTGTTTGAATAGGAATAAATATCACGGCTATTAGAAATAGGATGAAAAAATCATTTAAATTAAACTGAAAAACATATTCGTTAGGACTTGAGTAAATAGAAAAAAGAAGATTTAGAAGAATGAGTATAGAAATACTTATAAAAGCTGTATAAACTCTTTTAAAATCTATAGATTTTCTAGTTGTAGTAACTGATTTTAAAGATTGATTATGAAGAAATTTTATAACAATTAAAAAACCAATAAAGCCAATAAAAAACGTTAATAAAACATAGAAAAAAGTAAGGTTACTATTTTCTAATATTGTCATCATATTTGACGGATTAATTTTTGCAGCACCCTCTAGGCCTACTTTTTGAAAAATTGCAACCAATAAAGGAATTGAGCCTAGTTGAGTAAATATGAAAATTATAAAAATACCTACAACATATCTCCAAAGATTATTTTTGATTTTTAATGCATTTTCTATAAACATAAATTATTTTTTTCTTTTTAATATCATTGTAGAAAGTTTACAATGTGAAATTAAATTATCATTATCATCAGTAATTTTAATTTCCCATAACTGAGTAGTTCTTCCCTTATGAAGAGGCGTAGCTTTTGCATAAATATATCCATCTTTAACACTTTTTAAATGATTAGCTGAAATAATTATTCCTCTTACAGTTTTATCCATGTAGTCTACAGACATATATGAAACTGCACTACCTACCGATTCTGCTAATGCAACTGTAGCTCCACCATGTAAAACTCCATCTGGTTGATAAACTTTTGAAGTGACCGGCATTTTAGCTACTAAAAAATCTTCACCAATATCAATAAATTCAATATCCAATGTATCCATCAATGTGTTTTTATTTGATGAATTAATCTTTTCTAATATTTTTTTTTTATCCATATATTATAAATATAAAAAAAAGCGCATTAGAAACTAATGCGCTTTTTAAGTATTAAACACTAATATTACTTAACTTCTTCAAAATCAACATCTTGAACATCATCTGAATCGTCC
>CESJ01013138.1_pt1 | contig 22089 bp, 18 predicted proteins | sample 356311 | NCBI WGS metagenome assembly CESJ01 (sample SAMEA2621487, study PRJEB7988) | marine metagenome | biome: marine biome (ENVO:00000447); feature: surface water layer (ENVO:00002042); material: "saline water (ENVO:00002010), including plankton (ENVO:xxxxxxxx)" | depth 5 m
TTTTTCTTCCTCAGTACAATCTTTCATCCACGCCATGGGTTTGTTGTATGACCCTAAGGGACTCATTTCTGTCATACCCCAACCAACATGCATGTAAATGCCGTACTCATCCATGGCCTTCATCAGAGATAGCGGACAAGCTGAGCCGCCGGCCACTACCTTTTTTAAACTCTCTACAGTTTTACCTGATTTTTTAAGATAATCCACCAAGGCCAGCCAAACAGTTGGCACACCCAACGAATAAGTCACCTTCTCAGCATTAATGAGTCTCGTCAGAGTCTCACCATCAGCCATCTTAGGTCCGGGGAATACCAACGTGCAGCCACTCATAGGGCCGTTATAGGCCGTTCCCCAAGCGTTAACGTGAAACATGGGTACTATAGGCATAATGACATCGCTACAAGAGATATTCATCACGTCGGGAAGAGAGCCAACTATGGAATGCAGCACTGTACTGCGATGACTGTAAACTACCCCCTTAGGATTGCCGGTAGTACCTGAGGTGTAGCACATTGAGCTGGCGGTTTGCTCGTTAAGGTCTGGCCACTCAAAGGTATCTTTTTGCCCACTAATAAATGTTTCATAACAATGTACATTGGCTAGTTGAGTCTCAGGCATATGCGCCTCATCAGTAAGCACCACATAACCTCTGACAGTTGGAAGCTTGTCTTTTAGGGACTCCAGCAAGGGAACGAACATAGGGTCGGTAAACACCCACTGGTCTTCAGCATGATTGATAATGAAATCAATTTGTTCAGGGAATAACCGTGGGTTAATGGTGTGACAAATTTGTCCAGAACAGGAAATCGCATAATAAAGCTCAAAGTGTCTGTAGTCGTTCCACGCTAAAGTGGCAATACGGTCCCCCTGCTTAAATCCAACGCCCTCTAATGCATTCGCAAGCTGACGGACTCTTCGAAAAGCATCACCATAGGCATAACTGTGGTGTGGGTTATCAGAGGTAACTGAGACAATTTTACTCTTGCTGTGAATTCGATCTGCATGTTTCATGATCGAGGTTATTGTCAGCTGTGAATCCATCATTAAGCCGTTCATGGGTGTTCCCTCTAAAGTTTATTATTTAAAGGTAAAAGGGTATCACTAGCGGATTCGCAAACAAAACAAATTTATCTAAAATAACTGATCAAATGAAGAGAAAGCTTTAATAATGCTGGGGTCGGTGGTTCAAGTCCACCCGTAGCTACCAAATAAATCAACTACTTAACTTTTGTCCTACCGTTTCCATCATTAACAATGTAGGGAAATTGTAGGACTTTCGTCTGTTCCTCCGGTGCCTTAGTTGGTCGATTATCCTCTTTAACCAACCGCTCGACTGCCTCAAGCAACTCTCTCAATTCACCAGCACTATAGTGCGTCGTAATATCAGAATTAGCATGAGCGAGCAGATCCTTTCGAACTTCATTACTAACACCGAAACGTCTCAACCGCGCAGCAAAGGTGTGCCTTAGGTCATGCACTCTAAGATTTCTGAAACCCCAATCAGCTTTTCGACCACTGAGTATCTAGAGCTCATCAGCTGCTTTCGATCGAGCCGTTTTCCAGCAAGTGGTCAAAATTCTATCTCGTTTTTCCCCATCTTTACCTGGAAATACCAGATCAGAATCACCCCTTTTAAGTTCACCAAGTTGGATCTGGAGTAAGCTATTCAATACCAACACCCTGTCCTGCTTGTTCTTAGTGTACTTACCGGGGATGTCAAAAACATAGACATTGAGCTCCTGAACATAGCGCCTCCAACTCCATCTAAGATTTAACAACTCCTGACTCCTAAGCCCAGTATTTAAAAGCCATATCGCTAGCTGTTTTAGCTCATCGCTAAGATAGCCAAGCAGAAGCACTTCCTGCGTTCCACTAATCGGATAAGCTGATCGTTGATCACCCCAGCTCTGCTTAGGAATCTCAGGGACACTGAGTAACCAGGGATGGCTATTATCATCTCGCCAAACCGAGGCTGCTCTTCTTAGGACTGACCTAACCACACTCAGTGAGCGATTAACCGTGGCACTTTTAACACCTTGCTTCTTTCGCTTATCAATAAACGGCTGAAGCGTCCCTAAGTGAATCTTTCTAAGCTCCAGATCACCAATAAAAGGCATCACTATTTTCAGATCCTGAATATCACGATCAAGACTTTTTTTCGTTTCCTCCTCTATATAACGTTTTGCAGCATCGACAAATCTATACCATTCAGTCTCACCCTCAACCCTGACTGCGGAGTATGTCACTGCGACTTATTTCAGACCGTTTGCCATGCCAGCAAAATAGGTCTGCTTAATCGTCTTGAATATTCCCGCCTCCTTAGTGGCGAGGCTGGCGGCGAGTTCTTTAGCCGCGTCCAGCAGGTATTCCATGGGTGCCTTAGCATCGGCAAAGCCAGCGGCAATAGCCTCGTCAGCCGCATAGCGTTTGCCGGTCAGTATCGCATCTCTGGCAGTTGCCGGTGGCACCTTGCCCCGCAGAATTTCCATCATCGCATCGGGTAGAGCTACCCCGACATCTACTTCGGAGATGCAAATCCAGCCTCGGTCTTCACGCATAATCCGGTAGTCGCAGGACATGGCCACAAAAGCGCCGCCAGCAAATGCGTGACCATTGAGTGCCGCGACAGTCGGCATTGGCAGAAGCAGCATGCGGCGATGGATCTCCCTCATCTTACGACCGAACTCTTCGCTATCCGGCTGATCAAGATCCATCACCGTCTCTAAGTCCAGGCCGTTACAGAAAAACTTATCCTCGCCAATCAAAACCATAGCGGCCCCCGCCGCGCAATCGCTCTCGACGATATCAAGAATCTCCAACATCCGATCCTGCCACTGTGGCGAAATCATGTTCTCTTTGTTATTCATAGTGGCGACGTGAATGTTGCCGTCTTTTTCGAGCTCAATCATTAGCCTGCTCCTGTAGATCACTGCCCCGCCCGCTGGCGGAACGACACTAAATAGAGGTTCTACCCATCAGACGCTGGTGACACCACCATCGACGACAATGCTTTGTCCCGTAATAAAGTTGCCTGCCGGTGCGGCGAGAAATACCGCGGCACCGGCTACTTCTTCCGGCAGTCCGATCCGCTTCAAGGGCGCTGTTGCTGTGACAAGTTCCAGATTTTTTGGGTCCTCCCAAAGGGCGCGGGCAAAATCTGTTTTGATCAGGCCTGGCGCAATACAATTCACACGGACATTATCCACCCCAAATTCCGCTGCCAGGTTACGCGCGAGCTGGAAATCAGCCGCTTTGGATATGTTATAGGCACCAATTGTTGTGCTGCCTATCATACCGCCAATGGAGGACACGATGATGATGGCACCCTCTTTACGATTGCGCATACCCGGGGCAACCTGTTGTACAAGCCAGTGATTGGAAATTATATTGTTCGACAGAATCTTCTCGAATTGTTCGTCGGCGATGCCCTCCATCGGGCCATAGTAAGGATTACTGGCTGCATTGCAGACCAGAATATCCACCTCACCAAGCTGTTCATTTGTCGTTTTCACCAGACGCTGCAAATCTTCCTTGGAGGAGATACTGGCAGCTACCGCAATGGCGGTACCTTCACCATGTTCCGCATTAATTGCATTGGCAACTTCTTCGCAGGCCGGTGCCTTGCGCGAGGAAATAACAACCCTGGCACCGTGCGCAGCCATCTGCTGTGCAATGGATTTACCAATCCCGCGCGAGGACCCGGTTATCAAGGCGACCTTGCCGGACAAATCAAAAAGGTTCATATAATGTCTCCGTTAACAATATTTGATCATCAGTAACCCGACGTGCCCGTCATCAATAGCTGATAAAAAGCCGTATCCAGCAATTCGTAACTGGCGCTGCGTGGTTTACGGACATAGATCGTATCTCCATTCACCTTGTCCGGGTGATAGGCCTCTTCACGCAGGTGTGTTTTTTGCAGTTTGAACGTTGTCGTGGTCGTTACATTGCGCAGAACGCGGATAAACACCGGCTGAGCGTAGCCGGGCAGTTCCCGTTCCACCAGAGTCTGGAATGCATTGAGGTCCAGCGCCGCGCCCGCTTCGCCCCCACTCTTTAGCTGAAAGGCCACCATACCCGCTCGCCCTTCAACACCGGGCACTTCCACGCCGTAAACATTGGCCATGGTAATTTGGGGATGGGCATTGAGTACTTCTGCCACTTCATTGGTAGACACATTCTCGGCTCGCCAGCGAAAGGTATCGCCGGTGCGATCTACAAACTGGAAATGTTTCAGCCCCAGGGCAAAACCGACATCGACCTGGCGCACCAGGTCGCCGCTGTTGAACCAGCGGTCGCCATCGGTCAGTGCATTTTCTATGATCTTACTGGCCGTGGCCTCGGGGTTGGTATAGCCATCGAATTCACTTTCGGGCGTGATCTTTCCCAATAATAAACCCGGCTCACCCAGTGGCACCTCTAAGCAACGCCCCTTGCTGTCTCGAACAATAGTGTTGCTCTCCAGATCGTATTGCACCAGGGCGACTGGGCTCAGTGCAGCACCAATCGTGTTGTCTTTATTCAGCAAATTAAAGAACGAGATATTTCCCTCGCTGGCGCCGTATAGCTCGCAAATGCGCTGCACGCCAAAACGGCCCCTGAACTTATCCCACACATCCGGCCGCAGACCATTGCCCATCATTTTCATCAATGGGTTGTTTTTTTCGGCCTCACTTTCCGGCTGATCCGCCAGGTAGCGGCACAGTTCGCCCACGTAGACGAAACAATTTGTTTCGTATTGCTGCACCTCACGCCAAAAGTTCGAGGCAGAAAAATTGCGCCGCAAAAAAATCGAGGCGCCATTTGCGATAAAGCTAACAAACCCAGGCAGCATGCCCGTGGAGTGGTAAAGCGGTAGACAGAGGTACAGCCGATCCGTGGGCTTAACATGAAAAGTAATCTTGCTCACCAGTCGAGCTATCACCACATATTTGAAGTGAGGCTGTACCGATGCCTTGGGCAGACCAGTAGTACCGGAGGTAAAGACATACATCCCTGTCTCAGCGGCCGTTATCTCGCGTGTTACCGACAGATTGCCTTTTGGCATGGCCGCCATCGCCGGAGCAATATCTTCGGCCCAGTCCGGGCAGAAAAAGTCATCCGCATGCTCGCCCACCTCGGGCACCCAGAAGTAGTCACGACCTGGCTCCAAATTCAGCCCCTGTGCGAGTTCAGGCATAACCTCGGCCAATACGCCTGTTCGCTCAGCACCCACAACACATTTTTTGGCGCCCGTTTCTTTGAAGCAGTGCACCAAGGCTTTGCCGCTGAGGCTATTATTGATCAGACTACTCGGCGCGCCCAATTTGGCCAGTGCCAGCAGGGCGAGTACGAACTCGGCACGATTTTCCATCAGTACCGCCACGCAGTCACCCCGCTTGATGCCACGCGCCTGCAGCATATGTGCCAGTTGGTTAACCTCAGCGTTGAACTCACTGTAAGTCCACTGACGACCCTCAAATAGTAGCATCGCACTTTGCGGGTTACGAGCCACCGAATCTTCAAATATAGTACCCAGTGATGCCCTATCTTCCTTTTTGGGCTTCTTACCGGCTAGAACCGGGACAATCTGCGCGAACTCTCCCAGGACCCGTATCATCTCACGGGAGTATGCTAAGACACCCATATCAGCTTGCCTGCTCCCGCATGGTCAATTTGGCCAATTGCGACATATGTACCTCGTCGGGGCCATCGGCAATGCGGCAGATTCGGGCAGAGGTAAAGACATCCGGTATCAAAGTGTCCTGGCAGACACCCATGCCGCCAAATACCTGCATGGCACGATCCGCCACCTGCTGTGCCATGTTGGGCGCAACGATTTTAACCATACTGATGTAGGGCTTCGCCGCTTCAACACCCTCGGTGTCCATCACATGTGCAGCCTGCATTGTCAGCAGACGAGCCTGCTCGATATCACAACGGCAGCGGGCAATCTCGTGCTGAATACTGGTTTTCTTCTTTAATTTTTCACCGAAGGCGACACGTTCATCAGCGCGGGAGCACATTAATTCTAGGCAGCGCTGTGCATTTCCCACCAGTGACATTGCATACTGAAAGCGGCCGGGGCCAAGGCGACCTTGGGCAATTTCAAAGCCACAGCCCTCACCCTTGATCATATTACTCATTGGTACGCGCACGTTTTCGAACAACAGCTCCGCTTCGCCTTCGGGCGAATGCAAGTTGCCGAAGACGCGAAGCGGCCTGACCAGAGTTATCCCTGCCGTGTCACGGGGCACCAAAATGGTAGAGTGCTGGCTATGGCGAGGATTTTCCGGGTTGGACTTGCCCATTACCAGCATGATCTTACAGCGAGGGTTAACGGCTCCGGTGGTCCACCACTTGCGGCCGTTGAGCACATACTCATCGCCATCGCGCTTGATCTCCAGCTCCATGTTGGTGGCATCACTGGATGCCACCTGGGGCTCTGTCATGGCATAAGCACTGCGAATTTCTCCCGCCAGCAGAGGTTCAAGCCACTGCTCCTGCTGCTGGGCTGTGCCGTACTTGGCCAGCACTTCCATGTTGCCTCGGTCTGGCGCGTTGCAGTTAAATACCGGTTGCGCCCACATCACCTTGCTCATAGTTTCAAACAGCGGCGCAATCTCTACGTTGGTTAAGCCGGGACTCCAGGGCTGATACTCATGGGGCAGGAATAAATTCCACAGGCCCTCGGCCTTTGCCAGATCACGCAGTTCGTCAAACCAGGGCGGCGTTAGCCAAAGATTGTTCTGGTCCAGGCACCATTCAGCATAGTCGTGTTCACGGGGATAAATATGTTTTTGCATAAACGCTTCAAGTTGCGCGTTTAATGCCTGTGATTTTTCGCTGATTTCAAAACCCATCGCTTAGTCTCCTGACTGTCACTGTTTACGTATTGAAAAATACTGGATCCAGCGGCAACTGCCGCGGCTGGAAGATATTTATTTGTCTGTTACACATTACCCAGTAGCAGAGCTTCGCATCCGGTGCCAGCGAGAATTCGATCGACACGCGCACGGTCCTCAACGCTTAATACCCGGTACTGCTCGTTAATCCACATCAGGCATTTCGCTTGGTAAGGGAAGGTCTGTTGCGTCCAACGCGCACCATCAATCTCGGCTTCCCAAGTTTTCTCTCCCGCCTTAACAGCCCGGCTATTTGCCAACAGCGCAGGAACATACACCCTGCCCGCCTCACTCAAAATAGCGCCCAGCGTCTCCGGCATGTCATCGGGATTATTCCAATCGCCGTCACCCGGTTCTAAACCACTGAGCTCTTCCATCAGCGAGGTCCACGCAACGGTACGCGGCGATAGTTTGTGGGCGATCGCCCTCGGCGTTGGGTCAAAGCCGACCAACTGAGTCAGTTGGCCGAACATGGCAAAATCACCCGCACCGGGCCGGTTGCCCAGCATAAAGGGCTGGGTCTGCAGATGAGCCTCCATTGCCTTCAGATAGCGCCGGTAGCTGGCGTCAATAATCGGGGCGGTCGTTTCGTTAGAGCCCACCACATACAGGCGGCTGGTCTGACGCTCGGGGAGCATCTTCTTCAGTTGCTCGTGTTCTTCGGATGGCAAATTGACACGAAAGTGTAGTGGTAACAAAGTGCCGGCATTATCAGCGTCGGCTTGTGCATGCCAGCGATAATGAAACATATACTTGGTGACCCACTCGTCACCAAAATCCTCCAGCAAATAATCGATAAACGCCAGAGCAGGGTCAACTGGGAGAACTGAGCGCTCTAAACTCATGCCTTCCAGGCGTCTTATAATCGGCGAGGAATCAGTCACGGCTTTTAAATCGCCATTGGTATCTGGCAACACGAAAACTGGCAGTAGTACCGGTCTTGGCATCTCTAGTCCCAAAGTGGGAAGTACTGACTCCGGCTGCCCCCAGATCATTTTGTGCGGGATTCTGCGATAGCGCAGCAGGGAAAGCATTTTACGGGTATAGGGCGAGCCGACCACTCCAATCAACTGTATGCTCTTTGTTTCTGTCATGTCCTTAGTTCCTAATCCATATAATAAGCATTTGGTGCGTTGTTGAGCGCATATCAAACGTTTAACCATGCCTCTAATTAGAAGGCAGAGAATGACTCCAGCATCAAATTATAATAGCATATGAACTGCTATAATATGTTAAGGCCGTCAGCTTTGAAAGAAAAGAATGTGTATGAAACTGAAATGCGCAGTAAATCACTTGGTAATTAGCCACGACAGGCTTGTAGTATCGTCAAGCTGAACGATCGTGGTACATTGGTGTCACGATCACCCAATCCACAGTCGAAATTGAATGAAAATAGAGGGCTAGATTATGGCCGTCACCGTTGCAATCTCATCGAGAAAATCGAGCGCGGCTAGCAGCTCGCGTAGAAGTATCTGCAACGCCCCGGGCTGACGCAGTGACGGTCACACTATTTGCCCTTTCAAACCGCCTGCCGCTTCGCACCTCAATTCGGTGGTTGTGTATTCTCGCTAGCGGTCTGCTCTTCCTCTGGCGGGTCCGGGTCCAGTATGTCCTGGGTGCGCAGGTCGAAGTCGCTGGCGTCGTGCCGCTCCAGTAGCTGTTTGGATTTGCTTCCAAAGGGACGATTGACCATCTCTCCTCGCTGTACCGCTGGCCTCTGGCGCAACTCCTCAACGTAGCGGGCGAGATTGGTATACGTATGGGTTTCCAGGAACTCTGCCGCGCTGTAAGCATGTCCGCGCATCACCGCGCCATACCACGGGTAGATGGCCATGTCCGCTATGGTGTACTCATCGCCGCACATGTATCTGCGATCCGCCAGGTTCTTGTCCAGCAGGTCCAGTTGTCGCTTTACTTCCATGGTATAGCGATCGATAGCGTACTCGATCTTGACTGGCGCATATGCGTAAAAGTGGCCAAAACCACCACCAAGAAGCGGGGTAGCACCCATCTGCCAGAACAGCCAGTTCAGACACTCTGTTCTGCCGGCATGATCAGCAGGTATGAACTCACTGAACTTGTCCGCTAGGTAGAGCAGGATGGAGCCGGATTCAAACACCCTGATGGGCACATCATCGCTGTGATCGACCATGGCGGGAATCTTTGAATTGGGATTGGCAGTCACGAAGCCACTGCCGAACTGGGATCCATCGCCAATATTAATCAACCACGCGTCATATTCGGCTCCGCAGTGGCCCCTGGCGAGCAGCTCTTCCAACATAATAGTTACTTTCATGCCATTGGGAGTAGCCAAAGAGTACAGCTGCAAAGGGTGCTTGCCTACCGGCAGATCCTTTTCCTGTTGCGCACCGGCGGTGGGACGATTGATGTTGGCAAAGGCCTGATTGTTGTCGGGATTCCACCGCCATACGCTCGAGGGCTCATAGGCGTCGCTAGTCATGTTCTGTACTCCACTGAATGATGAAAAACCTGGCTCGGCGTTTATTCCAAAACTGTCAGCAATCGCCAGTTGCATTCTTTTAGCATCTATGGTGTCATTAATATTCAAGGTGAGCAAGCTGGCAATTCTGGTACCTCCTATGGCGAGCGCAACTACATGAATAGAAACAGTGACCGGCAACACCTGCAAAAGCATATTCGTAGAGAAGCCATTGGCAATTTCGTTATAAACACCGTCTTCAATGCCGGCATTGTCTACGCCATTATGGGCTCACGAAAAACTATAGCCTTCTCTGGGGGTGATGGTTTCGCTGCAGACCTGCTGACCACCGCAATAGTGCTTTCCGCTATTGTCAGCGCAATCGTGATGTGGCTGGGGCGTAGGCAGGGCCGCAACGGGAAGCTGGCGTGGCTGCGCACAGATGAAATGGGACTGTCCCGCGGGTTGCCGCACTCGCCGCTACAGGCAACGCTGGTCTTTGCCATCGCTGGAATGCTGGCGGCTGCCATTTCACTTGGGCTGCTCTCTCTATTGGGTGTGGACAGCTTGTCACTCACGGCTTACGCGGGGCTAAAAGGTGTATGGACCGGTGCCTGGGCGGCGCTGTTGGTCCCCTTGGCGCTGCGGCACGGTCTACGCGTGCCGCCCGAAAACTTTCAGAAATGAGCGAGCGGATACCCGCACGTATACTGAGCGCGAGCTCTGTATTGTATTTTTATTATAGCGCGGATTGTGCCAATACAATGGATCTTGTTTTTTCCTGCAAGAAAAACTGCCCCGACAAACTTTATACGAAGTCCAGCCAACTACCACCGAGAGTTAAAATAGGATGAAATACAACACTGTGCTCTACGAAGTCAGCGACCGAATATTGACGCTGACACTGAATCGCCCCGAGTCACTTAATGCGTTTACACTGGAGATGGGTAGCGAGCTAATCGACGCCTTTCAGCGTGCCAGCAATGACGACGAGGTCGGCGCCATCATCGTGACCGGCGCGGGTCGCGCCTTTTGTGCCGGCATGGACTTGAACTCGGAAGGCAATGTATTTGGCCTCGATGAATCTCTCAAGCCGACCTTGAGCGATCTGCATAACCCCGAATTTGCGCCGGGAATACACGGCGGCGTTCGCGATGGTGGAGGACTGGTGGCATTGGCCATTTTCGAGTGTAACAAGCCGGTGATCGCGGCTATCAACGGCCCCGCTGTTGGGGTTGGCGCCACTATGACCTGCGCGATGGATGTGCGGATAGCATCGGAAAAGGCTCGCATTGGATTTGTTTTCAACAAAATTGGAATCACGCCGGAAACCTGTTCCACCTGGTTTTTGCCTCGTATTGTTGGCATGTCCCGGGCCCTGGAGTGGTGCTATAGCGGTGAAATTCTCCCTGTCGCTGTTGCTCGAGATACCGGCTTGGTGAGCTCGGTAAGTAAGGCCGACGATTTGCTGGATGACGCGATCTCGCTAGCTAAAAAATTCACTGACAAGAGTGCCACCTCGATCGCACTGACTCGCCAGATGCTGTACCGCAATGCAGCATGTGCACATCCACTGGATGCACATTACGTGGAGTCGCTGGCGCTGTTTTATCAAAGCCAGAGTAGCGGACGGGAGGGGGTCGCCGCTTTTGGTGAGAAGCGACAAGCACAATTTACCGAAACAACGGCCAGGGATATGCCTCCGTTCTTCCCTTGGTGGCAGAAGTAAAATTCGCGAATTCTGATATATAAAATCGCTCTAAATATTAGACTCAATAAAATACAAGGAGATTTCATGACAAACCCAACGTATGAAGACATGCAGGTAGCACTGGACCGACAAAGAAAAGCCTTTTTGACGGAGGGTGTGGTTGGCGCCGAAATACGAATAGATCGTATTGATCGGGCGATCAACATACTCGAGAAACATGGGTCCCGTTTCGGTGACGCTATGGCCGCCGATTTTGGACACCGCTCTCGAGATCTATCCAAACAGACAGATATTAATGGCTCAATAGAGCCATTAAAGTACGCCAAAAAGCATTTACGAAATTGGATGAAACCCGAAAAACGCAAGGTTATGTTCCCCTTGGGCCTGCTGGGAGCACGTGCACGCCTCGAATTCCAGCCACTTGGCGTGGTCGGATGCATCAGCCCCTGGAACTTCCCAGTTCAACTCACGTTCGGTCCACTTGCCGGAATTTTCGCCGCCGGCAATCGAGCTATGATCAAGCCATCTGAATTCACGGTCGAGACCTCCGAGTTGATGAAAAATGTATTTGCTGAGGAATTCGACGAAGAGGAAGTCGCAATGTTCACCGGCGGCCCTGAAGTTGGCAGCGCCTTTTCCCGCCTTCCCTTCGACCACCTTATATTCACTGGTGCGATGTCAGTGGCCAAACACGTTATGAAGGCGGCGGCCGAGAACCTGGTTCCGGTAACACTGGAGCTCGGCGGCAAATCACCGGTGATCATTGGGCGATCTGCAGATCTAAAGCTCGCTGCAAACAACATCATGGCAGGTAAAACCATGAATGCCGGACAAATCTGCCTTTCACCGGATTACGTTTATTTACCCGAAGAAAGTCGCGATGAATTTGTCGAGCACGCACGTTCGTGCATTGCCAGAATGTTCCCAACAATCAAGGATAACCCTGACTACACCAGCATCGTTAACGCACATCACTTCGAGCGATTGCAAGGCTACCTCGAAGACGCGAGCGCAAAAGGTGCCAAGCTGGTTGAGCTTAATCCCGCAGCAGAAGACTTTTCTCAGCAGGAGCATCGACGCATCCCACCCACACTTGCCCTCGACACCAGCGAAGATATGCAGCTAATGCAAGACGAAATTTTCGGACCCATACTCCCAGTCAGGCAATACAATGAGCTAAGCGAGGCTCTGGACCATGTGAACAGCAAAGATCGGCCACTGGGACTGTATTACTTCGGCGCTGATAAGGCAGAGGAAACCCGGGTACTGACACAAACAACTTCAGGCGGAGTTACCATCAACGATGTCATCATGCACGTCGGTCAGGAAGACTTGCCCTTCGGCGGCGTGGGACCCAGCGGTATGGGCTCATACCATGGCCACGATGGGTTTAAGAACTTCAGTCATTCCAAGTCTATCTTCACCACATCGAAGGTCATATCCAAACTTGCCGCGACCATGAGGCCTCCATACAAGAAGGCCTCATGATGAAGATACGGAGGAACCGATAGCGCACAAACATAGGGATTAAACCGAGGCAATTGATTATGTCAGACATTCAAACGCGCGCTTGGTATCCACATGCTCCCGCCACTGAGATACCTTACCGGCTTCCAATTCGAACCAGTGAACATAAAGGTTTTCGTATTGGTTTCCAGATTTTGTCCTGGCAATGACTTTGACTTCCAGAACGACGCTATCTCTTACCGAGATAGCGTTGAGTTCTTCAAATTTTGCCTCGCCCACAAATATTTGCGTCGCTGCTTCAACATACCTCCCGAATGATCTAGCGCCGGATATCGGTTTGGGACTTACCGAGACTGGCAAAGACATTACAAAGTTATCGTTGATCAGAGTAATGGCTTGATCTTTGTCTCCACTCATTAAGCTAGCCAGCAGTTTTCTAGCTACTGCAAGGTTTTTTTCTTTATTTTCGTTACAAATCGTCGTCATGTTAACTCCCTTACTTATTTTCGTACAAAAATATTTGTTCATAATAATTGATTTATTAGCATATACCATGCTATAACTTATAAAAAGAGGAAATCATAAAGACTTCGGAGCATCGAGGCATGACAGATAACGAACGAAACTTGAACACTGCGTCGACCTCACTCGGCCCTAAATTCATCTCCCTCGATGAAGCGGCGGCCATGACAAGCGGCACCAGAGTTACTTTCGTGCCCGGGATGCCAGCATTGTTTTCTGAGTCCCTGAAGAATATTTGTTTTGTTAAAGGCGTGCCGCTGATCCGGGTTGTGCATCCACACATGGGTTTCGACAAGGCCACTGGCAAGGATCGACAGGCAAGCCTTTACGAACTCACAAGCCAAACAGGCTTGCCGACAATGTTTCATAACCAAGAGCGGCCCAGAAACGTCTGGACTGAACAACTCGCATTGGCAGAGCGTATTGGCGCAGCGGGCACTCCCGCTTTGGTTCCCGATGATATGAAACTGCGCGCTGAAGTTTTCGGGCTCTGCGCTGTGGTACTGAGCGAAGACGGTATGATCTGGAATATGAGAAACCTGATCGACACCCCTCTGGGAAGAAAATACGGTTATAGCGAGGAGGCCTGCGCCGCGGCTCCGGCCAAAATTGCCGCGGTGAGCAGTTTGATCGATCGCCGTCTCGAAACACAGGAAAAGCGCGGCTCACATTATCTCGTGGGCGATGCGCTCACTGCCGCAGACGTCTACTGGGCAACCATGAGTATCAGCATATTACCTCCCCCGCTTGAAATCATGCCGTTGACCCGGCAAAACGAGCGGGGGCTAAAGTACTTTGCGCGTAATTCAAAAATCCCAGCAATTGCAGAGGCCCTCTCGAAAAGGATCGAGGACCACCAGAGGTATATTCTGACAACCTATTGCGAAACACCCGCCGTTTTAGGTGGAGATCCGCTGTGAAATTAATCCAAAAGTGTACACAGACGAAGGTTACACAACTTCAAACTTGCATTTCAACCCATGGGAGTCCATAGATATGTATAAATACAAAAAAATAACCGGCTTTTCGCCATTCGGCCTCTGTGCCGCCATTATCGCAACGAGCACAAGTATGGTGGCCTTACCCTCCTCTGCACAAATGGTTCTAGAGGAAGTCATCGTGACCGCCCGTAAACGGCAGGAGACTCTGCAGGAGGCACCACTGGCAGTGACAGCACTCAGTGGTGATCGATTGATCGCCGAGGGACTGCGTAACCTGTCCGATCTAGCAGGGATGGTGCCAAATTTAGACGTGGCCACTGATGCACAAGCGCAGGTCTATATTCGCGGTGTCGGTGTCCGCAATCCCGGCATCAATTATGACTCTGGAGTCGGTATCTACGTCGACGGGGCGTACCTTTCGCGCATGCAGGGTGGTATCTTGGACAACGTAGACCTCGCCAGCGTTCAGGTTGTGCGAGGCCCACAGGGTACCTTGTTCGGTAAAAACGCTACCGGAGGTGCCATAATCTACACAACTAACCGGCCGGTGGATGAGTGGGAGGGCGAATTCGAAGCCCGTGTAGGCAACTTCGGACGAGAAGATTTCAAAGGCACCGTGAACATGCCACTGATAGAGGGTACCCTGAATTCTCGCTTTTCGGCCTGGTCTGTGCATCGTGACGGCTACGTCGAAAACGCTTGGGACGGCAGCGAGCGGAATGAGGAAGATCGCGTTGGCGGCCGCGGACAATTGCGCTGGCTCCCAACTGACGCCGTAACGGTCGATCTGAACCTCAGCTACACAGAAACGGACCAAGCCGGGTATGGTCAAAATTGTAATCCCATTGACCAAGTCGGGGCCGGCTACTTGGCTGGAATGTTAGCGCCGATTCTGATGATGACTACCGGTAAGACCTACGCACAGCATTGCGCGGACAACGGTGCACTGGGTATAGACACAGTAATAAACGACTACGTGACTCCAAATACTAAAGAGGAAATAGAGCAGGGTATTGCCACCGTGGAATGGAAACTCAGTAATAACATGAGCCTTAAAAGCATATCGACCTGGCGGGACATCCAAAGCGAAGGGCCTACTGACGTCGACGCGGTGGGCATACCGCTTCTCACCGCCGGCGCCTCTTATCCGTCGACGGAGGGATTGCAGACCGATATTTTCAGTCAGGAGCTCCAGTTGACTGGCAGCACCTTAGACGAAAAACTTAGCTTCGCAGCAGGTCTGTATTACTTCGAGGAAAATGGCAAAGTAAATGTGGCTAGTGGTCAAGGGCCCTTGAGTACGAATAATTTCCCTGGCTTGCCATTGCCCTTCATGCTTTACAACTTTTCATTAATGGATGTCGAGTCAGATAACGAATCGATGGCGGCCTATGCTCAGTTTGACTGGGAGCTTGCAGACCAATGGACTCTCAGCGCCGGAATCCGATACACTGATGAAACCCGAGAGTATCGCCGCACCCGATTCGTTCCTGACACCTCTGTGGGGAATCCACCGGCAATGCCTGTGGGACCAGGTAATTGGCTGCTGCCCGGAGGTCCTGGATCGTTCAATATTGCGCATGATTGGGTGCTATCCAACAACCCACAGGATGACCAAACCCAATCTGTGGAAGACGATGACTGGACGCCGATGGTCAGCCTGGGCTACACCCTCGAGGCTATCGGCTGGGTAGAGACCGGCAGCGCCTACCTCACGTACTCAGAGGGCTTTTTGTCGGGTGGCGTATCGGGTCAGCTCGACCCACTAAGCGGTCAGTTAGGGACTTTTAAACCAGAGAATGTGAAAAATTATGAACTAGGAGCGAAGCTGATTGGGCTGGACAGTACGCTATCTCTCAACACGGCACTGTTTTATATGGACTACACTGATCGCCAACTGTCCAGCGTGACCCTGTCCCCCACTGGAGCACCCGTGGCTGTGCCTATCAATGCTAAGGCCTCATCGGTAATGGGGCTCGAGATCGAGACTGTCTGGCTACCAGGAGGCAACCTTGAATTAACCGCCAACCTTACACTGAACGATGGTGAGATCGATGAATTCGATGACACGCAGATCTTGACCCTAGGTGCCGGCGCGCAGCTGGGGCTGGATTGTGTTTCACTAGCTCCAGCAGCTCCGTTGGATATCTGCTCTATCGATCGCTCGGATGAAAATCTGCCGAGACTGGCGAAATACAGCTACACTCTGGGGGCGCAATGGATGTTTACGCTTGGCGATGGCACGCTCACCCCTCAAATCTCCTATAGATATCGTGATTCTGTAGATTATTGTCAGGATAGGGGCAGCTGCGTCAGCGGAGCATACGAGCAGGACCGGAAAGATTTATCGGCCAGCCTCACCTGGAGCAACGAATCATGGCGTGTACGCTTGTGGGGTAACAACCTCACCGATGATCGCTATATCGGCGGTGGCCAGTTTATTACCGACAACCTAGCCAACGTAGCTGGCCATTATAACGCTCCGCGCACGTACGGAATGGATATCGGTTACAGTTTCTGATTCGGACTTGTCTATCAACGTAAAACGAAGCCGTTTCACGTTGATAGACAAGGGGTAAAGAGTTTGAGCCGGATTGTACGCATGACCCAGAATTAGCAAGACCAAGCGAGAGCAAGCTTCGCTATGATGGATCATTTTGATATGGGCGGATTCACTACCGCGCTTCATCTCTTCTTTACAAGGCTACCGCGACTGTTTCGATGGGATACCTCTTAGAACGTTCGCGGTAGCCCCTCGTCGCCCCTCAAATCGCCTCTGTCATGATTGATCATCCAATATGCTATTTCATTGACACCATCTATATGATCTTTTGTCGGACCCGAAATGCCTATAAAACCATGCTGCAGGCCTTTGTAAAAACTGTGTTGAACTTCTACACCCTGCTCCCTAAGGCGATCGGCGTAAGCAATACCTTCATCCCTTAACGGATCCTTTTCTGCCGTAATGATTAGTGTGGGTGGGAGCTTCGACAGATCCCTAACGGTTAATGGAGTGGCCAAGCTATGCTTGGTTTCACCTGCTTTTATCAGCACACTGTCGCGGTAGTACATGTCCCAGAACCAAATCATCATGTTTCGTGTCAACCGCTGACCCCTGGCATTTTCGCGATAGGAGGGTGTAGCAGAATCGTAGTGATCGGTAACCGGATAAATCAAAATCTGCCCCTTGAGCAGTCCGGGTAATTTTTCTCGTGCTGCCAGAGCCGTGATAGCGGCAAGATTGCCGCCAGCGCTATCACCTGCTAAATAGATCATATCCTTACGACCGCCGAAATCTTCAATATGATCATAGGTCCATCGCAAAGCTTGCATGCAATCGTGAGGCGCACAAGGGAAGGGATGCTCCGGCGCCAACCGATAAGCCACCGACACGACGATGCGTTCCGTTCTATGGCTAAGGTCCCTACACATGTCGTCGTAAGCGTCAATATCGCCTATAACAAAGCCGCCGCCATGGTAAAATACCACTACTGAAAGCGGTTGCTTTGAGATAGGTTTGTACAGCCGTAGAGCGATATGACCACCATTGACTGGAATTTCCATATCAGAGGTTTCTACGCTCGGACTGGTATTTTTTCGCCAGGCGTGTTTGGCCGTGAACGTGTACACACGACGTAATACAAATATTTTAAGTCGATTAAAGATCATATATTCCCGCTTAGCCTACTCGAACGCCATGTACGTCCCAACCCGAGTTAAGCGGCGTTCCAGCTTCAAGTCAATTATGTCTGCGCCGCCACATTCGACCAGCAGGCAGCGGCAAATTTCTTTCTCGCCCTCAGAGAGTCCGTCTATCCAGTCAAGCACCCGTTGAATGACCCATATCTCATTACTGCCTACCGATTGCTGAATTGCTGTGCCGCGAATCTGCGTGTTGAAACGGCCGATAATGGGTTCGTGATCTTTCGGTTTGTCAGAAAGTAGATCACCAGAGGATTTTTGCGTTTGCAATATTGCCCAGTTATTGAAGACATCCACCGATTGAAGGATAGTAGCACTATAAGTTTCGAGACAGAAATGCAGGAATGCCAATGTGCCCTCCGGAATCTCGTCATCAGCCAGATAAGCTTCAGGAATATCATGATGCTCGGGCGAGACGATTTCAGGCGTATTCATGTGCTCGGTCCAGCGAAATACACGCGGGGCCTTTAGCTTCATGATATTGGAGGGCACCGGATCGCGGCCAAAGTGACCAAATAAAGGGCCCATTAATATATGGTCTGCGATACTAGGCAGGCCGCCGAATAAGTAGGGATATTGCCGGAAATGCTCTTCCAGAATTTTCAAGGCATCGAGATAGAGCATATCAAATAGCGGCCTCACATCAGGTGTATCTGCAAAAATAGATGTTCTAAACCCATTCATCCTCTCGGCGATCACCTCACCGAAATGGGCAAGTTCTTTATCACTACCATGAGGCGAAAACGAACGCCCGAATTCCCGACCGACGAAGTCGTAATTATCGTTTTTATAATTCCAGCGATAGTGCCAGGCAGAGCGTCCCAGTGTGGCATCAATCATAAATTCGAAGAGGCGTGCAGCCATTTGTTGGCGAATGCCCGGTGGATAAGCAGAGGGCTCAGGAAACTGCTGTTCCAACGCATCAAATATCGCGATGCTGTCCTGTATCACCTGCCCGTCGGGTGTCTCGATCTGGGGAATGCGGTGATTGTCGGAAGTTTTGCGTACATAATCGCGAAACCGCGGCGTGCCTGGTATACGCTCAACGAACGGAATTCCTTTTTTTCTGAGATAACTACGCGGCCTAGCCGTTGCGTAAGACGCATATGATCCATAGAGCGTGTAGGCTGGATTATTCGGTTTCTGGCTCATTATTACTCCTCTTTTGGCCGACCCATTGTGTTGCTTAAACTATTAGCATACACTACGCTAGTTTATTTAGGCAATACACACAGAACAATTGGAGAGGAAACCATAATGTGGCTGTTGAAGAAATTTTTCATTCGATGCTTAAGTAAACTTATCGGTTTTATATTGGGACGAATGGACCTTTCCAAGCCGGAACTGCTCAGCGGCCCAGGTAGCTTGCTAAAGCTACCTGCACTTATTCAATCAAAGGGAGTTCGCCGCGTATTACTGGTATCTGACAAAGGCATTACCAGTATCGGCTTGATCGATCCATTGTTGGAAGCATTGGACAAAGCCGGTATCGACTGTACAGTATTCGACGATGTACAACCCAATCCGACGATCGCAAACATTGAGTCGGGTGTTGAGGTTTACCTGGCGAACCAGTGCGAGGGTATCATCGCCTTCGGCGGCGGCTCGCCCATGGACTGTGCAAAGGTAATCAACGCAAGAATAGGCAACCCAAAGAAGACCGTGATTCAGATGCGAGGTGGTATGAAAATTGCCGGGCCGCTATCTCCATTGTTCGCGGTACCCACCACGGCAGGCACTGGGTCGGAATGCTCACTCGGAGCGATGGTGAGCGACCCAGAAAGTCACGAGAAATTCGGTGTCGCCAGTCCGTATATAATTCCGCCCTACGCTTTGCTGGATGCGGAACTCATGATTGGATTGCCACCACACATCACTTCGTCCACTGGCATGGATGCTCTTACTCATGCGGTGGAGTCCTTTATTGGCAATTGGGCGTCCGATTACACCAACCTGCACGCCGAGCAGGCCGTAGAAATTATCCTTCGGGACCTCGAAGCGACTTATCGCGATGGAACGGATGTGGTGCGCCGCCAAAACCTAGCCATGGCCTCACACTACGCAGGCCTGGCCTTCACCCGAGCAATGGTCGGCTACGTTCATGCCATATCTCATAATCTCGGCGGTCTTTACAGCGTACCGCATGGTCTGGCTAATGCTGTTATTTTACCCTATATACTCGATTTTTGTCGGCGAGACTGTGAGGCGCAGTTAGCCAAATTGGCTGTAATAGGCGGTATCGGCCGCGATAATGAGCCCACCGAAACCTTGTCTATGCGTTTTATAGAAAAGGTGCGGGAGATGAACCGGAATATGGATATCCCCACTGGTATCGCGCAATTGCAGGCATCGGATATACCCAACTTGGCTAAGCGTGCGCTCGCAGAAGCTCACCCCCAGTATCCGGTACCTCGGCTGATGAAGCAATCTCAGTGTGAGGCGATACTCAGAAAATTGCTGGTCGACTAGGATTACGCTGCTATTCATTGTGGCTCAAAACCCCAAAGTGCATTGAAAAATTCACTTTCCGATTAATTACCGATAACGCTCAAAACGACGGGAATTAATCAACTCTGTAACCGTTTGAAAATCTTACTTTGACAGGAGCAGCACTTGTGAGTTTTTTTGAAACATCAATCTCTATATGTGGCCCACTCCGCCAACTGCGAAAAATGTTGGAAGAACACACCTACGAAGGTCATGTATCGATTCACGATAGCAGCATGGCCAATAATTTAGGTTTTGACGGCGCACCGATCGAAGGCCCAACGCACTTCAGCCAATTTGATCCGCTAATGTTTAAATTGTTTGGCCAAGCCTGGTTTGAAACAGGATGCATCAGCGCTCACTACCAAAACATGGTGGTAGAAGGAGAGGAAGTTCGTGTGTTCGGCACACTCAACAACGACCGAAAAAGTGCCATTATTAGAGCGGAAAAAAGGGATGGCACACCGGTGCTAACTGGTTCGGCAAGCATTGGTCCGGATCACCTTCCCACGACGTTGGATATTCGTCGCGCAAAGCTGAACAACTGGTGATCCTAGCCGACCAAAAAGTGGGTATGAAAGGCAAACAGCCCGAACACGTCATTATGGATTTTGATCAGCACATGGGGGATCTCTATCCGTTCTCACTGAAACAAAAAACTGACAAAATCACTGAACCTTCCCGCTAGTATACCAAAGAAGGTGGCAGCAGATCGTCATGGGGAAAAGCGATTATTCCGTATGAGATGATCAGTATATTGACCGAATACTCAGCACGCAAAGCAGAATTTTCGCGTAAAGGCCCTGCGGTAGGTTTGTTTGCCGATCAAGAAATAAAACTGATCAAAGGTCAACTTTTCGTCAATCATCCGTATGGTTTGAAGCGTGAAATTTGCCAGCTAAGCGAAAGTCGTCGCGTGAAGTCCAGTTGGTCGCTAGCCGAAGTGTACGACGAGAAAACTAATGAACTGGTGGCGGAATGCATTTTGAATGATTCTCTTTTGAAAGATTCTTATAAACACTGCGAGGCCGACGCTAAAGCCTTATGCAAAAAATTGGATGCTTAAGGCATCTGTGATGAATCCAGTAAGCTGCAACAACACCTCAGCGATTGATTATTGCGAGGCAAGTATTGGGAACGAGTTGCAGCGAACTAAAATAGTAAATCAACAACTCACGGCAAATGCCTTGTCAGCAAGGAGGTCTCTATGACATCAACACCAATTCATTGCGGATCGAAACTTCACAGCACATCACAAAATGCGCTTTGGATCGAGCTGACGCTGACGGGCTACTGAGGGTCAGCGACTTTTAGTAGCTGCTTGCCCTCGTTGGCACCCGTATACAAACGCTGAAGGGTCGCGGGAATATTCTCGAAACCTTTCTGAACGTCTTCCCGCCAGATGATTTTCCCCGCCTTCACCCATCCGCTCAGCTCTTTCATAGCCTTTCCCGCTTGCGCCATGTAATCCATCATAACGAAGCCCTGTATGCGCAAGCGTCGGGAGATTACCAAATTCAGGTTATTTGGACCGGGTGGTGGGATCGCGTCGTTATAGTTCGAGATACAACCACATAGGGCAATGCGACCATATTCCGCCATGTGGTTCAGGGCGGTCTGTAGAGTATCGCCCCCAACATTGTCGAAAAATACGTCCACGCCCTTTGGACACAGCTCCCGCAGGCGGCTGTCCAGATCTTCTGACTTATAATCTATCACTCCGTCAAGCTTGCAATCGTCCTTTAACCAGGCGCACTTCTGCGGGCCACCGGCAATGCCGATTACTTTACAGCCTTTGATCCTGGCGATCTGCGCCACAACGCTGCCGGTGGCACCGGCGGCACCGGAAACTAGAACAGCCTCGCCCGGTCGCGGCTGGCTTACCTCGAGTAAACCAAAGTAAGCGGTCAGGCTGGTGCCGCCGAAAACACCTAG
>CESJ01029038.1_pt1 | contig 22031 bp, 16 predicted proteins | sample 356311 | NCBI WGS metagenome assembly CESJ01 (sample SAMEA2621487, study PRJEB7988) | marine metagenome | biome: marine biome (ENVO:00000447); feature: surface water layer (ENVO:00002042); material: "saline water (ENVO:00002010), including plankton (ENVO:xxxxxxxx)" | depth 5 m
TTTTCTAAAGCTAATTTATATTCTGTTGGCATTATTTTAATAAACTTTTTTAACTCTTTTCTCCAATTGATTAAAAGATTTTCGGCTAATTTACTAGAAGTATAACTAAAGTGATTTTCAATTAATTCATTAATATGGTCTAAATCTTGATCATTTGGATTTTCAAACTCAATCATTTCCATGTTAAAATTTCTTTTATCAAACTTTTCAGTTTTATATATATATGCAATTCCTCCACTCATTCCTGCAGCAAAATTTCTTCCTACATCTCCAAGTATTAGTGCTATTCCTCCTGTCATGTATTCACATCCATGATCTCCAACTCCTTCAACAACTGCTGTGGCCCCAGAATTTCTTACACAAAATCTTTCTCCAGCAATTCCATTTATGTAGGCTTCTCCAGATGTTGCACCATAAAGCGCTGTATTTCCTGTAATAACATTTTTATGAGAAATAATAGTCGACTCTATAGGTATTTTTACAATAATTTTAGCACCCGACAAACCTTTTCCAAAATAATCATTTGTATTTCCGTTAATTTTCATTGTTAAACCTTTGGCACTAAAGGCTCCAAAGCTTTGTCCAGCTGCTCCCTTAAAATTAAGTTTTAATGTGTCGTTTGGAAGTCCTTTAGCTCCATAAAGTTTAGAAATTTCGTTACTTAAAATTGCACCAACTGTTCTATCTGTATTTTTAATTTTATAAGATAAATTCATTTTAACCTTTTTTTCTATAGCTAATTTTGCATCAGATAATATTTTAAAATCAATTACTTTTTCAAGATTATGATCTTGTTTTGAGTTATTTTTTATTGGATTATTTTTAGAAAAATCAGGTTTATAAAGAATTTTAGAAAGGTTAATTCCCTTGGTTTTATAGTTTTTTATTGCGTCTTCCATGCCTATTTTTTGACTTTGACCAATCATTTCGTCTATAGTTCTAAATCCTAAAATTGCCATTATTTCTCTTAATTCTTCTGCTACAAAATGCATGAAATTAATTACATGTTCAGGCTTGCCTTTAAAATTTTTTCTGAGTTCAGGATCTTGTGTTGCAATTCCAACAGGGCAAGTATTTAAGTGACAAGCTCGCATCATAATACAACCTGAAGCAACTAATGGAGCTGTTGAAAACCCAAACTCTTCCGCTCCTAAAAGACAAGCTATTGCAACATCTTTTCCTGTCTTTAATTGGCCGTCACATTCTAAAACTATTCTTCCTCTGAGTCCATTCATTACTAAAGTTTGTTGTGCTTCTGCAATTCCAAGTTCCCAAGGTAAACCAGCATGTTTAAGAGAAGTTAAAGGAGAAGCTCCTGTTCCTCCATCAAATCCTGAAATTAATATCACATCTGCTTTAGCTTTAGCAACTCCTGCAGCAATTGTACCCACTCCAACTTCAGAGACTAATTTTACATTTATTCTAGCCTCCCTGTTAGCATTTTTTAAATCATAAATTAGTTGTGATAAATCTTCAATAGAGTAGATGTCGTGGTGAGGAGGAGGAGAAATTAACCCTACATAAGGAGTAGAATTTCTTACTTTGGCAATCAAGTGATTGACTTTAGGTCCCGGTAATTGTCCGCCTTCTCCAGGTTTTGCTCCTTGAGCCATTTTTATTTGAATCTCATTAGCATTTGTCAAGTAATGAGAGCTTACACCAAACCTTCCAGAAGCAACTTGTTTGATGGCACTATTTTTCCAAATACCATTTGCATTTTTTATAAATCTGGATGGATCTTCTCCACCTTCTCCAGAATTACTTTTTCCGCCAATTCTATTCATCGCTATTGCCAAGTTCTCGTGCGCCTCTTTACTAATAGAACCGTATGACATTGCCCCTGTTTTAAATCTTTTAACAATTTCTGTCCAAGGTTCCACTTCATCAATTGGAACTGGATCATGGTTGACAAATTTAAACATCCCTCTAAGGGTCATTAATTGTTTATTTTGTTTATTTATTAAATCGGAATATACTTTATAAGTTTCGAATTTATCTTCTCTAACGGCTTGCTGTAATTTGGAAATTGTCGATGGATTAAGCATATGGGCTTCTCCATTTCTTCTCCACCTGTAACTTCCTCCAATCTCTAAACTCATAAAGGCATTTTCTCTAGAAAATGCCTCAATATGTCTTTTAGAATGTTCTTTTTCTAAACTATAAAGTCCAATTCCCTCAATGCGAGTTGGAGTATTTGAAAAATATTTTTCAGTAAAGCTTTCTCTTAATCCCAAAGCTTCAAATATTTGAGATCCTCTATAAGAGTGAAGTGTTGAAATACCTATTTTATTCATCACTTTTAGTATTCCTTTGGCTATTGCTTTATTAAAGTTCTGAATGGAAGATTTCAAACTTTGGTCGCCAAAAAAATTCTTTTTGTGATGAAATGCAATTATTTCATTGACCATATATGGATTTATTGCACTTGCTCCGTATCCAAATAACATAGAAAAATGGTGAGGCTCTCTGGGTTCGGAAGATTCAATAACAATTCCGAATTTAGATCTCTTTTTAAGCTTCATCAAGCAGTGGTGGATGTTAGAACATGCTAATAGTATAGGAATTGCACCCATTTTTTTACTTACTCCACGGTCACTTAAAATAATAATATTATAGCCTTCTTCTATTCTTTTATTAGCATCAAGAACCATCTTATCCAAAGCTTCTTCAATTCCATTATGCCCTTTACTTAAATCATACAATGCGCTTATTGATGCACTTTTGAAATCTTGGTTTTTAATAAATTTTATTTTATCTAAATCTTCATTTGAAATTATGGGATTACTTATTTTTAGTTTTTTACAATGATCAGGAACTATATCATAAAGATTATAGTCACTTCCAAGACCAAGGCTTGTATCCGTAACTATCTCTTCTCTAATACCATCTAAAGGAGGGTTAGTTACTTGAGCAAAAAGTTGTTTGAAATAATTAAAAAGTAATTGAGGTTTGTTTGACAATACAGCTAATGGAGTGTCTGTTCCCATAGATCCCATAGCTTCTTTTCCCGAAATACACATTGGAAGTATTATGGTCTTTAAATCTTCTTCAGTGTATCCAAATATCCTGAGTCTTGTTTCAAAATCTAATTTTTCTAATGGTGTTTTATTTCCAGTGTAAGGAACTTCCATCAAAGGAAGGGTGTTTTGGTTTAACCATTTTCTGTAGGGATATTTTGAAACTATTTCATTCTTAATTTCTTCATCTTCAATGATACGCCCTTCAATCATGTCAACTAAAAACATTTTTCCAGGTTCTAGTCTACCGTGTTTTTCGATATTACTAGGATCTATTTCTACGACTCCAGTTTCTGAAGACATGACTACATAGCCATCTTTAGTAACACTATATCTTGAGGGTCTCAATCCATTTCTATCTAGCAATGCTCCAATAAACTTTCCGTCTGTAAATGGAATAGAAGCAGGACCATCCCATGGTTCCATTATGCAGGAATTAAACTCGTAAAAAGCTTTCTTGTCATCCGACATAGATTTATGTTTTTCCCATGCTTCAGGAACCATCATCATCATAACTTCAGGAAGTGATCTACCCGTTGTCAATAGTATTTCTACAACCATATCCATTTGAGCTGAATCTGATTTTCCGTCTAAAATCGTAGGGAAAACTTTAAGCAAGTCTTTTCCTATAAAATCAGACTTCATTAGCTCTTCTCTCGAGTTCATTCTCGTAACATTTCCTCTTCTAGTATTGATTTCACCATTATGACACATGTATCTAAATGGTTGAGCTAAATCCCAAGTAGGAAATGTATTGGTTGAAAATCTTTGGTGAACAAGTGCTAACCTTGTAACTAATTCAGGATTAGATAAATCTAAGTAAAATCGATCGATGTCTTCGGGAATGAGCAAACCTTTGTATATAAGTGTTCTGTTGTGCAGACTTGAAAAATAAAAGTATTGTTTTTGAGAAAGGTCTGAACTGTAAATTTCGTTTTCAGCAATTTTTCTTGCTACAAATAATTTTGTATTGAATTCTGATTCAGAAAATTCGTTACTATTTTTACCTACAAATACTTGTTTGATTGTTGGTTGAGTTGTTGCCGCTATTCTACCAACTATCTTAGAATTTAGTGGAACATCTCTCCATCCTAATATAGATAGACCTTGTTTTTCTATTTCTTTTTCAAAAATATCACTACAATATTTAGCTTGATTAATTTTTTGAGGAAGAAATAACATTCCAACAGCATATTGCTGAGGTTCTGGTAATTCAAAAGAACATTCTTTTCTAAAAAAAATATCTGGAATTTCAATCAATATTCCGGCACCGTCTCCAGTTTTACCATCGGAACTTACGGCTCCTCTATGTTCTAAACAGGTAAGAATATTTAAAGCTTTATGAATTATATCGTTAGTTTTTTCACCTTTTAAACTGCATATGAATCCTGCACCACAATTATCATGTTCGTTGTCTGGAGAGTATAGCCCTTGTTTTTTTGGCAGCATAAATTATTGTTGGATATATAAAACTAAAAAATATAAAAGCCTTTTTAAAATCTTTTAGAGTTAAATGTTTAATTAATATTAAGTTCATAATATATGGGCTTATTTTTATATAATTCATATTATAAGGTAGTTATGGTTTATATTTTTTAGTGATTTAGTAATCGTAGGTTATCATTTTTTTTAATATGTTTACGAAAAATTTTTTTTAGTATGGAAGCAGTAATTATTTCAGTATTTATAACAGGATATTTTTTAATAACAGTTGAGCATTCGATTAAAATCGATAAATTAATTCCGGCTCTTGCAATGATGGCTATTATGTGGGCTATTATTTCATTGAACCATATGGAAGTTTTCGATATAAACTCGGTTACTCGAGAATTGGATCCTACTAATATTGAAGAAATTCTTCTGCATCATTTAGGGAAAACAGCTGAAATACTAATTTTCTTGTTAGGTGCAATGACTATTGTAGAAATAATTGATTATTTCAGAGGATTCTTAGGAATAAAAAGATTAGTTAAAACAAAAAGTAAAACTAAAATTTTATGGATTTTCGGATTTTTAGCATTTATTCTTTCGGCAATTATAGATAATTTAACTGCAACCATTGTACTAATTACTCTTCTTCAAAAAATAGTTCATGAAAAAAACTTAAAATTATGGTATTCAGGTTTAATTATCATTGCAGCTAATGCTGGTGGCGCATGGTCCCCAATTGGAGACATAACTACCACAATGTTATGGATTGCAGATAAGGTAACTCCATTAAGTTTGTTTAAACACTTATTTATTCCTTCTTTAATATGTATGGTTGTTCCTTTTCTTATTGCCTCGAGATTTAAAGTGTTTAAAGGCGAATTGGATATGCCCGAAGAGGTAATAAATTTCGAGGAAAATAAATACGGAAATAAAATGTTATTTATTGGTTTGGGTTCTATTTTATTTGTGCCAATTTTTAAAACCGTTACTCATTTACCTCCTTATGTAGGAATGATGCTTTCCTTAGCTTTTGTAGCAACTTTAGCAGAAATTTTTAGCAATAAAAAATTTAACCTTTCAAAAGTAGATGAAGATCATGAAGAGGAATCTGATCATAGTCCCGTACACGCATCACTTACTAAAATTGAGTTGCCAAGTATCTTATTCTTTTTAGGTATTTTAATGGCAGTGGGTGCTTTAGAGTCATTGGGAATCTTATATAATTTTGCTGATTTAATTAATGATACTATTTCAAATCAAGATATAGTAATTGTTTTATTAGGTCATTTATCAGCAGTTATTGATAATGTTCCTCTTGTTGCAGCGTCCATAGGTATGTTTCCTGAAGTTATTGATAATCCTTTATGGCATGGAATAGCATATTCTGCTGGAACTGGCGGAAGTATGCTTATTATTGGTTCTGCCGCTGGGGTTGTAGCTATGGGAATGGAAAAAATTGATTTTTTCTGGTACATAAAAAAAATAACCATTTTAGCTATGGTAGGTTTCTGGGCAGGCTATGGAACTTTTATTCTTATGCGAGATTTCGTTTTATAAAATCAGATGAATTATAAAGAAACTGTTGACTGGCTTTTTAATCAATTACCAGTTTATCAAACAGACGGTTTTTTGAAATATAAGTTAGATTTAAGTTCAATTAAATCAGTTTGTAATTCTTTACAAAATCCTCAAAATAATTTTAATTCGGTCCATGTAGCAGGTACAAACGGTAAAGGTTCTACCAGCCATATGTTGGCTTCTGTTTTTATAGAATCTGGATATAAAGTAGGGTTGTATACTTCTCCTCATTTAAATGATTTTAGAGAAAGAATAAGAATTAATGGTAAAATGATTCCTGAGACTAATGTGGTTTCTTTTGTAAACAAAAACCAGGTTTATTTTCAAGAAAATGAGATTTCTTTTTTTGAATTGACAGTAGCTATGGCTTTTGATTACTTTTCTAAATCAAAAATAGATATTGCCATCATAGAAACTGGATTAGGAGGAAGACTCGATGCTACTAATATTATTGATCCAATTTTAAGTGTTATAACAAATATAGGTTTAGATCATCAAGAATTTTTAGGAGATAATATTCGAAAAATTGCAAAAGAAAAAGCAGGTATAATTAAAAAAAACACACCCGTAGTTATTAGTGAATACAATAGCTTAGTGCATGATATTTTTATAGATATTGCTAAGAAACAAAGATCAAAAATCTTTATCGCAGAAGATGATATTAATAGTGATTTTTCAAGTGATTTAAAAGGCTCTTTTCAAAAAAAAAACATGAAAGCTGTACTTAAATCAATATCTCTAATCAAAGGTTATAATTTTAAAATAAATAACGTTAAAAAAGGTTTATTAAACGTTGTTAAAAATACTGGTCTCAGGGGAAGATGGGAAATTTTTAATAAAAAGCCCAAAACCATTCTAGATATTGGTCATAATTTTGAAGCTTTCAAATTAAACATTGAAGAATTGAATAAGGTTTCATATAATAAATTAAGAGTTGTATTAGGATTTGTAAAAGGAAAAGATTTTAAAAAAATATTAAATCTATTTCCTAAAGAGTCATATTTTTATTTTTGTCAGCCTAAAATAAAAAGAGCTTTAAATGTTGAAGAAATTTTTAATTGTTCTAATAAAATTGGATTAAATGGAAAAAAGTTTAGTGATGTTAAATCTGCATATTTGTGCTGTTTAAATGAATCTGAAGATGAAGATTTAATTTTAGTATGCGGAAGTAATTTCGTTATTTCAGAAATAATAGAGCAATTCATTTCCGTTTAGTGTAAACACTAGAATTCTTCTGTTTTGTTAATAACAGAAACTCTAACCTCTGTTCTTCTATTTGTAGCTCTTCCAATTCTAGTGTTATTTGGAGCTTTAGGTTGTTTTTCTCCGTAACCCTGAGCTGTAATTCTTTCAATTTTTATTCCTTTAACCACTAAATATGTTTTTACAGATTCTGATCTTCTTTGAGATAATAGCATATTACTATAATTGTCTCCGACATTGTCTGTATGAGACGCTAATTCTATATTAATTTCTGAATTATTCATAAGTCGATTATAAAGTTGATCAATATTTAATTTAGATTCATTTGGAATAATAGAACTATTTGTAGCAAAATTAACGTCTAAGTCAATAACTTGAGAATAATTCTTATAAACTTTTAAAAAAATACTATATTCAACAGAATACGGGTAATCAAATTTTTCTAAAAAAATATTTTTAAAAATTTTCGAAGTACCTGCTTTAAATACTTTTATAGAATATTGATTTCCTTGATCTAAAATAAAAGAGCTCCTTCCTTCAATATCAGTTATTACTTGTTTACTAAAAGTTAATGAATCTTTAGAGTTCCAAATTATCATTTTTGCATTGGGTTGCGGTATTGTGTCAAAATCAGTCAGCTGAGTATTGAACAAACATTTTCCAAGGGAGATTTCTTGAGAATTAAGCACATTTATACTAAAAAATAATATTACAAAATGAATTTTTTTCATATATATGAATTTATTTAAAAATAAATTAATAGTAGAGATTTTTTTATTAAAATAACTAAATATTATATTATATTTGGCCCTCTTTAGGGCGCTTAGCTCAGTTGGTTCAGAGCACTTGGTTTACACCCAAGGGGTCAGGGGTTCGAATCCCTTAGCGCCCACCATTTTAACCTCACTTTAAAAGTGAGGTTTTTTATTTTTAGTTTAATGATCTTCCCTTTTTCTTAAGTATTCCAATTGTTTCACCCATAAATTTATTTCTTTAAATTCTAATTTTAAAAACATAAAATCAAATTATGTTTTTACTATGATAAATTGATTTTAATTCATCATTAATTTTATAAACTTTTTTTTAATATTAGTTTATATAAATGATTTATTTAATAGATTTTTGAGTTCATTTTGTTCAATACAAATTAAAATAATAAGTATTTAAACAAAAAAACCTCACTTAAAAAGTAAGGTTTGTATAATTCTTTTGTAAAAAATGATTTAAATACTAGTAAATAGTTTTTCCATTTTTTTACTTTCTTCTTCAGCTAATTCTATATCAACTAAAATCCTGCCACTATGTTCATCAGTAATAAGTTTTTTTCTTGAGGCAATATCTAATTGTATTTGTGGAGGAATTGTAAAAAAAGATCCTGCAGAAGCACCTCTTTCTACAGCAACAACAGCAAGACCATTTCTAACACTAGATCTTATTTTTTTATATGAAATAATTAAAGATTCATCAATTTTAGTTTCAAACTGTTTAGATTTTTTTAAAAGTGCTTCTTCTTCTTTTTCGGTTTCTTTTAAAATATCCTCAAGTTCATTTTTTTTGTGTTCTAAATGAATTTTTCTTTCATTTATTTTTTCAGCACTCTGTGTAATATTTTCTTTTTTTAATTCAATTTGAACTTTTAATTCTTTGATTTGCTTATCACAAAGTTCAATTTCAAGTTCTTGAAATTCGATTTCTTTACTCAATGATTCAAAAGCTCTGTTATTTCTAACATTTTTTTGTTGATCATTATATTTTTTAATCATTGTTTTTGCATTTTCACTGACATTATGTTTCGCTTTGATGTCTTCCTCACATTGATCCATTTCTTCCGTTATCTTTGACATTCTGACATCAAGGCCAGCAACTTCATCTTCTAAATCTTCCACTTCTAAGGGAAGTTCTCCACGAACACTTCTAATGGTATCTATTCTAGAATCAATTAATTGTAAGTCATATAGTGCTCTTAATTTATCCTCCACAGAGAATTCTTTTTTCTTAGCCATAATTAAAAATAATTAACAGGGTTCGTATTTGATTTTGATATAATGCAGGCAAACTTAGGAATTTTTTTTCTAAGAAAATTTAAAATAAGTTCTTTTGTGTATTGTTCACTTTCATAGTGTCCTATATCTAATAATAAAATTTTATTTTCTGCTTTAAAATAATCATGATATTTAAGATCAGCGCTAATAAAACAGTCTGCTCCAGCTTCGATTGCTTCTTCAATTGCAAAACTTCCAGACCCACCTAAAACTGCTAATTTTCTAATTTTTTTATTTAAAAAAGGTGAGTGTTTTATTGTTTTTGTTTTCATTTTACTTTTAACGAAAACTAATAGTTCTTTTTCAGACAATTTTTCTTTTAGATTTCCAATCATTCCCATTCCACCAGAAAATCCATCTTTCGGAATCAGTATTTTAGTATTTTCCATTTCTAAGTATTTTGAAATTTGAAAACTCACCCCCTTTGGATGATTATCTAAGTTAGTATGAATAGCATAAATATTTATGTTATTTTTTATTGCTTTACTAACGACTCTTTCAACATATGTTTGATTATTTATCTTTTTAATTCCATTAAATATTATGGGATGAAAACTAATAATTAAATCACAACTCTTTTCAATTGCTTCTTCAATAACGACTTCTAATGTATCTAAAGTGATTAAAGCTTTTTTTACATCTAACTTTGAATCTCCAATTATAAGACCAACATTATCGAAATCTTCTGCTAACTCGATAGGTGCCCAATCTTCAACTATATCTATAATTTCTTGTAATTTCAATTTGTTTGTTTTTACTAAGTTATAAATTATTGAATCAACGAAAGTTTAGATTTTAATTTATAATTTAGTTTTATGACTTTTTTTAGAAAATTTCTTTTTCCATTTTCAATTTTATACTTTTTTATTATTAGTTTAAGAAATATTTTATTTGATACGGGGCTTTTAAAGTCTAAACATTTTGATATTCCACTTGTTGGAATAGGAAACTTAAGTTCTGGAGGAACTGGCAAAACACCTCTTGTTGAATATATTTTTAAACATTTTGCTACAAATTTTAATTTATCTCTGTTAAGTAGAGGTTATAAAAGATCCACGTCCGGATATGTAAAGGCAAATAATTATTCTAACCCAAGTTCAATTGGAGATGAACCTTATCAAATATTAGAAAAATTTAAAAATATCCAAATTGCTGTTGATCAAAATAGGGTAAGAGGAGCTGAAAATTTAATTAAGGAATCCCCTAATTTAAATGCTATAATTTTAGATGATTGCTTTCAACACCGTTATGTTTCGTTAAAATTAAATATTCTATTGTCTACATATGATAATCCATTCTTTAAGGATTGTATGCTGCCAGTGGGGGATTTAAGAGAGTCCAGATATGAATATAAACGAGCAGATATAATTATCATTACTAAATGTCCACAGAAACTAGAGGATACAGCCATGGATGAATTTGAAAATTTAGTAAAATTAAAAAAACATCAAAGTATATTTTTTACTTCCATTAAATATAATGATACACTTTTTGGAAAATCAACTATTCAAATTGAAGAACTTCAGAATTCAAATATTTTATTAGTTACTGGAATTGCAAATAGTTTACCATTAACAGAACATTTAAATGATAAAAATATTCAATTTGATCATCTTAATTTTTCTGACCATTACAATTATTCATTAAATGATATTAATAAAATTAAAAATAAATATTCTAATAGAATTATAATTACAACAGAAAAAGATTTTAAAAAATTAAATGATTTAAAACTGAAAAATGAATTATATTATTTAGAAATTAAAATTCAATTTTTGAAAAATGAAAATTCATTTAAATCTATAATACATAAAGCACTTACTAATTAATGTGTTTTTGTGCTTTGTAAGAAGATCTAACTAATGGTCCACTTTCGACATGTCGAAACCCTAAATTTTTACCAAATTCTTCATATTTTTTAAATTGACTAGGATCAATAAAACTTTTCACTGGAAGATGTTTTTTAGAGGGTTGTAGGTATTGACCAATTGTTACAATATCCACATTTTTTTCTTTTAAATCAATGAGGGTTTGGAATACTTCATTTTCTTTTTCGCCTAAACCAAGCATTATTCCAGATTTTGTTCTATTAATACCATTTCTTTTTAAATATTCTAAAACCTCAAGACTTCTCTCATATTTTGCTTGAATCCTTACTTCTCTAGTTAATCTTCTTACCGTTTCCATATTGTGAGAAACAACTTCAGGATTGACCGCTATGATTTTATCTAAATGTTTTTCAATTCCTTGAAAATCTGGTATTAAAGTTTCAAGAGTGATAGAAGGATTTAGTCTTCTAATACTTTTTACTGTTTCTGACCATATAAGAGTACCCATGTCTTTCAAATCATCTCTGTCAACTGACGTTATAACAGCGTGTTTAATTTTCATGATTTTTATGGAATTAGCAACTTTTTCCGGCTCTGCCCAATCAATTTTTTCGGGTTTACCAGTCTTAACACCACAAAACCCACAAGATCTTGTACAAATGTTACCTAAAATCATAAAAGTAGCTGTTCCTTCTCCCCAGCATTCTCCCATATTTGGACAGCTTCCTGAGGAACAAATGGTGTTTAAGTTGTATTTGTCAACTAACCCTCTAAGTTCAGTATATTTTTTACCAGTTGGAAGTTTTACTCTAATCCATTTGGGTTTTTTAGCTATTTTATTTTTCGCTAAATGTTCTTCTGAACTGATATTTCTATTAGAAATTCTAATACTTTTCCATTCGCTTTTTTGAATGATAGGTTTATCTATTGTTATATTGGCTAATGACATAAAATTAATTCATTGCTAAGTTACAAACTATTGATTGATTTTTTTATAAAATAGTTAAATACCATATCGTAAAACAGCTAAGAAAGATTATACCCAAAATACTTAATATATTTATAAATTTTGAAGGTCGAAATTCTTTTGGGGTATGTTTACTGTTTATCAACTTGTAATTAGTTATTGCATAAAAAGGCGCTGTTATGAATGATAATATAGTAGCTATTCTCACTAGAAGACCCATCTCAGACCTTAAAAAAATAAGTATAAATAGTGTTCCTATAACTAATGTGACAATCCAAAAAGTATAATTAGCAATCTTATTTACACCTAATAATTTAAATGTTTTTTCCATTGTTCTTGGTGAAGCATCTAGACAAGTTATCGTTGTGCTAAACATTGTAGTAAAAGCAGCAATAGCTATTATAAAAAAAGCTTCATTTCCAATTGAACTGGTGTATAGATTAATTAATTGTTTTGAAAATAGTCCACCTTGATTGGAAAAAGTTTCTCCACTGTTATACATTACTAGTGAACCTAACGCCATAAAACATATTCCTAAAATTATTGTTGTTATATAACCAATATTAAAGTCAAAAATAATTTCTTTTTCGCTTATTCTTTTTTCTTTTTTCTTTTTTTCCAGAGTCCAAATAGATTGCCATATTGAAATATCAAGTGGGGCAGGCATCCAACCCATAAAAGCCACTAAAAAAGCTATTTCTACAGTTTCTTCTGGAAAAACTTGTGTAAATTCAAATGAATTAACAGTATTAAATCCTGCAAAAAAAACCGCTAATAAAGTGCTAATAGTTAATAATAGTATTATAAATTTCATCAAGTTATCTAATAGTTTATATCTTCCAATTAAAAGAATCAGCAAACACATCGCAATTATTATACATGCCCACACAGTAATATTTGATGTTATTCCAAATAGTTCAATAGCTAATCCCGCTGTAACAATAGTGACAGCAGTTTGAATTGTAAACATTGTTACGAGAGAAAGTAATAAGTAGGTCAACAGAAAATATTTACCTAATTTATAATATCCATCTATAAGGCTTTCGCCAGTTGCCATAGAGTATTTAGGTCCAAACAAAAAGAAAGGATACTTAAATAGATTAGAGAGGATTAGAGCCCATATTAATCCAAAACCAAAATCTGCACCTGCTCTAGTCGATTGCACTAAGTGAGAAACCCCTATTGCAGCTCCAGCAAAAAGTAATCCAGGTCCTAATTTTTCTATTATTTTCATGATGATTTTTTAATAATTTCAGCCAAAACTCTTTTTGCCCTCATAACCCTAACTTTTACATTATTTATAGGTTGGTTAAGTTTTTTAGAGATTTCTTTATAACTTAATTCATTAAAATATTTGAGTTCAATAACTTTTTTATAAGTGGGTTTTAATTCGTTTATTTTATCCTTCAGAGATCTTAACTTTTGCTCGTTAATAAGGTCGTCTTCAGGGCTAGGAGAACTTTCTTTTAATTCTTCAAAATCATCTTTTTCAATTAAATTAAAATTATTTTTATTTTTTCTCAATTGATCAATATGGAGATTTTTAGAGATTGTTATTAACCAAGTTTTGAAATTATATTTTTCGTTATAAGTATTTATTTTTTCAAAGGCTTTAGTGAAACTTTCAATAGTAATGTCTTCAGAACTAGATTCATTTTTTGTTCTTTTTAATTGAAAACCATAAACATCGTCCCAGTAAGTGTTTAGTAAATAATTAAAAGCATTTTGATTATTTTCTTTAGCAAGGCTTATTTGATTTCTGATAATTTTATTTTCGACCAAACTATTAGTTCAAATTTATTTTAGGCTCTTTACATTCTAATTCATCAGGAAGTTTACCACAAATACCACAGGGTTTATTATTTTTATTTAGAAATGGACTGGCACTTGCACAAGTTCCAGCAAACTTTCCGTTTTTTTTCAAAATTATTTTAATTGAAATTCCTGCAAAAGCAATTCCTAACAGTATAAATGTAATAACAAATAGCATATTGTGTATTAATTATCAATTATATTAACTTCTTCCTCCAACAAGATATTAAATTTACTAAAAACCTCATTTTTAATTTTTTGAGAAAAATCAAAAATTTCTTTTCCACTAGCTTCTCCATAGTTGATTATTATTAATGCATGTTTTTTATGAGTGCCAGTATTTCCAATTTTTATTCCTTTGAATCCGCATTTCTCAATTAACCATGCAGCTGGAATTTTTATTTTATTTTCAGAAATATCATAAAATGGAACATCATTTTCCAGTCCTACTAATTTTTTATAAGCAATTTCATTAATTATTGGATTTTTAAAAAAACTTCCACAATTCCCGATTACCTTAGGATCAGGTAGTTTGCTAGATCTTATTTCAATTACTGATTTTGAAATATCTTTAATAGTAGGAGAATCAATATTTTTATTTTTCAAATTCATTTTTAATGGATTGTAAGAAAAATTTATTTTATGATCATTTTTTGAAAGCCTAAATGTTACATTTGAAATAATGTATTTATTTTTCAATTCTTCCTTAAATACGGAACTCCTATACAAAAAATTACATTCGGAATTTTGGAAAATCTTTAACAACCCAGTATCCACTGAAATTGCTCTGCAATTTAAAAAAGTATCCTTTAATTCAACTCCATATGCACCAATATTTTGAATTGGAGCACTACCTACATTTCCTGGAATAAGACTTAAGTTTTCTAACCCCCCATAATTTTTTCTGATACTCCAATTAACTAAATTATCCCAATTTTCTCCAGCTCCTACAGAAATATCGACATAGTCTTTTGTTTCATTTATAATTTTAATTCCTTTTATTTCAATTTTTAACAAACCTTTATCAACATCGTTTTTGAAAAGTATATTAGTGCCCCCACCTAAAACAATTGGATTAGAAAATTTTACTTCATTGAGATATTCGATTATTTCTTGTTCAGAATTTGCAACATTAAAATCTGAAGAAATGGCATCTATCCCAAAACTATTAAAGTTCTTAAGTGATATTTTGATTTTTTTTTTCAAAATTACTGTCTGTTAAAATAGATAAAATCTATTTTTTCTTTTTGTTATCATCCTCTGTTTCAGGGAGCACTTCTCCTTTTATTCTTAAAATTATATTGGATGTTTTAGCATTAGAATTAACTGTAATTGCTTTTTGGAACAGGCCTGTTCTTTTTGTGTCATATTTAACTTCAATTGTTCCTGATTCTCCAGGCTGAACTGGCTTTTCTGGTTTTTTAGGAATTGTACATCCACAAGAGGAAAATATTCTTGTAAAAACTAGTGGAGAATTACCTGTATTTTTAAATTCAAAAGTTCTTTTTCCATCATCACCATTTTCTATAATTCCATAATCAATTATAGTTTCTTTAAATGAAATCTCTGCTAATTTTTCTTGAGATAGTATCGTATTAGCATAAAATACTACACACATAATTAATAAGCTTTTTTTCATGTTTTCAATTTTTATTTAAAACTATGACATTTTATACATATTACAAAAAATGAACTTATCTTTTGAAATACTTTTTAGTTGACTACTTTTGTGAACTTAATTAATCAAATATATAGATGAGTATTGTAAAAAACTTTGATGCAAAAACTTTAGAATCAAAGTGGTATAAATTTTGGATTGAAAACAAATATTTTCAGTCTTCTCCAAATAATAAAGAACCGTATACTATTGTAATTCCTCCTCCAAATGTTACAGGAATTTTACACATGGGTCATATGTTAAACAATACCATTCAAGATATTTTAGTAAGAAAGGCACGGCTTCAGGGTTTTAATGCCTGTTGGGTTCCTGGAACAGACCACGCTTCAATCGCTACGGAAGCTAAAGTAGTTGAGAAGTTGAAACAAGATGGTATTGATAAAAATGATTTAACCAGAGAAGAATTTTTAGGTCATGCTTGGGATTGGACTAATAAACATGGTGGACTAATATTAGAGCAATTAAAAAAACTAGGTTGTTCTTGTGATTGGGATAGAACCAAGTTTACTCTTGATAAAGAAATGTCAGAATCTGTTATTAAAGTATTTGTTGACTTATTTGAAAAAGATTTAATATATAAGGGTTTTAGAATGGTAAACTGGGACCCTCAGGCCAAAACAACTTTATCTAATGAAGAGGTAATTTATGAAGAGGAGCAAAGTAAAATTTTTTATATAAAGTATAAAATTTCTGATTCCCATGAATATATAAGTGTAGCTACAACAAGACCAGAAACAATTTTTGGAGACACTGCTATTGCTGTAAATCCTGAGGATGAAAGGTATTTTAAGTTTAAGGGAAAAAAAGCTATCATTCCAATTTTAAATAAAGAAATACCTATTATTTCTGACGAATATGTTGATTTAGAATTTGGCACAGGATGTCTTAAGGTAACTCCTGCCCACAGTGAAAATGATAAGATAATTGGAGACAAACATAATCTAGAAATCATAGATATTTTTAATGATGACGGAACTTTGAATGAGTTTGGTTTACATTATGAAGGAGAAGATAGATTTATAGTTAGATCGAAGATTTCTAAGGAATTAAATAAGATTAATGCTATGATCAAGATTGAACCCTATATAACCAAAATAGGTAAATCTGAAAGAACAAAATGTGTGATTGAACCAAAAATATCTGAACAGTGGTTTTTGAAAATGGAAAAAATTTCAAAACCAGCATTAAAAGCTGTAAATGATGATGAGGTTAAGCTTTTTCCTAAAAAATTTAAAAATACCTATAGAAATTGGATGGAAAACATTAGAGATTGGAATATTTCTAGACAGCTTTGGTGGGGACATCAAATTCCAGTTTATTATTTTAGTTCTAATAAAAAAGATTATGTAGTAGCGGAGAATATTAATAAAGCAATTGAAAAAGCTAGGCTAAAAAGTGGAAATTTTCAATTAGATAAAAAAGACTTAGTTCAAGAAAGTGATGTTTTAGATACTTGGTTTTCTTCATGGATATGGCCCATCAGTGTTTTTGACGGCATTAGAAATCCTGAAAATGAAGATTTTAACTACTATTATCCAACAAACGATTTAGTTACTGGTCCAGATATTTTATTTTTTTGGGTAGCTAGAATGATTGTATCTGGGTTTGAATTTAAGAAAAAAAAGCCATTTAATTCAGTATATTTCACTGGTTTAGTAAGAGATAAGCAAGGAAAAAAAATGTCCAAACAACTTGGTAATTCTCCAGATGCTTTAAAGTTAATTAAAGATTTTGGTGCAGATAGTGTGAGAGTAGGACTATTGCTTAGCGCTCCAGCAGGAAATGATTTGTTGTTTGACGAATCCCTATGTCAACAAGGCAAAAATTTCTCTAATAAAATATGGAATTCGTATAGATTGGTTAAATCTTGGGATGTTACAAATTCTTTAGAACAAAACGAATCCTCTAATGCTGCAATTGAATGGTTTGAAAATAAATTCAACTCTAAATTAATTGTAATTGACGATCATTTTAAAAAATATAGAATTTCTGATGCATTAATGACCATTTATAAACTAGTTTGGGATGACTATTGTTCTTGGTATCTTGAAATAGTGAAACCAAACCGTGGAAATCCAATTGATAGTTCTACTTACCAAAGTACTTTATTTTTTTTAGAGAAATGTTTAATAATATTACATCCTTTTATGCCATTTATAACAGAAGAAATATGGGATGGAATTAAAAAACAGGATAACAATCCGATGATCATTAAGGATTGGCCAAAATCTAGTAAAATAGAAAAATCATTATTGGTTGATTTCAATCATGTTTCTAACCTAGTTTCCAGTATTAGAAAATATAGAAATGAAAAAGGGATTTCTTACAAAGAAAAAATAGAATTGTTTTCGATTTCTAATTTAAAATCTAAAAATAAAAGTATTGTTTTTAAATTAGCCAATTCTGAAATTAATGGAGATTTATCAAACAAAGATATAAATGCAGATTCATTGATTGTAGACAGTAAAGAATACTTTATAAATAATTTTTCTGAAAATAAAGATGATTTAAAAAAAGTAGAAGAAGAACTCAATTATAATATAGGTTTTTTAAATTCTGTTCAGTCAAAACTTAATAACAAAAGGTTTGTAGAGAACGCCCCTGAAATTGTAGTTATAAATGAAAAGAAAAAAGAGATGGATACCAAGGCTAAAATTAAAATGCTTGAAATAAAATTAAATAAATAGTTATTTTTTTTCAGCAATTATATCAACACCTCCAATAACTATTTGGTTTTTATTAACTTTAATTTTGGAGTCTAAAGGTAAAAATAGATCAACTCTGGAACCAAATTTTATAAATCCAGCATCCTCACCTTGAACAACTGAATTACCCACTTTAGCATAATTTACTATTCTTCTTGCTAAAGCTCCTGCAATTTGTCTATATAATATTTCTCCAAAAACTTTATTTTCAATAACCACTGTTGTTCTTTCATTTAGTTCTGAAGACTTTGGATGCCAGGCAACTAAATATTTGCCAGGGTGGTATTTACTAAACTTAACAATTCCGCCTGTTGCATACCTCGTTACATGAACATTTATTGGAGACATAAAGATAGAAACTTGAATTCTATCTTCTTTAAAAAATTCTTTTTCATAAACTTTATTAATTGCTACTACTTTTCCATCCACTGGAGAAATAATTAAAGAATCATTGATTTTGGTTACTCTTTTGGGATTTCTAAAAAATTGAAGAATTAAAACAAATATAATAATAGTAACAAAACCTATGATTTTGGATAGAATAGGATTAGTAAAAAATGTATTTGAAAAAAGGTTTATAATTGTTACGATAATAAAAGTTATTACTATTATAAAATGACCTTCTTTATGAAACATAGTTAAATAATTTTATTAATAAATATATAAATGGCGAGGCAAATATAATACTATCCATTCTATCGTAAAGCCCTCCGTGACCTGGAAGCCATTTTCCACTATCCTTGACACCTGCTTCCCTTTTGAATTGTGATTGAACTAAATCTCCAAGCGCTCCGAGGAAAGTTGTAAGAACACCTAAAATAAGCCATTGTGTTAGAGTAAAGTTTAAATTAGAGTTGTAATAGAAAATAATTGAAAAAATAATTGAAAAAACTAATCCTCCCATGAATCCTTCGACACTTTTTTTTGGAGAGACTGATTTTAATAAAGGTCTTTTTCCAAAATTAACTCCAAAAACATAAGCAGCTGAATCAGAAACCCATATTAAAACTAAAAAACATAAAACATAATATGGGTTATATGTTCCTAATACATTAGGCATTGAAAAAAAAATAACAAGAGATCCTACCAAGTAAATATGACCAACAACAAGATTTTTTAGAATTGAAAAAGAGAATATTTTCTTTTTTAGAAGAGAAAATCCTAATAAAATATTTGTTATAATAATCCACGATAATAAAAGAAATTGAAATTTCCAGTTATATGATAATATAAATAAAGAGATTAGAAGAGGAAAGGTTAAATAGAGAGCAAGATTAGATTTTCTGGTATCATTAGTTAAAAATTTATGATTATAATCTGTAACTAGTTTAATGAATTCAAACACAAGTATTAGACTACCAATAAATCCAACAAAATAAAAAAGATATTCATTATAAAAAAGTGGAAACAATAAAACACTCACATATATGATAGCAGTAAATGATCTAGTGTAAAATTCTTTCATTTATATATCTTCTAATAAAAGTAAATACAGATTTTTTGCTGCACTTCCATAAGTTAAAAAATTAGTATTTTCCTTTTCTTGACTTTTAAAGTTTTTTATTGTGGTTATATTAGTTGGTAAGTTTCCAGGATACTTGCTTTTTATTCCGTTAAGACCTCCGCTAAGAGTTTCTGTAAATTGACTAATTTTCGCAAAAACAATAAAGTTTTTAGGCAGATCATTTACTTTATGAGATTTTATTTGTTTATCACATATTAATAAGCTTCCGTCGATAGCTACTAAAAATTCACATCTTGTTAAAAAAAACTTAGAGTTTAAATTTGTTTTAGAAATGTTAAGTTTTTCTTTTTCAACAAAAAAGTCAAGTAAAGAATCATCGTAACAAAGTATTTCAACATCATTCCATTTATTTTCCTCAATTATCTGAGAAAAAAAAGTATCACATTCAGATTTGTTTTCACAGTATAAAAATTTACCTCCGTTTTCAGTAAAATTAAAAGTGAATCTTTCTTCAATTGGAGTTTTTTTTTCAGGCATATATTTACCCTCAAAAGACTCTTCAGTTTTATTTTTATTCCCTTTTGTAAAAAAAGATTTTATGAATTTTTTCAATGAAAAATTTTATATCTCCAAAGATAGAAAAACTTAATGTATTCAGAAGTTATGTTGGTAATTTTAGATAAAAAACTATTTCTTAGATCTTGATTTTTTTATAGCTTTTTTAATATCAAAAGGTCTTTCTCCATAGATTCTAATAAGATCTTCTTTAAAAATAACTTCTTTATCGATAAGAAAGTCAGCTAATTCAATCAATTTACTTTTATGCTTTTTAAGTAATTTAATAGCTCTTGAATATTGAGTTTCTATGATATTTGAAATTTCTTTATCAATTAATTGAGCGGTAACTTCACTGTAAGGTTTAGTAAATCCATAATCATTTTGGCTACTAGAATCGTAATAAGTTAAATTACCAATTTTATCGTTCAAGCCATAAACAGTAACCATAGATCTTGCTTGTTTTGTTACCTTTTCTAAATCGCTTAACGCTCCTGTAGATATGTTATTAAATATAACTTTTTCAGCTGCTCTTCCGCCCAGAGCTGCACACATTTCATCAAGAATTTGTTCTGGTTTTACTATTTGACGCTCCTCGGGTAAGTACCAAGCTGCTCCCAAAGATTTTCCTCTTGGAACTATTGTGACTTTAACAAGAGGAGCAGCATGTTCTAACATCCAACTAACGGTAGCATGTCCAGCTTCGTGAAAAGCAATTGTTTTTTTCTCTGATTCAGTAATTATTTTATTCTTTTTTTCTAACCCTCCAACAATTCTATCAACAGCATCTAAAAAATCTTGTTTATTTACCGATTTTTTTAATTTTCTTGCAGCAATCAAAGCCGCTTCATTACATACATTTGCTATGTCAGCTCCAGAAAATCCTGGTGTTTGTTTAGCTAAAAATTCAGTATCAAGTCCTTTTATCGTCTTAATTGGTTTAAGGTGAACTTTAAAAATTGCTTTTCTTTCTCTAACATCAGGTAAATCTACATATATTTGTCTATCAAATCTTCCAGCTCTCATCAATGCTTTATCCAATACGTCAGCTCTGTTTGTAGCAGCAATTACTATCACGTTTGTGTTAGTACCAAAACCATCCATTTCAGTTAGTAACTGATTTAAAGTGTTTTCCCTCTCGTCATTTCCTCCAGTCATATTACTTTTTCCTCTAGCTCTTCCAATAGCATCAATTTCATCAATAAATATAATTGCTGGAGATTTTTCCTTTGCCTGTTTAAAAAGATCTCGAACTCTTGATGCCCCAACTCCAACAAACATTTCTACAAAATCAGATCCTGACAAAGAAAAGAAAGGTACTTTAGCTTCACCAGCTACTGCTTTAGCTAAAAGTGTTTTACCAGTACCAGGTAAACCAACAAGTAGTGCACCTTTGGGAATTTTACCACCAAGTTTCGTGTATTTGGTAGGGTTTTTTAGAAAATCAACAATCTCTTGAACTTCTTCTTTAGCCCCTTCTAATCCCGCTACATCATTAAAGGTGGTTTTTATATCAATTTTTTCGTCAAACAGCTTAGCTTTTGATTTCCCAATATTAAAAATTTGAGAACCACCACCACCACCACCTGACATTTTTTTCATAAAAAAAAACCATAAACCTACTAAAATTATTAAAGGAAGAAATCCTAAAATATAATCAAGTAACTTGTTTTCTACTGTTTTAAAATTGTAATTAAACTGAACTCCATTTTTTTTAGCTTCTTCTAGTTTATTTTGAAAAAGTTCAAG
>CESJ01002272.1_pt1 | contig 22021 bp, 20 predicted proteins | sample 356311 | NCBI WGS metagenome assembly CESJ01 (sample SAMEA2621487, study PRJEB7988) | marine metagenome | biome: marine biome (ENVO:00000447); feature: surface water layer (ENVO:00002042); material: "saline water (ENVO:00002010), including plankton (ENVO:xxxxxxxx)" | depth 5 m
AAAAACGGTATCTACCTGGCATTGCAGATGGATCATTGCGACTTCAGGCCTTTGGCGTAACGGAACCAAACTCCAGTACCGATACTGGCGCGCTGCAAACCACCGCAAAACGTGAAGGTGATAACTACGTCATTAATGGTCAAAAGATATGGACAAGCAGAGCAGAACATTCCAACCTGATGATTTTATTAGCTCGCACTGCACCTATTACTCATGGCACGAAAAAGACCAGTGGGTTATCCGTCTTACTGGTGGACATGCGCGAAGCCTTGGGGAAAGGCATGACTGTAAGACCAATCAGAACTATGATGAACCACTCGGCAACAGAAGTATTTTTCGACAACCTACGTGTGCCCACGGCAAACCTAATCGGTGATGAGGACAAAGGCTTTCACTACATTCTATCGGGTATGAATTCTGAGCGCATATTGATTGCCGCTGAGTGTATCGGTGACGCAAAATGGCTGATCAACAAAGCCGTGAACTATGCCAATGACCCCACAGTTTTTGGTCGCCCCATTGGACAAAACCAAGGTGTACAATTCCCAATTGCCAAGGCCTACGCAAATATGCGCGCAGCCGAACTTATGCTGCAAGAAGCCCTACGCCTCTACGAAGAGGGCAAAAATCCTGGTGCAGAAGCAAACATGGCTAAAATGTTGGCATCAGATGCATCCAACGAAGCGGCTAATGTCGCCATTCAAACTCACGGTGGGTTTGGGTTTGCGGAAGAATATGACATTGAGCGGAAATTTCGAGAAACACGCTTGTATCAAGTCGCTCCAATTTCAACAAATTTAATTCTGTCTTACCTATCCGAACATGTCCTAGGGCTTCCACGAAGCTATTGATTCCTGAAGAGAGCTAGCTTTGTAGATCTCATACCAAGTAACGCCATAGAGCATTTTAAGAAACTTTTTATTTGAAATAGAAGCGATTAGCCACTTCGCTAAATACAGACGAATGCCATTCATTCGGGATTATGTCTTGATAGCTATGAACTAGTCGTTCGTAGTCTGAATAGAGACTATCTACCGGGAAGTTAGAACCAAACATGCAGCGATCTTCTCCGAATTGATCCAAGCAAACATCCACAATCGGTTTGATCTTTTCGGTAGTCCAAAAGTGGTCGAACATTCCTAGTCCTGAAAGTTTACAAGTCACATGGCTTAGTGCAGAGATTCCGCGCAGCTGATTTGTATACCGCGAAAGTCCTATGGCGCTACGATCATGAGGGGACCCGGCATGGCAGAGTGCCACTTGAGTATTAGGTGCATCTTGCAATATTTCAGCGGTTGCGCTCATCAGCTCTGGAATAAGTTGTAGGTCAAAAGATAAACCTTTTTCTCCGATCAGTTGTAATCCACTCAATAAGGCATCAGATTTCAGGATTGCATTCGTTCCTGTTTGACCATCTTCCTCGGGCGACCGTCCAATAATCTGACGAACGCCCCGTACAGATGACAGCTTTAAATATTCAATTAAAATCTCATTAATATTGGGAGATGTCAGATCACAAAACACGACTTGGGCCATTGGCCAATTTGGATTAGCATCACAAATAGATTGAACCCACCTCGCCTCAGCCAGTCCATCATGAGCACCGACTTGGATGTGTACAGAGCTATCAAATCCATGCGCTGCTGCGTCCATGCAAAACTCCCCAATCAAATAATCTTTTTGAATCGGCGTTGGATCACCAAAAAATCTTTTAACACCTTGCGCATTAAGCCAGGGGTATTCGATCGCGCTCAAATCCCATAAATGGTGATGGGCATCTATCATTTTTATTACCGCTTCTCTTTAAGATTTCCCAAAATATCTATCTTTTGCTGAGCAAAGAAATGCAGCATATCAATAAAAATCCAATTTTCTTTTAGTTTATCACCCTCACGGCGGTATATATCAATAACTCTGAATTCGCAGGGTTTATCACTTGGTGGTAGGCCCATAAAACCACCAGTAGGTTTTGCTATAAAATTGGGCCACCCAAAAAACCCACTATAATGTCCTTCACCGATACGGGCGATATGCCCTGTTGACGAGCGATCGCTCATCGCGGCACGAAAAGGCCCCGAATGCTGTTTGGCATACCGTTCAATTGTATAGGATGCGCCTATGCCAGCCGGTCCCCACCATATCATGTCGTCATGCCAAGTCCGCGCCAATTCATCTACCAATGGCAAGCCTAAGCCCCATGTTCCAAGGTCGTTTATCATAGCATGCATTGCATCCATCGTCTTTTGACCCTCAGCTGCAGGAGCGTCTTCAAACAATAATCCATCGTGAGTGGCTGGACCAGGCTGCACCAAATGCATTGCAGTGGGCTTTTTGAAAGGTTCATAACCAGCCTGAATCATCAAATGCGGTATATCAAAATAAAAGGCTGTTTCTGCAATCTTGCCATTTTCAATTTTGTGAAACTCGGCGTAGCGCAACATTACAATTTTACCAGTTGGCTGAATACCGAGCCAGGGTTGGTCAAATAAACCCATCAAATGCCCCATGGAGCAAACCCAAACTGAAGCACCATCATCAATGGAGTTTTTACCAGCAAAAAATACATCCATGCGCCGTTGCATATGACGGATGGAATTCCGAAAGGGCTTCCAAAATGTTTCACCCACCGAATCTACACTGTTTTGCAAATGAAATGGATGAAAGGCGCGCCAAACATAACGGGGCGAGGTAAAGTCTCGCAAGACGCCTACTATTGCGTCATTCTGAGCCAAATCCAATGCTTCGTAGTAGTCACGGACAAGTCGCTTTTCTTTTTGAAAATTTGGCATATTGCGTCGAAGCTCCTACTATAAATCACATATTATTGAATCTATTTGCTTAAGCACCCTCAAATTTGACAATAGCTCAAGAAGTGCTTGCCATACTCTATTCTTTTTGCAAACGTATGCAATAATAGATTCTTTGCTTTTAGGGACCTGCAATGGCCGAAATTAAGCTTCAAAATTTGTCAAAGCGGTGGGGATCCTTTGTTGGAGTTGAAAACTTCAATCTGACTATTGCAGATGAAGAGTTTCTAGTTTTGCTGGGCCCCTCTGGCTGTGGAAAAACAACAACAATGCGTATGATTGCAGGGCTTGAAGACGCCACAGATGGTGATATTTTTATCGATGGTGAACGGGTAAATGACCTAGACCCAAAAGACCGCAACGTTGCGATGGTATTTCAATCTTACGCACTTTATCCGAACATGAACGTTTATGAAAATATCCGTTTTCCCCTTAAAGTCCGAAAAGTTCCAGAATCTGAACATAAATCGCGCGTGATGCGCGCCTCCGGAATGGTTGAACTAGATGAGTTTCTTCACAGAAAACCTGCAGAACTTTCCGGGGGACAAAGACAGCGCGTAGCCTTGGCGCGGGCTATCGTGCGCGAGCCCAACGTTTTTTTAATGGATGAGCCTCTTTCAAATCTTGATGCGAAGTTACGAGTTTCGACAAGAGCGCAGATCAAAAACCTCAGCCATGAACTAAAAGTCACCACAATCTATGTTACCCATGATCAAATTGAGGCAATGACCCTCGCGGATCGCGTTGTAGTCATGAAAGGTGGCGTAGTTCAACAAGTTGGCAGCCCAACTGAAATATACGACCGGCCAGAAAATTCATTTGTTGCAAGCTTCATCGGCGCACCCGCCATGAATTTAGCTCGCGGGCACATATCTGCAGGCACATTCGACAGTGTTGACGTAACAGTTGTAGGATTTACCGCAAGCGATCAACCAGCGCAGCTTGGGTTTCGAGCTGAGGATGCCAGCATTGTAGAAGAGGGCGGTGAAATTCATGCTGCGATCTACACAATAGAGCTTTTGGGTGACGCTACAATGATCACTGTTCGTGTCAACGGCGGTCTGGTCTCAGTAAAAGCACACAAAGATTACCGGGCGGGGATTGGCGACATGGTTCGCATATCCGTGCCTAAAGAAATTTGCCATTTGTTTGACGTTCAAACGGGTGCGCGGATTGGGGATTAACCCCCTTAAAAGCCCCCATAAAAGGGGGATTCACGGAGAGATGATGCATCGTCGTCTTTCACGACATCAGGGAGAAACAAATGTTTCTAAATAAAATAACATTAGCTGGGACTTTTATGGTCTTTGGCACTACAGCAATGGCGGGATGCGGGATTTCTTCTGGTAACGTCAAAATTCTTTCTAATGACTTTCCTGCAATCCAATCGGTCACAGCTGGCGCTAGTGCATGTGCCGGTGGGGGTGTAACCGTAGAGGCAAACCTAACCAAAGATCACAAAGACATCATGGTAGCCGCACTTACTGCAAATCCAGCCCAATACACATCAGTTATTGCAAGTAATTCAACATTAGTTACGCTGATGAATGACGGACTAGTGCGTCCTTTGGATGCTTTAGTAGCAAAGCACGGTGAAGGTTTAAACCCTAGCCAAATGATAACAGTAGACGGCAAAATTATGGCTGTCGCGTTTGGTGCTAATGCTCAGCATTTATTTTCACGCTCTGATATATTGGAAAAAGCCGGCATAAATAGCATTCCAACAACATATGAAGATGTGCTTGCGGCGGCAAAGGCCATTAAATCTGCCGGTCTGATGGATTATCCAGTCGCATTGAATACTGCTGCTGGCTGGAATCTTGGCGAAGAATTTGTTAACATGTACATGGGCACTGGCGGAGATTTCTTTAAGCCAGGAACTGCGGAAGTAGCAGTTAACAATGATCATGGTATTGCAACCTTGAATATGCTCAAGTCTTTAGTCGCCTATTCAAACCCAGATTACCTGACATACGACTCAAACGCCACGCAGGCTGAATGGGAAGCTGGCAACTTAGCATTAGCAACGATGTGGGGTACTCGTGGAGGTGCTGTTCTTGATGATGAAGGATCAACTAAAGCCGTATCATCAAACACTGTGCTAACAGGAGCTCCGACATGGGGTAATAACGCACGTCCAGCGTCAACACTATGGTGGGATGGAATATCTATCTCAGCAAATATTTCTGACGAAGATGCTGAAGCGACATTTATTGCGATGATGAAGGGTATTTCATCCGATGTGATCAAAGCAAACAATAGTGATACTGTTTGGCTTGGTGCTGGATACACACCAAGTGCAGCTTCAGCAGGAGTTTCTGCAACAGCAGCAGCTGGTGCGGCACCATATCCAATGCTTCCCTTTATGGGCACTTTGCACGGAGCACTTGGCGCTGAAATTTCAGATTTCTTGCAGGGTTCTGAAAGTGCAGAGCAGGCTTTGGCGGATGTCGAAGCGGCCTACACAGCAGCAGCAACTGAAAAAGGCTTCCTTAACTAAGGATGCCTCGGGAAGGGGTTCGCCCCTTCCCCACCCAATATTTCCAATAGGCTTTCATCATGAAAAACCACACATTCTTTTGGTTTATTTTACCGTCGCTCGTGACGATGATGCTATTCATTGCGATGCCTATTGGCTCAGTATTTATTCAATCTTTGCACATCGAACACGGCGCAGTTCTCTCAGAGGTCAAAAACTGTGGCCCATTCGGATGCAAGATGGAAGTTCAAGTTGATGTTGAAGCCACAGCACAGCTGAAGGAAGCAAAACCTTTAGGTAAGTTCAATGGTTTTGGGACTTATAATAATCGCAATCACCTTGCGCTTGAGGAATTATCACAGGCTTGGAACGACAGCTCAGGTTGGGGAATATATTTTAAAAAAATCTATAATCTACCATTCTACCGCGCACTAGCTTTCACCCTCACATACACATTTGTCGTAACACCGTTGGTTTTGGTTCTTGGGTTTTGTATCGCATTGGGCGTGAACACCTTACCCAAACGTATTAAAGGTCCAGCAATTTTTGTATCACTATTGCCGATGATCGTAACGCCCCTCATTGGATCATTAATCTTATTTTGGATGATAGATGCTGAAGGCATTCTGGGCGCAAGTTTACAATGGTTGTTTGAAGATCCAAACCTATCCCTCAAAGCCTCACCAAACCTGACTTGGATTATGTTGATAGTATACGGAGTTTGGCACTCGGCGCCATTTGCCTTCATAATATTTTATGCAGGCCTTCAAACAGTTCCCGCCGACACGATTGAGGCCGCGATGATTGATGGCGCCTCTCGTTGGGAGCGGACGCGTTATGTAATTGTGCCCCATTTGGTACCTTTGATAGTGTTTATAACGCTTATTCAACTAATGGATAACTTCCGGGTTTTTGAGCCTATTGTGTCCTTTAAAGCTCAAGCAAATGCAACCTCACTGTCATGGATAATCTATAATGACCTTGCAGGTGGAGAGGGCAGCTTCTTTGGATCTGCTGGAGCTACATCCGTTCTCACGATCTTGGGCGTGGCTGTTTTATTGATCCCCGTCTTGTTTAGAACTTGGCGCGACTTCAAAGGTAAGGTCGTATAATGACAGATTTATTAAACCGCCGTCCTATGGGACTGAATATTGCCATTTGGGCCTTTGTGTTGTGCTGGATCATGATTGCAGGCTTTCCATTCCTTTGGACGATGTGGGGATCCTTCAAAGTACAGGGTGATTTTTTCTCTAAAGCTGATTGGACCTACGCTTTGCATGGTGTTCGAACTCAAGCCGAAACTGGAGCCGCATTTACGGGCGATGGCTATTTTGGTGCTTGGGTGACCAAGTCATTTTGGCATTCAGCCATAAATACAGCGATCGTGGTGGTTTCTGTTGTTATTATCTCACTTTCTTTGGGAACTTTGGGTGGATATGCTCTAGCTCGATCAGGTAAAAAATACGCTTTTTATCTGCTGATGCTTGCTTTGGTCTTTAGGGCCATGCCACATATTACGCTAGTATCAGGCTATCTGCTTCCATTTTTTGAATGGAATCTTTGGGGTCATTTACCCACAGCAATTATTGTAATGGTCGCCATAAACCAACCATTTACTTTATGGATGCTACACAGCTTCTTTCTCAATATTCCAAAAGATCTTGATGAAAGCGCAATGGTAGACGGCTGCACTCGTTTTCAAGCTTTTCGCCGAGTGATTGTGCCTGTGATGTGGCCAGGTGTCATTACCACTGGGCTATTTTCATTTCTGCTTGCCTATAATGACTTCACAGTCACAGCTACATTGTTGAGCCAAAGCAATCAGACGATGATCCCAAAAATCGCCAGCTTTTTAGGCACAACTCAGACCGAGGGAAATGTTATGTTCGCCGTTGCCGCAGTGGTGTCAGCAACCGTTCCTCTATTTGTCCTAGTCATGTTTTTTCAACGTCAAATTGTAAGTGGTTTAACAGCAGGAGCAGTTAAAGGATGAGTGGAGTAAGACCAGAACAGGCCGTTTTAAGCAGAGATACGGATATGACAAAAACAGCTGAAACTCGTGCAGTTATTGAGGGAATGGTAGATGGTCTAAATGACCATCGCATTGTCGATATTGATGAATTTTTTAGTGAGGGGTTTCGTTGGATGGGCAACACCGGTTGTGGCACCAAAGAGGGTATTCGTGCGTTTCAGGACAATTGGCAAAAACCTTTTCAAGCCGCCTTCTCAGACAAAGTCTGCGTTGACGAAGCACGGCTTTATATGGGCGAATGGGCCGCTGCTTTTGGACGACAAGAGGCAATCCATAGTGGCACATTTATGGGCATTGCGCCAACTAGTAAAAAAATCGAAATTCGGTATATGGACTTTTGGAAAGTCAAAAATAAAAAAATCATTGATAATTGGGTTATGGTAGATTTTCCAAATGTGCTGGCACAATTGGGAATAGATGTCTTCAATGGCCAGGGCTGGGAAGCCTATGACCGCAGCGAAAAACAAGCGCCAAAACCGAGGGTAACTTAATGGCTATTATTTATTTAAAACGCGGGAAACCAGATTCAGAACGGGCGCAAGATGACGCTAAAACAAAAGCTGTTGTTGAGCAAACGTTACTAGACATCGAAGCGCGTGGAGATGCAGCAGTACGGGACCTTTCGACCAAATTCGACAATTATACTCCCGATCATTTTCGACTAACAGAACAAGAGATCTCCGACCTGGTAGGCGACCTTTCTGAGCGCGAATTAGCAGACATCAAGTTTGCGCAAGAACAGGTGCGCAATTTCGCCCAAGCCCAGCGCGACAGTATGTTAGATATAGAGGTTGAAACTATGCCTGGAGTGATCTTAGGGCATAAAAATATTCCTGTTCAATCCGTTGGTTGTTATGTACCCGGAGGGAAATTTCCAATGGTGGCCTCAGCCCATATGTCAGTAGCAACAGCCTCGATTGCAGGCGTGCCGCGTATTATTGCATGCACCCCACCCTTTAATGGTAAGCCTAATTCAGCAGTCATTGCCGCGATGCATTTTGGTGGAGCACATGAGATTTATATCATGGGTGGCATTCAAGCTGTGGGCGCTATGGCAATTGGTACTGAAACCATTGATCCCGTGCATATGTTGGTCGGTCCTGGCAATGCCTTCGTCGCTGAGGCCAAACGACAGTTGTTCGGTCGGGTTGGGATTGATCTTTTTGCTGGTCCAACCGAAACTATGGTCATTGCCGATAAGACCGTCGACGCTGAGCTATGCGCCACTGATCTGTTGGGGCAAGCCGAACATGGCTATAATTCACCAGCTATTTTGGTGACCAATAATGAGAAATTAGCTAGGACCACGATGTCCGAAATTGATCGGCTTTTACAAATCCTCCCAACCGCAGACACAGCAGGCAAATCCTGGCAGGATTACGGCGAGGTGATCTTGTGTGATACTTACGATGAAATGCTGAAAATTGCTGATGAAATTGCATCAGAGCATGTTCAGGTAATGACAGATCGTGATGATTGGTTTTTAGAAAAGATGACCTGTTATGGAGCCCTGTTCTTGGGACCACGTACAAATGTAGCTAATGGAGACAAGGTAATTGGTACCAATCATACCCTGCCAACTAAAAAAGCTGGGCGCTATACTGGTGGGCTCTGGGTTGGAAAGTTTCTCAAAACTCATAGCTACCAAAAAATTACCACCGATGCAGCCGCAGCGAAAATTGGGGCTTATGGATCACGCCTTTGTTTACTCGAAGGGTTCGTGGGTCACGCCGAACAGTGTAACCTGCGTGTTCGCAGGTATGGTGGGCAAAATGTTCCATACGGCGAAGGGGCTGAGTAATGGCAAGCGCTGAGACTCTAAGGAAGCAGATCGCGACTTTGGGTCGAGCCATGACTGACTTTGACCCAGTTGCCGTACAATCGGCACTGGTAGACTTTTTGACACCCGATGCAACAATACATCTGTGCCATCCGTTTGGTGAGCTGATAGGCCCTCAGGCGCTGTATGATTTCGCCTACGCTCCTCTACTCTCAGCACTACCCGATTTAGAGCGTCGCGGCTGGATTGTCAGTGCAGGCACGGATGAGGACGGGAGCGATTGGATTGGCTGCGCGGGCCACTACATAGGCACTTTTGTTGGCCCTTTTCTTGATATCCCACCCACAGGTCATTTGGCTCATATGCGCTACCACGAGTTTTATCGTGTTGTGGACGGTAAGGCGGTTGAGATGCAGGCAATTTGGGACTTGCCAGAGCTGATGTTACAAGCAAATGCTTGGCCATTGTCCCCAAGCCTGGGGCGCGAGATGTTTATCCCAGGCCCAGCAACGCAAGACGGCCTAAATTTGGATCGGCGGCCCTCCGAGCAAGGTGCGCATAGTCTGAACGTCGTGATCGAGATGCTCACCGATCTTTCGCGCCACCCAACAGAGGGCGGGCCTGAAATTATGCAGGCAAAAAGGTACTGGCACCCCCAGATCAACTGGTATGGGCCAGCCGGCATCGGCACGGCACGCGGCCTTTCGGGGTTCCGGAACTGGCATCAGATCCCATTCCTTAACGCCTTACCAGACCGCCGTGGTGGATTAACCGATGCCTTAACGTGCCATTTCTACGGCGACGGCCCCTACGTCGTAGCTACAGGTTGGCCCAATATGCAAATGACTGTTTCAGGCGATGGTTGGTTGGGAATAGTGCCTGCGGGACAGAAGATCACAATGCGTAGCCTAGACTTCTGGCGGGTCGAAGGTGATCTGATCCGTGAGAATTGGGTTCTGATCGATCTACTGGATGTCTATGCCCAGCTAGGCGTTGATGTGTTTGCCCGCTTGCGTGAATTCAATAAAGCTCGCTTAGTTGGACGAATTAAAATAGAACAGGGAATGCTGTGAGTTTACCACAAACCCCATCATTTCGCTTAGATGGCAAAAGGGCACTGATCACAGGCGCCTCTTCGGGTATAGGCCTAGGTTGTGCTGTAGCTCTTGCTAGGGCGGGGGCTGCCGTCACGCTAGCAGCACGTTCTATGGAAAAGTTGGAAGAAACCGTGGCACAGCTAAGACAAGCAGGGCTGTCGGCAGACGCATTGGCAATGGATGTCTCAGATATCGCAGCCACTCAAAAATTAGTCGCATCAAAAGAGCCATTTGGTATTTTGGTAAACTCAGCTGGCACTGCCGCTCATTCTTTGGCAATTGAGACAACAGAAGAAGATTACGATGCTGTCGCAAACCTCAATACCAAAGGGGCATACTTTTTGACCACGTCTGTGGCAAAAGCCCTTATTGCGGCAGGAAAACCTGGCAGCTTGATAAATGTCTCCAGTCAAATGGCTCATGTCGGCGGTATTGAGCGGGCCGTCTATTGCGCCACTAAACACGCAGTTGAGGGCTTCACCAAAGCTATGGCAATTGAATTTGGACCCCATAAGATCCGGGTCAATACAATCTGCCCAACTTTCGTGCGCACCGCACTGACGGAGTCCACTTTTGCCAATCCAGATCGTGTGAAATGGCTTGAAGAGAAAATCAAACTAGGCCGTGTAGGTGAAGTCAGCGATATTATGGGCGCCGCTGTTTACTTAGCTTCTGATGCAAGTGCGCTGATGACAGGAACGCATATGCTCATTGATGGTGGCTGGACGGCTGATTGATGACAAAGGTAACCTCAATACAAGTTGCAAAACGCGCCGGAGTAAGCCAATCAGCTGTGAGCCGAGTATTTACGCCTGGTGCATCTGCAAGCAGTAAAACTGCCTTGAAAGTACGTGCAGCGGCAAATGAGCTCGGGTACCGTCCCAATGTGTTAGCGCGCTCCCTAATCACCGGGAAAAGCCGTATTATTGGACTGATTGTAGCTTACCTTGACAATTATTTCTACCCAGCAGCACTCGAAAAGCTTTCGAATGCACTTCAAAAAGAGGGTTATCACGTCCTTGTATTCATGGCCTCAAATGACCATCAGTCTACCGAGCAAGTCATTGAAGAGTTGCTTGATTATCAAGTGGATGGCATCATTACGGCCAGCGTCGGCATCTCAAGTAATCTTACAGCACGTTGTGAAGCTGCGGGCGTTCCAGTTGTGCTATTCAATCGAACCCAAGACGGGAAATCGCATAGTGCGGTTACGTCAGATAATTTCCAAGGTGGACTGACTGCTGCTCGCTTTTTAACCCAAGGCGGCCATCAAAGGATTGCCTATTTAGGAGGCTGGGAAGGCGCTTCAACACAAAGAGACCGCGAGGCAGGTTTTAAAGACGGCCTCGCGTTTGCCGGGAAACAGCTTTTCGCTCATGCATTGGGTGACTTTTCAATCGATATAGCTAAACAGGCTGCTCGCGATATATTTTCGGGACCACGTCATCCAGACGCCATGTTCATAGCGACTGATCACATGGCATTTGCAGTTATGGATGTCTTACGCTCAGAGTTGGGCCTAAGGGTTCCTGACGATGTAAGCATCATTGGATATGATGACGTTCCACCAGCCTCTTGGGCTGCCTATAATTTAACTACGTTACGGCAGAGATCAAACCTCATGGTATCCCAATCTGTCGAATTGATAATTAATAAAATTCGAGATCCACAAGTTGCACCGCAGCATATAAAAATTTCAAGCCCACTAATTATCCGTGGGTCAGCTAAAATACCAAAAGGATGGAGCACATGAAGGGTTTTTCAGATCAATTCACAGATTTCCCAGACTACATTTTAGGAATTACCAAAGAAATTTGGGAGGGGCGGGGAATTGCAACATTAAACCACTACTATTCAGACGACATCCCTATGCGTTTCCCAGAAGGTATATCAGTCGGAAACCTAAATACAATAAACGGAACACTGGCGACCCTTGCAGAATTTCCAGATCGTGAACTAACCGGTGAAGATGTAATTTGGTCAGGCAACGATAAAGAAGGTTTTTTATCCTCGCATCGATTATTAACAATGGGCACCCACACAGGGGGCGGGTATTTTGGGCCTGCTACTGGCAAAAAATTCGTAATCCGAGCTATAGCAGATTGTGCAGCAATCAATAACCAGATCAATGATGAGTGGTTAATTCGAGACACTGCCGGCATTGTGAAGCAATTGGGTATGGACCCTAAAGCGTTTGCACGTGACCTCATTACTCGTGAAGGCGGGCCAGAGAACTGCGTAAAACCATTTAAGCCAGCAATCGACATTCCTGGTCCCTATAAAAGCCGGGGCAATGAAAACGAATGGGGTCAACGAATGTCTGACATTCTTACCCGAATGATGGAAAAAGATTTTGCAGTTGTGCGAACCGACTATGATCGTGCAGTACAAACTGAACATCCAGCGTCTACAACGGTTCATTCCTGGGCAGATACAGAAAGGTTGTGGATGGGCCTCCGTTCATCATTCCCAAACGCAAAATTCTCAATTGAACATCAAATCGGGCGCGAAGATCCATTGATCTCACCCCGCGCAGCTATTCGGTGGGCCTTACATGGAAAACACGACGGCTGGGGCATGTTTGGCCAACCGACTGGCACAGAGGTTTATGTAATGGGCTTCACCCATGCTGAGTTTGGCCCCTACGGACTGCGACGTGAATGGACGCTGTTTGACCATGTTTCAATTTGGAAGCAAATTTTGATGCAATCTGGCGATCTCTGAATGAAGAATTACCTACCAGAAATTGGTACAATAAAACTATTCATTCAGAAATATATTTTTTATTCACGGCTCATTGGCATGCATTTTAAAATATTAAAATTAGAACGCACCATAATTTGTCACTTATCAATTCAATCTTCACGAGGAGAACCAAAATGACACCGATTGAGATGGAAAAACGGATAGTGCGTTATGGCGATTTGGTACCGTGTAAAACGGCCTTCATTGATGCACATACACCCGGCAGCGACCAAAAAGAAAACTTTACCATAATTGGGGGTGGCGTCAGCGAAAGTACCGACCAACATGTGCACATACGCGATACTCCTGGCTTCAATATTGGAGCCGCAGGCCAGCCACCAAAATGTAGAAATTCATTACACATTCACACTACTGCTGAAGTTTTCTTTGTCCTGAAAGGTCGCTGGCGTTTCTTTTGGGGACGGCAGGGAACAGCTGGCGAAGTTGTTTTGGAGGAGGGCGATATAATCAATATCCCCACAGGTATTTTCCGAGGCTTTGAGAACATTGGAATAGATTACGGGGTGATTATGGCCATCCTTGGGGGGGATGATGCTGGAGGCGGCGTAACCTGGGCACCTCAGGTGATCCAAGACGCTCAGAAACATGGTTTAATCTTGGGAGAAAACGGCCGCCTTTATGATACAAAGCAAGGTGAAGCCTTGCCCGATAGCATTAGCCCAATGCCCATTCTTGCAGAAGATATATTATCACGTATACCAGAGCCCGCAGCCCAAGATTTGATACCACGGCATGTCGCACGTTATAATGATCTAATGGCTTTTGCAGCGCAGACTTCAGCAAAGGTAATTGGCGCCGAAGGCGTACTGCCAGACAAGCCAGGTTTCGAAGTTGATTTTCTAACCCGAGGCTCCGTTTCTGCTGAAACCCTCACCTTCAAGGACATGGTCGTATTAATGCCCATGCGTGGACATTGGAAGGTCTCATGGGAAGGTGGAAGCACTAATCTCAATCCTGGGGACACATGCCTTTTGCCTGAAAGTTTTGAGCACGTCCTAACGCCAGCGATGAGCGGAGAAGTTAGCTTGTACCGAATACTTTCAAATGACGATCCTGCTGGCCCAACATGGATTGGCTCTTAAAAAATTGAAAGGAAATATTATGACAAAAATTCTTACGTCTCATGTTGGAAGCTTACCCCGCAGCCAGGAAGTTGTTGATTTCATTTTTGCTCGGGAAAATGGAAGTTCCTACGATACCACAAATTTTGATGCGGTGATGACTGACGCAGTGATGAACACTGTGGCAAAGCAAGTTCAATCTGGTGTTGATATTGTGAGCGACGGAGAGACCTCTAAAATCTCCTATGCAACCTATGTAAAAGATCGTTATCACGGTTTTTCTGGCGATAGCCCACGTAATGCACCTGCTGATTTAAAAATGTTCCCTGGTTTTTTAGCAAGATTAGCTGACGATGGTGGGACCCCTCAATATGCACGTCCCATGTGCACCGGCGATGTTTCATCCAAGGGCCAAGGTGAGTTGCAAAAAGACATCTCAAACTTAAAGGCTGCTATGAAAAGCTCCGGCGTTGAACGAGCGTTCATGAACGCCGCCTCCCCCGGGGTAATTTCCTTATTCTTGCAAAATGCACACTATAAAACCAGAGATGCATATTTGGCAGCTCTCGCCGATACCATGCGTCAGGAATATGAAACTATTGTGGCCTCTGGTCTTGATTTACAGCTTGATTGCCCAGATCTAGCTTTGTCCCGCCACATGCTCTTCAACGATTTAAGTGATGATGAGTTTATAAAAGTGGCCGCCTCGCACGTCGAGGCTTTGAACCATGCTTTACAAAATATTCCTGAAGAAAAGGTACGTATTCATATCTGCTGGGGTAATTATGAGGGCCCACATTGCTGTGATATTAGTATGGATAAGGTTTTCTCAACCTTAATGTCGGCAAAAGCACAGTATCTTTTATTCGAAACATCCAACCCGCGTCATGCACATGAATGGACTGTGTTCCGTGATCGGAAATCTGAAATACCAAATAGCAAAATACTTGTGCCAGGGGTCGTTGATACCACAACAAACTTTGTTGAGCATCCTGAGTTGGTCGCGCAAAGGATCAGTCGGTTTGTTGAGATCGTTGGTGCTGATCGCGTGATTGCAGGCTCTGATTGTGGATTTGGCACTTTTGCAGGCTTTGGTGCCGTCGATCCTGACATTGCCTACGCAAAACTAAAAAGTCTTTCAGAAGGTGCCGCGCTGGTTAAATGAGGCAAAGTCAAAAGGGCGTATTTATTTTTTTAATATCTATGAGGCACTGAATTATTGTCACCTTATTTTCAAACTGGTAAACGGCAATTATAAAATAACCCACATACCATATGAGAATGAAAAAATGCCTGATAAAGACCTCGAAAAACGCCATCTTGATACGCTCGACCGCGACCTTGGTCGTTTATCGAGCCCAGATCGCTCAACTTCTTATGCCAGTAGACCATTTATTAGCTTTGGCATCTCTTTAATCTTTATAATTCTTGCAGGGCTGGTTGCTCTGTATTTGTTCGGAAACTCCTCAAACACAGTGGTTATCGTTATTGCCGCTGGTTTTGGTGCCTACATGGCGCTGAATATTGGCGCAAACGATGTAGCAAACAATATGGGCCCAGCCGTTGGTGCGAATGCGTTAACTATGGGCGGTGCGATCGCAATCGCTGCAATCTTTGAAAGCGCAGGCGCATTGCTTGCTGGGGGCGATGTTGTCTCAACCATTGCCAAAGGGATTATTGCACCTGAAAGCATGCAAACGGCATCAATCTTTGTCTGGGCAATGTTAGCGGCACTCTTGTCTGCCGCATTGTGGGTTAATCTCGCAACCTGGATTGGCGCTCCTGTTTCAACCACCCACTCGGTTGTTGGTGGCGTTATGGGGGCGGGCATTGCAGCAGCTGGTTTTGCCGCCGTCAACTGGCCAACCATGTATAAAATCGCTGCAAGCTGGGTCATTTCACCTGTCTTGGGTGGTGCTGTGGCCGCTCTGTTTTTGTGGTTTATTAAAAGTAGGATTATCTATCAAGCTGATAAAATTGCAGCCGCGCGTCGTTGGGTACCCGTTTTGGTTGGCATCATGGGAGGTACTTTTGCAGCCTATTTGGCTCTAAAAGGTCTCAAAAAGATCATGAAGATAGAATTTTCTTCAGCATTGACGATCGGTTTGGGCATTGGGATTATTATTTGGTTGACGATGATCCCAGTCATTCGTAGGCAATCTGAGGGTCTTGAAAATCGTAATAAATCACTAAAAATCTTGTTCGGTATCCCATTGGTTGTATCTGCAGCATTGCTCAGCTTCGCACATGGCGCCAACGACGTTGCCAACGCTGTGGGTCCTTTAGCAGCAATCGTACAAGCGACCTCTACAGGTGGCTTTATGGATGCAATTTCAATCCCTATTTGGGTAATGGGGATCGGTGCTTTGGGTATTTCATTTGGTCTATTTTTGTTTGGACCAAAACTAATCCGCATGGTTGGTGGTCAAATCACAAAGCTTAACCCAATGCGCGCATATTGCGTTGCTCTATCGGCTGCGATCACAGTTATTGTTGCCAGTTGGTTGGGTTTACCAGTCAGTTCAACACACATTGCAGTTGGTGGTGTATTTGGAGTCGGATTCTTTCGTGAATGGGATGCACAGCGGCGCATGAAGGCGGCTCGTCTCACCATTCCTGAAGCAAATGATCAACCCAAAGAAGAACGTCAAAGACGCAAACTAGTACGCCGCAGTCACTTCCTAACCATCATTGCAGCGTGGATTATTACTGTTCCTGCTGCAGCTGTACTGTCTGCCATCATCTTCTTCATGATCAATATTTTCATGAGCTAAACAAAAGGGAAGGCTAATAATTAATCTTCTTTAAGAATTGTGGGGGGCATGAATCGCCCCCAGTTTAAAAAGCTCGCCGATGGTTGGGAACAAATATAGATTAGCTCTAAGATCGACCTGGAAAAATGAACAGGATTTAAAATGAAACCAAAGACTAATGTTCGGGGAGCAAAGCGCCTTTTTAACGCTCTGCTCTATTCTTTTAGCGGCTTAAAAGCCCTAATTCGCGAAACGGCATTTAGACAAGAGCTATTTTTTGCCATTTTATTATTGTCTTCTCTCATATTAATTCAAGCTAATGCACTTCATATCTTGATCGCATTGGTCATTATTTTAGTAACGTTTTCTATCGAAGCACTAAACACAGCGATCGAAGAAATTGTAGACCACATCTCACCAGAATGGTCAGAGGTCGGCAAAAAAGCCAAGGATTTAGGGTCTTTCGCCGTATTTTGCCTTTTATTATCAAACGGGATTTTCATAGGTTACATTTATTGGGTCACGCTTACAGGTTGACCAAATAAACCCAGGTAGTTCACTCATGACCTAATTGGTAACCGCAGAAATTGCCGCAGGCGCATGTTAAAATTTGGTAACGTCGTCGCAAAAATTGCTGACACCAAAATTCCGGTACCTGCACCAGAAATCGTCGCTGAAATAGTATGCATATCAAGCATGAAGCGGACATACATTGTGAACAGTAAAACCGGAATTACAATTATGCCAAACCAAATAGAATATCTACGCACCATAAAGTATGCGCAAGCACCTGCTAAAGTTGAATGGCCTGAAGGCATATTGTGTCTGCTATCAGTTGAATGCGGTCTTTGCCCAAGGCGAGTACCCATGATTTCAACATCATTTAAAAACCTTTTAGGACCGTGTGATGCCAGCACCCCAACCACTGTTATTACGACTAGCTGCTTTAGACCAACCCAATCCCGGAGTGCAAGCGTAGTAATGAACGGTAATGCTGTGTTAACATGGCGGCCATAGTTTTCGAAAGCGACGATCGAGGCCCTGTCGTGTCCACCTCGACTTTCAGAATAATCCCTAGCCATGTTCGAGGGATAGATAGTCGCCATTAGGATGATAACTGACATCAAAACTAGAGCAAATGAATGCTCCCGGAAGACCACGGATGGACGCTTAAGAATACTAATAAAGGTCATCTAGATGGCCCATCACTACTAAAGTTGAAGATATCGAATTGAGGCTTATAGATATCACTCTGCATCGAAAAGGCCCCCATAATACTATGAAAGGGAAAATCATGGGGAAAGGTTTCTTTTGGCAAAATACTCTGCTCAGTAATCCGATGTGACTTACGAAAACCATCTGACATCCAAACTAAAAATGGCACTTCCAGCTGTTCCGGAGGAGCTACTGCGACTGGCGCTCCATGCAAGTAGTAACCACCTTCCCCTAAGGATTCACCGTGGTCGGACACATATATTAACGCCGCGTTTGTGTTTTCTAAACTCTCCAGCTGAATAATTAAATTTTCCAACAGGCTGTCACTATAACGAAGCGTATTATCATATCCATTTACCAATTCTGCCCTCGAACAATTGGCAATTTGAACGGTTTTACAAACAGGCGTGAAATATTCAAATTCCTTGGGATATTTTTTATTATACAACGGGCCGTGGCTTCCTGTTTGGTGGAGCGTCAAAAAAATCCGATTAGAATTTGTTTCCTCTAAAATCTTCGCGATACCCCAGTACAGAATCTCATCAAACTTCGGATTGGGACAAGGCTCAGCTTTGCATTCATTAATAATGTCAGCTGTTTTGTCCAACTTGCTAACGATAAATGGAGGAGGACCATAGGTGTTTGTGCGATAAATTGTGTTGACACCATGCCGAGTCAAGTAGCTCTGAATGGGTTCGTATAACGTCCTTGACGAGGCCTCACGACCTTCATGCGTTGTTATACAAGCGGTTGAGTTAATCGTGTTTGTCGAACATGCGTTTCCAACTGGAAATGCAATCATACCTTTTCCCCGTGTAAATGGATTAGTATCTCTTTGATACCCATAGTACGCAAAGTTCTTAGCCCGAGCAGCTTCACCAATCACCAAAACTACAACTAGTTTTTTGCCTGAATCATCATTGAAAAATGCATCTGGTAGAAGTATTTGCGTTCTGTTTTTGGAAGATTTTTTGCTGTAATAGCGTCCAATATTTACGATGTATGACCAAGGCAGAATACGACTGCCCAGTCTGGACGCATTGCTATCATACCAAAGCCACGTGAACGAAGTCAGGAATAACCACGCTAACAAGGCAGCTATAGATGCCAGTGCAACCAGGGGCCGAACATACCACCTTGGCATAACAACCTTCACCTTCCAAATTATGACACCTGGTAAAACGCCAAAAGCCAAAATGAAGAGAAGAAAGGAGATATGATAAAACTCGAATATTTCCTTGGCATCAGAGTTAAGGATATTACCAATCATAGAGATATCTATTTCGACAGAGTAATTTTGCATAAAATACAGAGCCATAGAATTGAGCAAAAATAGAGAAGAACTCACAAGTTTAAGTGCGTAGATCGAAAAAATTGAAATGATTAAGAATGCTGAAAACAGTAGACAAAACTGAAGTACTTGTAGGGAAAACAGCTGCACAAATCCGTGCAAACTAAATAAATCAGATACAGATATTGCGTGCTGTAGAAGCGGCTTTTGAAACAAAAGCATCGTAACTACCACTAACAAAGCGGTGTAGGATAAAAGTGATAATTTTAATTTTAAAGCCAAACGACTATTGATCATTTTTATTATTCTTGGCGTTATTATTTTGTTCATTCTAATTTAGAAATGCGTTTGTTACAATATAAATGTTTATTCCGTGCCCGAACAACAATTTTTCTGAGGCCTTGATCACTACCTTAGGAAAACTCGAATATAATCTTCGAAAGTCAAATTACTATACAGTTATACCGCATAAATAGTGAGCACGATTCTTACTATTTATGATACTAAATCTATAGTTGATTTTTGCAGAAACTGAACCACCATATCAATATATTGACGCGGGTTACACTTTAGCCACGCCTTCACCTACGACGGACACTGGCTAGCAGTTCAGTAGGTTCAATTAAAAGAGTATTCAGTCCAGAACTGGACATCCTGTAGCAACACAATATCTACCAGTATGGAAAATGTTTGAAAGCACCTCATGACAAAACTCGAAGTCCTTTATAATAGCGAATGTCCAATTTGCAGCCGAGAGATTAAGCATTACGAGCGTTTGTCCTCAGGGGATATTAGTTTTATTGAAATAACTGCAGAATCCACATTAGAATGGGGGCTGTCTGAAGATCAGGCCACGAAGCAAATTCACGCTCGATATCAAGGACATCTCTTTGTGGGAGTTGATGCATTCGTTGAGTTGTGGCGCCGATTACCCTATTATAATAAGATATCACGGCTTTTTTATTTCAGCCCATTGAAAAGCTTGGCAAACGGCCTTTATCAAGGGATTCTAGCGCCTCTTTTGTTCAGGATGCACAAAAAGCGCTGCGCTCGAAATTCTAAACCAGATAACTTTTAAAATTCAATTTTTGATTAAAGACCAAAATTTATGAGAAGCTTTAGGGTTGTCCTAAATAAAGTAAACTCAGGCTACGGCCAGGCATTTAGATTTTTTTGTTCGGCTTTTTTATCAATCGACCCACATATTTCTTTGGACTAAAATCAATTTAAGTAATTCACAATCGTCAGTCATTATACCATCTACACCGATGTCAATGAGATGATTAATTTCCAGAGGGTCGTTTATAGTCCACGCGTATGTTTTCAAACCAAATGACTTAAAATGTTTTATTGTTTTAGCATTTATAAGACATAGTCCAAAATGGCGAACTGGCAGCTGAGCACATGCTGCATTTGTTTTGAACGGCAATCCGATAGCAAAGCTTGTAAACAGCTTAACAACCGATTTGGTACCTACGGAATGCAGGCAGTCCAGCCCTTGCGACCCACTTAAAATTTGGTCGAGACGAGCTTGACTAAAGCTGCCAACACAGGTCCGATTACGAATATCCACATCTTTAAGAAGGCTGACCAAGGGTTGAACCGACAACCACGACTTAGCATCAAGATTGAAATAAGCATTTGGAAAGGCCGCATATAAATCTGTAAGTTTTGGTATTCTTTGCCCACCTTCTACCCAAAGCGCATCAATTTCTTGACTTGAAAGCATCTCAAAACGACGTGGGTCGCCAGTTAATCGCTTTAGGCAGCTATCGTGGAAGCTATAAAGAGTACCATCTCGAGAGGACTGAACATCGGTCTCAATAATTTTAAATCCAAGATCATATGCTTTATGAAAGGCTGCAAACGTGTTCTCAGGCGCAATTTTACTGGCCCCCCTATGCGCAAATGGTAGGAACTTACTTTGGCGCATATGTTCCAAAAAGCTAATCATGACGCAGCTCTAAGTCTAAATTTTTCATTACGCACCGCTTAACTAGCCAAAATGCCAAGAACCAAGCAAGAGACGACCACACAAGTCAATATCAATCTCAAGCTCATCCACCAATTTGGCACCAAATCTAGTTTTGAAAATAGATAATCCAGTACCAAAAGTGCAGAAAATCCAATTAGTAAATAGATCCCAAAATTTTCTTGGCTGACAGCCAACAGAAAAAAGATTCCTAGAGCCGGCATCACAGATAAAATATATCCTAAGGTGGCTCGAAAACCGGAAGCCTTAGCCGCAAATCCCCAAAGTATACCCGACATAAAACTTAAGATTACAGTTCCATAAATGTTCAGGACTTTAGCCGCAACAAAACCTGCCCCCAGGTGATCAGTGCCCCAATCTCGAAGTTGAGGGCTAATAATAGTTGCAGCGCCCCAGATAAAAGGTAACAGGCCAGCAAGACCAAGAAGTAACGGAGTATATGGTATTCGTCTCATTCTATGCCCACTTTTTACGCAGAAATTAAGTATATTTTGTGGTCTCTTGAAACCCAATTTGATGAGCACATCGTCTAAAAATATACACACCTTTCTCCGTATAAGTTTATGGGTTACCCGCTGACCAGTGTATTAGAGCTGAGTTCAAAAGGCTTTGAGGAACACTATTCTTGAAAATAACAAATCGCTCTTTTCTCTGATACCTTAACAAACAGAACTTAATTTAAACGTATCTATTAACAAGGTTTTCTAGTCGTTCTTGGCGACCCGAACGCGGTTGCGGGTTTATATC
>CESJ01049785.1_pt1 | contig 21935 bp, 25 predicted proteins | sample 356311 | NCBI WGS metagenome assembly CESJ01 (sample SAMEA2621487, study PRJEB7988) | marine metagenome | biome: marine biome (ENVO:00000447); feature: surface water layer (ENVO:00002042); material: "saline water (ENVO:00002010), including plankton (ENVO:xxxxxxxx)" | depth 5 m
GCCACGTTTTGATGCTAAAGTTCACCACATAATCAATTCGCTCCGGCAATAATTCGCGGTGCGCGGGCAGATCATGCTAGCGTACCCAACGACAGTCGATAATACCCTCCGCCACCTCCGGGTTGGTCGCGTCATCCTCACCATCCTAGGGCATTAAAAACTAGTGGGTGTTCTTGAGGTGTTTAATACCGTTGTGTCGAGTGGTGTGCCAAGTCGACACCAACTTACCCTCGATGGTTAACTTTTCGACCTCCAAAACGATACAATTGCGCCTCGCAGTTAATCAAAACATATAGCTTGGTCAGCAGTAAGCCCGTATCCATCTACCTATGTTCCCAGCGCGACACATTGTTCATAATCCCGGCACCAGTATTTGAACTCCGCAGCCGCAGGAATGCCAAGCGCGACAGCGCGCGCATGCGCGGGCATGAGATGTTCGACAAATCGCTTGATGGTGGCGTCCGTTCCCCAGGTGTGGCGACCCTCAAAGACCCGCGCCATGTGAGATCTCTCCTTGACCCAGCGCTGCTGTATCTTCAGTAGCTCGATCTGTAGACGACCTTTGCTCGCTGATAATCGACCCCAGAATGACCCCTGTGGTGCGATTCTATGGTTGTAAGTACTTTTGGCTTCATAGAACCGCTACAATGATGCTAAATAGCGGCTGGTTGTCCAAAATTATAAAATGTCTGTGGCATTATCATAAGACGCTCGATTGAATCGGCCGCGCAGCAAAATAGACTGCACAGAGAGACTATTCATTTATGATTAAAAAAACATTTAAAGTCGATTCTGACCAGCAGAATCTCGGCGAATTACATTATTACGTATGGAAGCCTGCTGCGCCCAAGGGATGGCTGCATGTTATTCATGGTATGAGCGAACACGCCCAGCGCTATGCGCCGCTGGCGCAGTACCTGAATGCCAATGGCTATTTAGTCACCGCCGACGATCATCGTGGCCATGGCCAAACGGGGGTTAGCTCCGGCGACCTCAACCACCTTGGCGATACCGATAGTTGGGCGCAAATGCTCGATGACCAGTGGCAGTTGATTCGTTCGCTCGGCCGGCAATACGGCATGCAACCGGTTATTTTGGGCCACAGCATGGGCGCTGCGATGGCACTTGCGTTGGGCCAAAAATTTAGCGCAGAATTTCGACAAAACCTTCAGGGATTAGTACTTTCAGCCGCCAGCTATGCGCCCAGCGTGAGCTATAGAATAGCCGCTGCAATCGCTCGACTAGAACGCGCGCGAGTCGGCGCTCGCAAACCCAGCGAAGTGCTGCGCTACTTGTCGTTTGGAAGTTTTAATCGTTTTTTTAAACCGGCGAGAACCGAGTCGGATTGGCTGTCAAGAGACCCACAACAAGTCGATAGTTATATTGCTGACCCACTTTGCGGCGGCACGCTTTCAACCCAGTCCTGGGTTGATTTTCTCGACGCCCTTGCGAGCCTTTTCAGCGCCGCCTCGCTGCGCGCTCTGGATGCCAGCAAGCCTCTGTTACTGATGTCTGGAGATCGGGATCCAGTCGGCGATCAGGGTAAGAGCTCGCGTGCTCTTCACCGCCAACTAAAAAAGGCCGGATTACGAGACCTAGAGATAGAGCTCTACCCGGGCGCTCGACACGAAATTTTTAATGAACTCAACCGCGATGAAGTGCAGGCGACGCTACTAAAGTGGCTCGACCGGCGGATTTTAATGCCTGCCAGCTAACCGCTAATCCAATAGACGCGTTTTCAAGGGCGCTACGAAACCGTTGACGGTGGTACAGAACAATCGGTGGGCAGCGTCCAAATCCAACTCATCGCTGAAGTAGGCAGACGAGCGCAATCCGATCATCAACGCATAGGTAATTTCAGCTAACTGGCCAATTTCGTCATCACTTTGATCGCCGCCCATACCCGCAGTAGCCGCTATGATCCCGGCCAACTGGGTTTTAAATCGCTGATCAAATTTCGCTTTAGTCTCAAGCAGCGTGGGATCGTTGACCGCAGCGCCAAAACACTCCAACATAAAACCAATTTCTTGTTTGGTGCTCGCTTCGCTCTTGAACCAAAAATCCGCGAGCATAGCCAATTGGCGATCGGCAGGATTCGACGTGATACTTACTATATTATCTAAAAATATCACCGAAACATTGGCAAAGTACTGCTCTAGTATCGCCTCTTTGCCTTTAAAGTAATACAGTAAATGGCTCGCTGACATTCCCGCTTTCTGAGCGATGTCAGCTAACGTAGTTTTTACATATCCCTTGCGTAAGATACAGTCGTGGAGCGATCGAAAGATGAGTCTTCGCCGCTGGTCGCCCCGCGAGGGCGCCACCTTCAATGATTCCATCAAGTACATCCATACCTCTAAAATTCAGCGCCGATAGTAACACCATCCCCCCGAGTCTAAAAGTCAAATACCAAATCGACGGCTTAATCTATAAGCTATTACCGGCCAAAGTAAGAACGCAGAGAGTATTGAATTTTATTCAAATTTCAAATAAGATTGCCGTTGAGTGGTTAGTCCTACAGGGGCGCTAAAAAGTTATGAAAATCGACGGATTTTGTTTTGTAATTACAGGAGCTGGCAACGGTATTGGTGAGGGAACAGCCATACTGGCGGCGGATTATGGTGCAAAGATCGTCGTTTCAGATACCGACGACACCAACGGCAAGCGCGTGGCACACATGATTTGCGAACGCGGCGGCGAAGCGGTTTACCAACACTGCGACGTTTCCGATGAAGACCAAGTCGCCGACTTGATGGCATTTGCCAATGCGACCTATGGCGGTATCGACGTCTTGCACAATAATGCTGGAATTCACGAGAGTATTATTAGCGATCAACTCAGCCTCGAGCAGATGCCAACCTCGGTATTCAACAAAGTTATGGCGGTTAACTTAACTGGCGCTTGGCTGTGTGCAAAATATGCATTGCCCTATCTACGCGCCAGCGCAAATGCGTCAATTATTAATTCTGCCTCCGTCAGTTCGATCTCGGGTTATCAAAATTGTGTCGCCTATGGGGCCAGCAAAGGCGGGGTCATGCAGCTCACCAAAATGCTCGCCGTGGATTTGGCCGCTGACAATATTCGGGTTAATTGCTACTGCCCAGGGTCGGTGCATACGCAAATGGTAGACAACTATTTGAAAGCAGCAGAAGATCCTGAACTGATGCTCAATTCTATGACTAAAACACACCTCATACCACGCATGGGCACACCCAAAGATGTTGCCGAGTTGGTATGCTTTTTGGCCAGTCCGCAATCGCAATTTGTCAATGGCGTTGCATGGCTTATCGACGGCGGTTCGCTGGCATGGCGCGGCACCTCAGATCAACTCGGCATGGAGACCTAACATGACAGAACTCAAACAACCTACCGTCACAGAGAAATTAGAAATTAGCGAACTGCTATCCAAGTCAGCCTATGCGCTCGATCATCGAGAAATAGACCTTTTGGAAAGTTGCTTTGCAGTCGAAGCGACTTTTACACTGCGCATCGCTGATGGCGACCTTATTGGTCCCTTTGAACCGCGCACCGGCATTATGCAATTGATGACAGATTCCATGGAGCGACAAACCGATCAGCGCAGACACGTCATTTCTAACGTGTTCTTTCAAGGCCAAGAGTCAGGCGGCTTTGCGGTGCAATCAAATTTAACCTTACTGGCCACTGAAGACGACCAGATACAGCTTGTCTCCGCAGGTATCTACACAGACGTTGTCGCCTGTATAGACGGGCAGTGGCAGTTTGTTCGCCGTCACCTCCATCTCGACAAGGCGTATTGAGCTTGAATATAGGTACAATTCCACTGAAGTCAGCGCTGCGAGCGCCGACTAGCGAGGCATTGGTGGATATTCCTAACCAGCGTAGGATCGATTTTGCCTCGCTAGAAAATCGTGTCTGTCGACTGGCTAATGGTCTTTCCGACAGGTGCCATGCGGTCAAAGGCGACCGCGTGGCGGTGCTATCGAAAAATTGTATCGAGTACATGGAAATTTTCTTTGCATGCGCCAGAGTCGGGCTTATCATTCAACCGCTCAACTGGCGCCTTGGCGACGACGAACTTACCCTTATCGTCGAAGATGGCAGTCCCAAAGTACTCATACATTCTGGCGAATATACCTCATTAAAACAACAGCTTAAAAAAACCACTGCAGTAGATCACTGGTTATCTTTTGGTCACGAAAGCGACGGCTCTTATGAAACTCTGCTGTCTCAATCGAACGCAACGGAACCCAGCATTTCGGCACAGATAGGCGACGATGACCCGGTCATGATTCTCTATACTGGCGGCACCACGGGTAAATCAAAGGGCGCACTGCACAGCCATAAATCGATCTACATGGGCATGCTCAATCAAACTGTAGCAGAGCGAGTTGTGCCGAGCGACGTGTACATGCTGACCGGACAAATGTTCCACATTCCTATCGCACTAGCAATTAACTATATGGCGCATGGCTGCCCCGTCGTGTTGATTAACTTTGACGCTAAGCTAGCGCTCGAAGTGATAGAAAAAGAGCGTGTGACCGCCTTCTTGGGTATCACCACCATGCTCAATTGGATGATGGCTGTAGAAAATTTTGAACAGTACGATATCAGTAGCCTACGCAACATTCAGTACGGTGGAGGCCCGATGCCAGCGACAGTGGTAGCGGCGGCGCTCAAAGCCTTCCCGTGCAATTTGATTCAAGGTTATGGTCAGACAGAGGGCATGACCATGAGCTTCCTGTCCCAAGAGGACCACATCAAGGCAGTCGCCGGCGAGCATCCAGAGCGTCTCGCATCCTGCGGCCGCGAGGGTTTTGTCACCAGTATTCGTCTGGTCGACGAGCATGGAGAACTGGTGCCGCGAGATGGCGTGACCCACGGCGAGATCATTATCAAATCTGAGGCTAATATGCTCAGCTATTGGCAACGCCCCGACCAAACCGCCGAAACCCTCCGCGACGGCTGGATGTGGAGTGGCGATATTGCCGTTTGGGATGAGGCTGGCTACATTTACATCGTTGATCGCGCCAAGGATATGATCATCTCTGGCGGAGAAAATATTTTCAGTGTTCAAGTGGAGGCTGCGATCCATAAGCATCCAGCAGTTCTAGAATCAGCGGTGATTGGCATCCCCAGTGAAGAATGGGGCGAAGCCGTGCATGCGGTAGTGGTTTTAAAACCCGGCTCTACTGCCTCTGCCGACGACATCATCACTGCCGCCAAACAAAACTTGGCATCATATCAAAAGCCGCGTTCGGTAGAATTTGTCGATAGTCTGCCCAAAGCACCGACGGGCAAGATATTAAAGCGCAACTTGCGCGATCCATACTGGAAATAGAGTAATAGATAACTATGAGTAGCCTACTAAGTGATGAATTGATGAGCGCCGTTGGGCGAACCAGCGAACCGCATCGAGAAATTGTTACGCGAAGGGATATTCGCAAATATGCGATCGCCACAGATAGTCGACAAGCCAAGTACTTATCCGGAGACGAGGCGCCTCCGATGTTTCACGTCTCGCTATTTTGGGATGTGGTACCCCTCGATGAACTGAGTCCTGATGGCGTGTCGATAGACAGTCTACTACCCACGTTCCCACTAAAAAAAGCGATGGCGGGCGGCCTTAAAATTGACTATTTCAGAACCATTAGACCAGGCGACTGGTTGACCGCAACACGCACTCTGAGCGCAATTTATGAGAAGGCAGGTCGCTCCGGCGCACTGATATTTTACGAGGTAGTGATGGACATAATGGACGACGAAAGTCGTCTAGTTATCCGCGAAAAAACTACCCGTATATTAAGGTAACAAGCACATGCCAACAGCACATCCAGCGTTAGAATTAGACCAGTTAAAGGTTGGCGATAGCCTCCCCCAACGGACATTTACGCCAGACAACAAGCAACTATTTCTCTACAACGCCGTGTTGTGGAATGCCCATCGTATACATTTTGATCACCCCTATGCCATGGAAGTGGAAGAGTATCCGGGTTTGGTCATTGCTGGGCCACTGCTTGGAGACTGGATGCATCAGTGCATTGAGGAGTGGTTAGGATCCAGCGGGCGGCTAATGTCCATCGAATACTCCAACCGCAGCGCATCCTATATCGGCGAATCGCTTTCATCGGGGGGCGTTATTACGCAGATCGATAAGGCAAACCGACAGGTTACGCTGGAAGTTTTTATTACCAACGAACAGGGCGATATCATTGCGCCCGGCGTCGCCACAGTAGAATTAACGTGATCAGCGCATCACCGCGGAGCAGCCTCTAAATGACCACGCTACGAGGAAAAGTTGCCATCATTGGCGCCGCTGACACCGAGGTAGGAATTGTACCCAATATAGGTGCTACCGACCTGTGCGTGCGCGCTGCGCTCTCGGCGATGCGCGATGCGGGTATTAACAAAGACCAAATAGACGGTCTGATTACCTGCGATTCGATGGCTGAACCGATTATGTACCATGCTGAGGCCATCGCCGAATATCTGCAAATATTCCCTCGCTATTGCATGTCAGTGGGCACAGGCGGAGGTACCACTTTTTCCATTATGCACCATGCCGCGTCGGCGATAGCGACCGGTATGGCGGATACTATTTTGATCGCTATGGCGGATAGTCTGCGCAGTGGTTTGACCCGCGAACAAGCCATGCTGATGCAGTCATCCACCGGGCATCCCCAGTTCGAACAACCCTATGGCCCCTCGGTACCCGCTTACTACGCCTTGATCGGTCAGGCACATGCTGCCAAATACGGCACCACAGCCGAACACCTTGCCAGCGTCGCGGTCGCCTGCCGCAAACACGCTGCACTCAACCCAACGGCACAGATGCGTGATCCAATCACTATCGAGGACGTGATTACGTCGCGTATGATCGCCGATCCGCTTCACTTACTCGACTGCTCCTTGGTCTCTGACGGCGGTTCAGCAGTGATTCTGACATCTGCCGAACGTGCCAAGGATTTTGCCCAACGCCCGGTGTATATGTTGGGTGTTGGCGAAGGCCACAGCCACGAACACATCAGCCAAGCGCAGAGCTTAACCACATCTGCTGCGTTAGAATCGGGCCAGAGAGCTTATCAAATGGCAGGGCTGACAGCAGCGGATATGGATTTTGCACAACTCTACGATTGCTTCACACCGACAGTGATTGTCGAGCTAGAAGATCTTGGCTTCTGCGCCAAGGGCGAGGGCGGCCCATTTGCCGCGTCTGGCGCGATCGAACTGGGTGGCAGTTTGCCTATCAACACCCATGGTGGGATGCTATCCCACTGTCATCCCGGAAACCCTGGATCAATGTTCGCGCTGACCGAGAGCGTGTTTCAGTTGCGCGGCAGCGTCGCGCCCGAGCGGCAAGTAAAAGGGGCCGAGGTTGCCATGGTGCATGCTCAAGGGGGCATTATGTCCAGCCACACCAGCCTAATTCTCGGCAATGAGGTCAACTGAGCATGGAAAAAATACTACCGCCGATCAACGCCATTAGCCAACCCTATTGGGATGGCTGCCGACAGGGTGTGTTGCGCGTCCAGCGCTGCATAACATGTGATCATCTGCAGCTCTATCCGAGAATATTCTGTACCCAGTGCACGGGTGAAGATCTTGATTGGATCGACGTCAGTGGCAAGGGTACAATTGCTAGCTATACCGTGGTTACACGCGCAATATCCAAGGCATACAGCGCGCCTTATGTGGTATCTCTAATCGATCTCGACGAGGGCCCACGCATGATGAGTTCGATTGTCCACTGCGACGGCACTCGATTAGAGGTTGGAATGTCTGTCGAGGTCGCTTTTGAATCTTGGTCAGAAACGATTATGATGCCGGTATTCAAAGTACTTTAGCGAGTACAGGAGGGTTTTCCGTTGGAAACAAAAAATAGCCACCGCCAAACGCACATCAACCCTCAAGCGCCAGCCAATTCACTCGAGGCGAAGCAGCCAGACTTGAATCTGGGTACCGAGTGTTATGGCACAGATGGGTATTTTGACCTGCAATCGATCGCTTTAGAGTTTCAAAAGCTCTGGTCCAAAAGTTGGCTATTGGCCGGTGTTACCTCAGACCTAGCCGAACTCGGCGATTATTTTCTTTTCGATATACAACACGAATCCATTATCGTCACCCGCTCTAAAGAGGGCATTCAGGCATTTTACAATGTCTGTAGTCACCGTGGCGCCATGTTGGTTACAGAACCCAGAGGCAATCAAAAGGTCTTCGTCTGCCCTTTCCATCGTTGGACGTTTCGCAACTCGGGCGATTTGGTGCGGATTACCGATGAAGATACCTTTGATCCCCGCGTCGTGGGCCACCGCCCAGGCTTGACAAAGGTGGCCTGCGAAACCCATGCTGGATTAATCTTTATCAGCATGGCCGACGACCCACCCCCGCTCAAAGAGGCGATTGGCCTACCGGACGGCTACTTAGAGCCTTACCAAATCAATAAGATGAAAGTCGTACGGCACGTTAGGAGCGAATGGGGCTCGAATTGGAAAGTCGGTGTCGAAGCCTTTTATGAAAGCTACCACCTCCATGCCGTGCACCCAGAAACCACCGGTATGATGGGGGATTTAAACGTCCAGTATGACCTCTATCCAGCCGGTGCCAGTCGTATGATTGTACCCTTGGGCCAACCCAGCCCGAGACTCTATGACCAAACCACAGTCAATGAGGGGCTGCAATTTTTGCTCGGCGAAGCGGGTATTGACCCAACAACATTTAAAGGCGATGCCGGTGACGTTCGTGGCGCCATACAAAGAGCAAAACGTGAGCGCGCGGAGCGTGAAGGACTCGATTACTCCGACTTTGTCGATGGCCAACTATCGGATAGCTGGGCGACTGGGATTTTTCCCAACGTACAGATTGGTTGCCACCCAGAGGCGCTTTTTCTGATGCGTTTTATGCCGCATATCAGCGATCCACAGCGCTTTTACTACGACACCATGACCTTGATCATGCCCACCGGTGACGCCGATGCCACCGCACCACAGTGGATGGGCTTACCCGAGGGTACAGACATCAGTGGCCGGCAGCGACCAGCCACCGAAAATTACAGTCTCGAAGAAGATGCTAACCTCGGCTTAGTCCTCAGCCAAGACGCGGCGTTTTTACCGCGAGTGCAACAGGGGATGCGTTCCAAGGGGTTCACTGGGCAACTCTGGGGAGAGCAGGAACAGCGCCTACGTCACTTTCACGTCGAATTACAGCGCCGCCTCGAGTTGGCTTAAGCTCGCCGAAGCGGTGGTCGCACCCGGCCATCAACAAACAACCACAGCCATCGGTACCGCAATGGCCAGCGCCGCTGCGGCCTTGCCCGATCGCCGATTACTTGCGTTTTCAAACATAGAGTGTCCAAGCCAAGAGTTGTCTCTGCATACTCCGCTTGCTGAGCATAGATCCCGTACTGGGAATAAAAAAAGCGTGACCGTAACCGGCCCTCAGCACACCTATTTCTTACATTCAAAAGTAGCCATCCGAATAACGCACTGCCCAGCCTTGCCTTACGACTCCCGTGACAGCTCTCAACGGCATGCGCAAACGGGGCCGCCAGAGGCTCTAACAGTGCGCTGGCGACAACACTCGATTACTGATCCGAACAGTGTGCAAAGAAGAATCGACTAAGAATCGCTTGGGGGACCGCCCATAGCGGTATCGATAATCCATTGATTGAGCTGTTCAAATTCGGTTTCAAAGGGTTGCGTAATAACAAAATGAAACGGCGAGTAAAGCGCGGCGGCGATCACAAATATCTGAAACTGTATCATATCATCATCCCCATCCCAGGCTTGTTCATAACCGACATAACCGCTCACCGTGAGCAATAACAAGGCGATAGAAGTGAGATAAATATAATAGTGTTTATGAAAAAAATGGCCTATCTGATGCGGTATGATCAGAACGATCACCACGATTGGATAGAGCATTATCAATAAAATTCTAAGCAGTAATTGCATCGCGTTTTAACACCCGCAGGTTGATCCTCATAAAACTACACCAGATATCTACAAATATGCAATAACATTTAGCCTATCAAGAATCGCAGGATCGTCGAGTAATACCTGCAGCATTTATGTAAAACTCTAACTACCGAGATCTGACTGATTTTTTCTTCCCTCCACGACGCTCTAATCTCGCCTCTTCTCGCGCCGCTTTCTCAGCTTGCAAAATCACCAGTTCAGCCAGTTCTTTTTCGATCATCGCCGGTGTTTCAAAACTCACAGCGCCCAACATACCGGCGCGCAATTCGTTGACAAAGACGGTCGAAACGCGTTCTAAGTCGACCCGTCCGCCGCTCCGTAAGCAACCCCTTTGAGCGCCCAGCGCCTCGAGAAACTCAATTTCGGTAGCCGGCAAGCGGTCAAACTGGAGCCGTCGGCTGAGCATTTGCGGATAATATTTAAGCAGGTAATCGGCAGCAAAGAAGGCAATTTCTTCGTAGCTGGTCGCGGTATTTTTAATCGCGCCGGTGGTCGCTAGTCTATAGCTGCTAGGTTCGTTCTCTACCTTTGGCCAGAGCATACCGGGAGTGTCGAGCAGCATAATGCCATTGCGTAAATTGATGCGCTGCTGACCCTTGGTCACTGCCGGCTCATCACCAGTGCGCGTCATATGCTTACCGGCAAGATGGTTGATCAGGGTCGATTTCCCCACGTTGGGTATACCCGCGACCATCACTAGACTATTGGCGCCCTCCTTTCTGGGTGCCAATTTTTGGCACAACTGAACGATTTGTTCACTGCGGTCCTCAGTTTTAAGATCCACAGCCAAGGTTTTTGTCTGCTGCTGTTGTTCAAACTCGTCCTGCCACAAACGCGTCGTAGCCGCATCGGCGAGATCGGTTTTAGTAAAGATCTTAATTTTCGGTTTATCCGCACTCAGCGCATCAATCACTGGGTTCGAACTGCTATAGGGTATTCGTGCATCCAATATTTCGATCACTAAATTGACCCGCGGCAGCACTTCGACCATTTCTTTGCTGGCCTTGTGCATGTGTCCTGGATACCAATGTATTGCCATACCGAACTCGCCTTAGTGAATGCCCAGCACGGGCAGGTTTCTCTATAACCGGCAGTTAATTTCGCTCAATGCGCGCTCCGGTCATCGTTATTTTAAACTATAGTCACCCTTGTGCGCCTCAATTATCCCAATCTCGATTAGCGCCTGTCTCAGCGTTGTCGACGAAGGCTCCGGCGGTGGCTTCGACTCTCACTCAATCTGCACCGCCAGCAGCCGCATTAGCCTCCGGCTCGCCATCGCCAACCAACCGTATAAACGAGCAATGTAATCACCCGATTTAGCGCTCGGCAGCTACTGAAGACAGCTCGAAAACGCAACGCCTAACACCTGTTTGACACGCACATTTTAATACATCAGTCAGCTAGAGGCTTCATCAGCAGGCTAAAATTATCGATTAATGTCATGATTCATTTGCCAAGGAAAATTAACCTATGGTAGCCTTTTGCCAATGCATAGGGCTCGGTGCGAAGCCAAAGTAGGCATCGAGCAACTCATCTCTTGGGAGCATCGCTATATGACAACCAAAATCGCTTTAATCACTGGCGCCGCCATCGGTATTGGTCGCGCCACGGCATTTAAGTTTGCCGACAACCATTATCACGTCGTGGTAACCGATATTTTATCATCTGAAGGCGAAGCAGTCGCAGAGACTATTCGCCAGCGCGGGGGGAGCGCCGACTATTATGATCTCGACGTTTCAGATACCGCCAACGTCAACGACCTCTGTGATCGCTTGGGCCATCAATTTGGCAGCTTGAGCGCGGTCATCAACAACGCCGGAATTGCCCACAAACAACCGCTGCAGACGCTGAGCGATGAGCAGTGGGACCTTACCATGGATATAGATTTAAAGGGTATGATGCGCGTCACTCGCGCCGCTAACACATTACTCGAACGCGACGGCAACGGCGCAGTGGTCTGTCTCTCCTCTATAGCCGGTGCCAACGTCGGGTGGGCAGAGCACATACCATACTCTGCGGCCAAGGGCGGTGTTACCGGACTGGTCAAAGGATTGGCGATAGAATTAGCCGACAAAAATATTCGAGTCAATGGTATAGCTCCCGGGCTAATACGCACCGCGCAGTCTTTGAATATAGAACACTCGGTGGGCCCTGAGGGCCTTGAGGCAATGACACCCGGGGTTCCGCTTGGGCGCATCGGGAGCCCAGAAGATATAGCCAATGTAATTGCTTTTTTAGCCTCGGAGGACGCCGCATATATGACCGGTCAAATTCTAACCGTCGACGGCGGACTGACCGTGTCACTGTAGTTTTGGAATCCACTATGGGTAAAGGATGACGCTGAAAGGCAAGAACAAACACTGGCAAGCAGCGTGGGCCTCGATCGATCGGTAACACCGCTTACACACGCCTAGCTCAACGCACGATTAATATCATGTCAGAGCCGAACCGCAGCGGCGTTTAGATATCTGCTTAAGCGTCTAGGTTTAAGAGTCTTCTTGCGTTGCGCCATGACTCAGGCTAGAAACTATTTCTGCCGCCGACTGCACGCTGGCGTATTTGGCCGCCAAATCAAACAAATTAGCCCGATGCGCGCTCTGGTTGCGATCACCCACCGCATCCTCGGCGACAATCACCTGATAGTTATACTGTAGCGCATCCACCGCGGATGCCCGCACGCAGCCACTGGTAGTGAGGCCAGTCACCACCAGCGAATCGACCCCTCTCCGACGTAATTGAACGTCTAGATCTGTGGCAAAGAAAGCACTCGGCCAGCACTTTTCAATTAACGTCTCGCTAGCCCGACGTTCTAGGCGCGAGTCGATAGCCACCCATTTCGAGTTCGCCGACAATAGATTAAGATCGGGAATCTTGTGTCTAAATACCGAAGCTTGACCGACATCTCGATAGATCACGGTAGTAAAAAAAATCGGTAATTCGGCGGCACGAAACGCCTCCAACAACGTGCAATTTGCCGCCACCACCTCAGGGCAGTCGACCCCCAATGGGCACGCCGCATCGGTAAAGCCATTCATCATATCTACGATCAGTAGAGCCGGTGATGTCCCAAGCCCAAGATTATTCGCCGTTAAATTATGGTCAGTCATGGCTGTGCCACCCTAGAGTCATTAAAATCTATGTACAAATCCAGCACACCAGACCGCAGTATCAACGCAACGTGCCGGCTGTGACTGGACATTGAGAACCGCTTATAGGGCATTTTTTTCTAACTGTCCTAGCAACCAGGCCTTGGCGCGGCCGCCCTTATCAGAACCGGTCATTTGGCAGGCAAGTTCCGAGGCCTCCAGCAATTTTTTTAAATCAATACCCGTTTCAAAGCCCATCTGCTGCAGCATCATGACCACATCATCGGTGGCGACGTTGCCAGTAGCGCCTGGCGCAAATGGACAGCCGCCAAGACCAGCGATGGAACTGTCGAAGCGCCGGATACCCGATTCTACCGCCGCATACACGTTGGCTAGCCCCATTGCGCGGGTATCGTGAAAGTGACAGCCCAGACGATTGGCATCATGATTTTGCACCAACCGAGCAGTCAAACTTCGCACCTGCTGCGGATCGGCGGCTCCGATGGTATCGGCCAAAACCACCTGATGGGCGCCGGCGGCTAAAAACTGGTCGACTAGCGACTCGCTCACCCGCGGATCGATGGGTCCTTCAAACGGGCACTCAAACACCACCGCGATCGTAGCGACGACTTGTATCCGGTCGCGAACGGCTTCATCGAGGATTTGTAGGGTGACACGGTTAGCTTCAGCCATGCTCATACCGACATTTTTTTGCGCCATAGAATCACTGGCATAGAGCACCATTACCACGCGGGTCAACCCGGCCGTACGCGCCAGTTGGTAACCTTTGAGATTGGGAATAAGCGCAATGTTAGACGCGTTGTAACGACTCTCTGTCTGCAGCGCTGCCACCACCAGATCGGTATTCGCCATCGCCGGCACCGCCTTTGGCGAGACAAAACTGCCGACTTCGATCTGAGTAATTCCAGCGTCTGCCAACGCGCAGATCAACGCCACACGCTGCTCCACCGACAGAAGTTTGGTTTGGTTTTGTAACCCGTCGCGTGGCCCGACATCGGTTATGAAAACTTTTTCACTCATAGTTCAAAGGCCGCTCCCGAGGGCATATTTCCTGTCTTTGATCCAGTACGCTAACGCTCTAGTTGCGACGCATGCCACCATCCCATACACACGCATATAGGTCTAGCCTAACACAGGTGTGTGGATTGAACTCAAGGCAACCCCACCGACATCCACAGCAGCGAATTATCCCGCCATATCGGGACACAACGCGCCACCCTAAGTTAGCGGGTTTTCACCGCTCATATAAACGTACACCTCTTGAAACTTATCCCCGCGGATACGCCAAAAATTGGTGTTATACAGCAGCGTGGTATTGCCCTGGTGGTCTATTAATTCGGCGGTAAAACAAGTGCTTATACGGCCGTTTTTAGCGTCTACCGTCGAAGTGAAATCTCGATGGATAATGGTTTCATAGCCCGCCATAAAGTCGACGAACATCCTACGAATGCTCTCTTTGCCATCGTGCACAACGAATACATTTTGTACCGTCAGCATGGCATTGTCGTGGAAGCAGTCGAGCACCGCATCTAAGTTCTTCGCGTCGACATTGGCGAAGTATTTGTCCAACGCTAGGTCGATAAGTCCCTGTCGCGTCAGTGAAGATTGATATTGCATATGTGACCCCCTGAGTCGCTAATGCTTTTTAAAGTCTCGGCGCTGCCCAACGGCAGCCAGAAGTTATTTCAAAAGGTTATCGCCGCTCATATAGACGAATACGCGCGAGAATTTACCATCCTTTAAATAAAAACGATTACAGTTTTCATAGCGCAGTGGGCCGCCGCCATGGGGTGTGATTTCGACCGAAAACTGCGAGCAGATAGCCTCGCTCTCAACGTCGGCGGTATGCACAAAATTACCGTGCCAGATCTGTGAAAAGCCTTCAAAAAGACCAGAAAACATCGTCGCGATGCCTTGGTCTCGCCCCTCGTGAACGGTCATCGAGGTCACTTCAGTCAGCACCGCATCGGGATGAAAACAGGCAAGCACTTGATCCATGTCGTAGTTGTCGACACCGTGAAAGTAGCGCTTGGTGACAGTATCAATATAGTAGTCGTACGGCAGATTACTCATCAGACCCCCCGGGGCAAAACCCCTCGTTTAATTAGTTATTTCGCGACAGTACAAGATCGTCGTTAGGTTGTTGTGGCGCCGGAAACGCGCGTTCACTATGGCATAGGCCAGTCTCAAGAAACATTTCGCAGAGTTTGTAAGAGATCAATCCGGGATTGATAACCGGCACCGGCAAGACCTGCTGCAAAAACGCATGAGACTGGTGCATGGTGGTTGAACCAAGAACGATAACATCGGCCTTGTCCTCCTCGATCGCCTTGAGCGCCTCGCTCTCCAATTTTTTGAAGATTACCTCTTCCTTTCCGGCGAGTAATTCGGCTAGATCGGGACGCGTGTCGATAGACCGCATAGAGGCACATCGCGCCTCGAGTTTGTATTCAGATAACACCTTGCGGTATAGATGAAACCACTCATCCCACATAGTAATAATGCTAAATTTATGCCCCAACATGCAGGCTACGTGAAAGGCCGCTTGCCCGGGCCCAAGCACTGGAATACTCAATCGCGAACGCAGCGCATACATACCGGAATCGCTGACGGTGTCGATACATACCGCGTCGTAGCCTTCTTCTTGCGCTTTGAGGCCGGCCTCGAAAACGCTCATATCCATGAGTTGGGCATCGTAATAGCTGTCGCCCAATGCCGCTCCCCAAGACACTGCCACAAAGTCAACCGACATGCCGTCGGCAATCATCTCGGGCGCTAACTGTGAGGCGCGGTTTGCAACACCCTCTTGGTCCATTGGAATTGGCACTATGATCTTGATTCTCTTGGTCACTGATGTACTCCCAAACGTGTTAATTTTATTTTTATCGCATGGCCAGCGGCAGGTCGGAAAACGCTATCGGCCCACACTAATGCATGGACCAACTACTGCTAGGTTTAAGGCAAATTATCCGAAAATAATGCATCTATATTAGCGTAGATTAGATCGTCAAAAGCTACACTATAACTAGTTGGATAGGATATTTGCAACACCCCACAAGACTTGCAGTTGCTAGCGTAATCGATCCAGAATTTTTAGGCGGAATTGCCAATGAACGATGCAACGAACCCTAATGCGATCTAACTTTGCTGTTTACCGCCCATCAAGCCCGTTTCAATCGGGCCAGTAATCCGCCGAACAAATTCATTAGTCACTCGGCAACTTACCCACCTAGTCCAACCCCAGTAGCGTTTGATCGCCCGCATCCAGCGCCCAGCAGAACCAATAATGATGCAGATGGCGGATCCAATAGCGCGAGAGAAAAAGGCATTGATGAGAAATTAGATGACAAAGCACCCAAAAAAAATCACTCCCTTGCGATTTGATCTGCACCTGCATAAGCATCGATTGAGCAACGGATAGGCCGACGTTTTCGACTCCTTGGGCCAGCGCTAGAACCGGCGAACATCTTTGACGGTCGACTACCGGATTCAATCACCAAACACGAGCATCACCCAGTCGCTGAAAAAGACTGCTGCATAATTAGCCATCCCACATCTACCGCAGGTTTAATTTTTTAGCCGAGCCCGCGCACACGACATTTGAATGTTCAAATAATTTAGACTGCGGCCACAGGATAGTCTTGACTCGCGCTCACTTTAAATGCAAGGTTCTGAACACAAAAAAAATAAAATAGCCTTTCATAGGAGCGTGAGATAATGTCGCTGACAACAGATCTAACTAACAAAGTGGCGCTCATAACGGGTGCCTCATCGGGCATTGGCCGTGGGGTCGCAATAGCACTGGCAAAATCTGGCTGCCATGTCTATATCAACTACCCCCCTAGCGAAGGCGATAAGGCCGCCCGCGATGTGCAAGCAGCCATCCAAGACGGCGGCGGTATGGCGTCGTTGGCGCCTGGTGATGTCAGCAGTGAAACGGCTGTAGCCGATATGTTCGACGAATTAATGGCGACCGCTGGACGATTGGATATTCTTATCAACAATGCCGGCATCGCTCGCTCTGCACCGATTGAAGATATTATCTTGGCAGATTGGCAAGCGGTTATGGCGGTGCACGTCAACGGAACTTTTTTGTGCACGCGGGCCGCGCTCCCGATCATGTATCGTCAAGATTCTGGTCGAATTATCAACACCGCGTCGCAACTCGCTTACAAGGGCGCGCCTGGGTTTGCCCACTATACTGCCGCCAAGGGAGCGATATTATCCTTTACCCGCACGCTTGCCTTAGAAATAGGCACGCGCAACGTCACAGCTAACTGCGTCGCGCCGGGCGCAACCCTGACGCCTATTTTAGATGACGTTCCAACGGACATACTCGAGGATATCCGCAACGCAATTCCGCGGGGAAAAATTGCCGAAGTCGACGATATAGTCGGAACCTATGTGTTTCTTGCCAGCGACAGCGCGGCCCATTTTCGCGGCCAGTGCTTGAGCCCCAACGGCGGCGATGTATTTTTATAAAACCATCAAGAAATGAATATTTAGCGAGCGCGAGGTCAATATGCGGGCATGGGAACTGAACAAATTCGGGTTAGACAATCTCACGTTGGTCGAGCGAGAGAAACCCACAATTGGGCCCACAGAGGTATTGGTGCAGTTGCATGCGGCGTCGATTAATCCGCGCGATCAGCAGATCGTCAGTGGGCATTTTAGCCAAGATGTTAATTTTCCGCTGATACCCCTTTCCGACGGCGCCGGCACCGTCGTCGAGGTTGGCAACCAAGTCAGCCGTGTGGCGGTTGGCGATCGAGTCACACCGTTATTTTTTCCCAATTGGATGGACGGAGATGCACACAGCGGCGAACGCAGCATTTCTGGTGGTTTGGAGACCCATGGCGTGCTGCGAGATTTTGGCGTGTATTCGCAGGATGCGGTAGTCGCAATTGCCGAACACCTGAGCTTTGCTGAAGCCGCTTGCCTGCCATGCGCTGGACTAACGGCCTGGACCTCACTGGTCCCCATCGCAAACATTACATCGGCAAACAGCGTACTAATACAAGGCACTGGCGGCGTCGCTATCGCCGCATTGCAATTCGCTAAAGCGATTGGCGCAACGGTTATTATTTTATCCTCGAGCGATAAAAAATTAGCACGAGCAAAGCGATTGGGTGCGGACTATTGCATCAACTATATCGACATTCCAAATTGGGGTGAAAAAGTATTTCAACTCGCCGGACAGGGTGTTGACCTGGTACTCGAAATAGGCGGCACTGGCACCATGGAAAACTCGCTAGCCGCCATTCGTAACGGCGGTCATATTGCGATTATTGGCTACATGGCGGGCGCCGATATGGGCATCAGCGTATTTCCATTAATCATAAAATGCGCACATTTACATGGTATAGCCACCGGTAACCGAGAGAATTATGCAGCCATGATGAACTTTATTGAGGAGCATAGTATCCAGCCCGAAATTGGCACACGCTACGCATTCAAAGACGCAAATAAAGCGCTGGCAGACCTGGTGCAAGGCACGCATTTCGGCAAACTGGTCATCGACTACCAGCTTTAATCCAAACACGGCGACGTCAGACGACGTCAATAGAGGTCTTAATCCGATGGACGCAAAACAGATAAAAACCTCACCTGACCCCCTGCAACCCTTTCACATAGCGCAGGGATACACGGTTGGCGACCTGCTCTTTACCTCTGGGCAGGCGGCCATAGATAAACAGGGCAACCTGGTTGGTATCGGCGATTTTGATGCTCAGGCCGAGCAGTCATTTAATAATTTATGCGAAGTCTTAACGCTCGGTGGCTCGAGCCTAAGGCAAGTGGTCAAGGTGACTATCTATCTAACCGACATGGCAAATTTTGAAAAAATCGTGGCGCTGCGTAAGCGCTTTTTTACGCCGCCCTACCCAGCCGATACCATCGTTGAAGTCAAATCACTGGCACTGCCCGAGTTAGAAATTGAAATCGAGGCGGTGGCATTAACTAATGGCAATGTACTAGAGGCACACGCATCATGAAACTTTTTTACTCCCCCTTTCACACCTTCATTCACAAGGTACTGGTGACCGCCCACGAGGGAGGGCTGTGGCAGAATATTACCTTTGTACCGACCTATCCATTCAAAAACCGTCAAGGCGAGGATCAGGGCGATGCTTACTCGATTGCTGCGCTCAATCCTCTCGATAAGGTACCGATGCTGGCGCTGGATAGCGGTCAGGTGGTTTATGGTAGCCAGGCGGTTGCCGAGTGCCTCGACAGCATGAGTCAATCGGGAAGGCACCTGTATCCCGCCAACGGTCCGAAACGTTGGGATGCCATCACGCGATTGGCGTTGGCCGACACCATGTTCGAGAGCACGGTGATGTTGGTCATGGAGGGTTGGCAACCGGAAGAACAGCAAAGGATTGATTTTTTTAAATGGATTTGGCCAAAAATTATTCGCGGCTGCGATGCCCTCGAGGTCGCCTGTAAGGGCGGCTTTGACAGCTTTGATATCGGTCAAGCCGCCATGCTGCACGCCATCAGCTACATGGATTTCAGGGTCAAATTTTACGATGCCAAAGATCCGCTATACCCAGAATTCGATTGCTTTGATAAGCGCCCCAACCTCGAAGCGTGGTGGCAGGACGCGATACAGCGCCCATCGGTGACCAGCCACTACAACGTCGATTTTGAGGGTGATGACTCTGCGGCCTTTTTGCAACAGCAGGTAGCGCTGACGCTGGAAGCGCAGCAATGATCAAACACTACTACTGGCCAACGCCAAACGGACACAAGAGCGCTATTATGCTTGAGGAAGTCGGGTTGGAGTACCAAGTCTGCCCAGTGAATGTTCTCGAGGGCGAGCAGTTCGACCCAGCCTTTATTGCCATTAGTCCCAACAACCGTGTGCCGGCCATTGTTGACCTCGACGGCCCCGACGGAAAACCCTATGGGGTCTTCGAATCTGGGGCGATTTTACTCTATCTGGCGGAAAAGTCTGGCAAGCTGTGGCCTCAAGATATGGCCCGCCGCCATGACGCGATTCAATGGCTGATGTTTCAAATGGCCAATGTCGGGCCCATGTTCGGTCAAAATGGTTACTTTCAAGGCTATTGCCCAGAGGATGTCCCGCTCGCTAAAAAGCGCTATCAGGACGTCAGCAACCAGCTCTATGGCGTGATGAATCAGCGACTAGCGACCTCGGAATATCTCGCTGGAGCGGATTATTCGGTCGCTGATGTCGCCACTTATCCTTGGATTCTTCCGAAGCAACGAGAGATGCATCGAATCGACATCGCCATCTATCCCAACGTTGCCCGGTGGGCGGATGCGATCGCCCAGCGACCCGCCGTGCAGCGAGGTCTCGCGTCACTATCGGATTCGATGAAAGTGGGTAATCCGACCAAGACAACCTATGACAATTTATTTGGTGGCTCACAGTTTAATCGCTGATTACACCCCGAAAAACGCATGGAACGAGCGCTGTGCAATCGAGGCATAAAAAGAGCGATAGCGATCCGCGCAGCAGCCAAGGAACGCTCGCATGTCATTTCGATAGTTTATCGTCGCGAGCGCCAACCGAGCAGAGTTTTTGCTCACCGCAGTATAACTCTGGGTGCTAAACTGCTCGCTAAAATCGAGTTATAAGTATGACTGGGAGAGATAAAGAATGAATAAACCGCTGGAAGGATTGCGCGTTATAGAATTGGGTCAGCTACTTGCTGGCCCCTTTGCTGGGTGCATGTTGGGCTATTTTGGTGCCGAAGTGATCAAAGTCGAACCTCCGGGCGGTGACCCCATCCGCAATTGGCGCGAGGTCAAAGATGGCACCTCTTTATGGTGGCGGAGCCTAGCGCGCAATAAAAAGTGTATCTCGCTCAACCTCAAGACGCCTGAAGGTCGCGATCTGGTCAAACAGTTACTCATCAGCGCCGACGTCGTCGTCGAAAACTTTCGCCCCGGCGTGCTCGAGGATTGGGGTTTGGATCCAGAATCGCTGCGCGCCGACAATCCAGACCTAATCTACGCGCGCATTTCTGGCTATGGACAGACCGGCCCCTACGCGAAAAAAGCTGGATTTGCCTCAGCCTGCGAGGCGATCAGTGGTTTTCGCTACGTCAATGGCTATCCTGACCAGCCCCCAGTTAGACCCAACTTGAGTCTCGGCGATACCATTTCTGGTCTGCATGCCGTATTGGGTATCCTCATGGCTCTGCGCGCCAAGGATCGTGGCGATGGCGGTCAGGTGGTGGATGTTGCCCTATATGAATCGATGTTTAACTTGCTTGAGGCCGTGGTGCCCGAATACGATGGCGCTGGGATTGTACGAGAACCCTCGGGAACCACCATCACCGGTATCGTTCCCACCAACACCTACACCTGTAGCGACGGCAAGTATTTAGTGATTGGCGGCAATGGCGACTCTATCTTCATGCGCCTGATGAAGGCCATAGGTCGCGCCGACATGGCTGAAAATCCAGACTATGCGAGTAACTCCGACCGCGTCGTCCACCAAGACTACATAGACGGTGTGTTGGCCACTTGGTGCCGCCAGCGACCCATGAAAGATGCCATGCAAGTTCTCGAAGAGAACCGCGTTCCCTGCGGCCCAGTCTATAGCGTTGCCGACATGATGGAAGATCCACACTTTAAACAGCGAGGGCTGTTTGAGCAGGTGGAGATCAACGGCGAACCGCTGCGGATTCCGGCGATGCTGCCCAAACTCAGCGCCACGCCGGGCACCACGGAGTGGCCAGGCGCCGAAGTCGCCTCCCACAGCGATGAGATTTTGCAGGGCTTGGGACTGGATGGGACGCAGATTGAGGCGCTCAAACAACGCGGTATCGTCGCCGACAGTGGCCTATCTCAAGGCGATGATCAGGCCTAAAAGAAAAAACAGCGGCTGGTGAACACCCCC
>CESJ01000122.1_pt1 | contig 21619 bp, 21 predicted proteins | sample 356311 | NCBI WGS metagenome assembly CESJ01 (sample SAMEA2621487, study PRJEB7988) | marine metagenome | biome: marine biome (ENVO:00000447); feature: surface water layer (ENVO:00002042); material: "saline water (ENVO:00002010), including plankton (ENVO:xxxxxxxx)" | depth 5 m
GTCGTGCCGCAATAGCACTTTTAGCGCAGACAGTACCAAGGCTAGGAAAAACACAATTTTAAAGCCCGTCAGGCAGATTCTTCGAGCTGTTTCGGACTCGCCTCTGCCCTCGGCTTGGGCCACCAAAATGGTCAGCGCTTGGGCGATACTCAATGGCACCATAAAGGCCAGCGAGTCGATGTTAATTGCCACTGCATGGGCGCCGATGACCGTCGGGCCGAGATGGGCGATCAGTAACGGAATGACGGCAAAAAAACCAAATTCTGCACCGATGTTGAGAGCGATGGGCACGCCGATAGCCAGCGTCTTTAAAATGTGCTGCAACCGCGGTCCGCCGAAGTGGCGGTAGAGGTCGATATCGCGGAGTGTCCGCGAAACTCTAGCGTAAATAGCCACGCAGGCTAGCAAAAATAGCATGACTAGCAGCGTCGCCCAACCAGCGCCGGCGCCCCCCAGTTCGGGCGCGCCTAGCTTGCCAAAAACCAAGGCATAATCGAACACTAGGTTGAGAACAAAGGCAACGCTGTTAAAAACCAGCACCGGCCGCGTATCGCCAACGCCCTCAAAGGTACTGCGGAACGCATAAAAAGTCGGAAGCAAGAGGGCTGTGAACAGGTAGGGTAAAAGGTAACCTCGGGCGATGGAAAATACTTGGTCAGATATGTCTAGTTGACTCAAAATGTAGATGCCCAGCAATACCCCCAATGCCGCTGCAAAACCCATGGGCACGGCGAGCCACACGACTTGTTGAAACTGCGAACGCAGTTCGGCAAGCTGTCGCGCACCCCAGTAATTGCCAATGATTGGATTGTTGCCAATCATTACGCCGATAATCAATAGCGTGATCATCGACCAAATATTGCCGCCCAACTGGACCGCGGCGAGGGACTCGACGCTGTATCGTCCGGCCATATAGATGTCGGTAACGGTCATGCCGACGACGGCAATCTGACCGCCTACCAGCGGTGTGGCCAGCCTTAAAATGGCCACAGAATCGGCTTTAAACCGGCTGTTGGATTGATATTGCATGACGCACCAAAAAACTTTTCGCGTCCCAGTTTGGGCGAACCTAGCTCGCAATGAAAGCTAAAACTATCTGCCGTGGCTATAGCTGAAAATCGGATTGTGGTTAGGTGTTATGCGCGACGCTTTATCAGCTTTAAAGAGCCGCTTAGAGGGGCTTTTTTTTGCTTATTTCGTGTACTAATTGCGGTCGTTTTGGCGCGCCTGATAGGCGCTATTTAGGCGTTGTAAAAAGCTTGATGTAGGGCCTTTTCGGACGCTTTTCTCAGTCTTAAGACGGTCAGTCTGGTTGGGCTTTTAAGATGCATTTTTGCGCTGGCTATTTTGCACAACAGCACAATGCATTTCTGCTATACTCGCGCCTAAATGTGCTCCCGACCCGGCTCGGCACACCCCTCGGACTCGATTAAATGTGCAAAGACCTTGACTGAAAATACCGAAGATACCGCGACCACTACAAAATCGGATACACCGGCTAAATTGAAAGGCAGACGCGGAAGACGCCCCCAAGGCTGGACACTAGATCAGTTTGTGGTCGAGCCGGTAGAGGGCAAGGCGCGCTTTCACGACTTGGGTTTGCCGCTCAGTTTAATGCGCGGTATTGCCGACTCGGGTTTTGAATACTGTACCCCGATTCAAGCGCAGTCGTTGCCGCATGCCTTGAATGGTAACGATGTGGTCGGCAAGGCGCAGACCGGCACCGGCAAGACCGCGGCGTTTTTGCTCAACATTATTACCGACTTGATCAATCACCCGATTGAAGGTGATCGCTTCGTCGGTGAGGCTCGATCGATGATACTGGCGCCAACCCGCGAGTTGGCATTGCAGATTGCCGAAGACGCGGTGCAACTGACGCGCCATACCGGCTTGCATGTTCACGCCTTGGTTGGTGGGATGGACTACGCCAAACAGTTAAAAAAAATGGAGACTCGGCACTGCGATATTTTGGTAGGTACGCCGGGACGATTGTTGGATTTTGCGAACAACCGTGATGTGCATTTAGACCAAGTTGAAGTGCTGGTGATCGACGAGGCCGACCGCATGCTCGACATGGGGTTTATTCCCCAGGTTCGGCGTTTGGTACGACTGACGCCGAGAAATAACGAGCGGCAGACGATGTTGTTTTCTGCAACCTTCACGCCCGAGGTGATGCGATTATCCGAGCAGTGGACGGATTCACCGGTGCGCATTGAAATTGGTGCGGAGCGTGTTGCTACCGATACCGTCGAGCAAAAAATTTACATCACCACGAGCGGCGAAAAATTTAGCTTATTAAATGCCATTCTCAAGGGTGATAACGTTCAGAGTGTGATGGTGTTCGCCAATCGGCGAGATATTTGTCGCAGGCTGCATGAAAAGCTTGGCAAAAAGGGCTTTAAAGTCGGACTGTTGTCTGGAGATGTGCCTCAGACACGCCGCATGAAGACCCTTGAGGCGTTTAAAAACGGCTCGATTAAGGTCATGGTGGCCACCGATGTTGCCGGTCGCGGTATTCATGTCGACGGGGTTAGCCATGTGATTAATTACACTTTGCCGGAAGAACCCGAAGATTACGTTCATCGCATTGGTCGCACCGGACGCGCCGGGCAAACCGGCACGTCGATCAGCTTCGCCTGTGAAGATGATGCTGTTTTGCTTGAGCCGATCGAAAAGCTCCTCGACCAGAAGCTTCCCTGCATCATGCCGGATGAGGTTTTTGTAAAAACTCCGAAAGCCCCGAAACCTGATGAAGAACCTTCGGCCCCTCCACAAAAGAAGCAAGAGCCTTCAGCCCCAATGCAAGAGAAACAAGAGCCCTCAGCGTCTTTACAGAAAAATGAAGAGCCCTCAGCTCCAGTAGAAGAGCCTTTAACCAAAAAGGAACCCTCAGCGTCTTTGCAAAAAAATGACCAGCCCGCAGGAGAAGATAGGCAACCGCCGGCACAATAACAGGCGGTAAAAGGCGCATTTGAGACGTTAGACGGCGGCACTAAGGCGATTACAATGTCGCCCGCCTCAGCTTAAGGAATACATCGATTCGAGCGGTAGCGGCGTTTGTGCCTGAATCCTCACAAGTTGGATCTCGCGGCGAGGCGAGGGCAAGGATGGTCGCTCGACCGGGGTAACAAACATCTAACACTACGGAGGCTAGTAATTAGCATGGCACTCGATTGGAAGAATTTAGGCTTTCAATACCTAGATACCCACTGCCACATCAAATATACCTGTAAAGACGGACGGTGGAATGCTGGAGAGTTGGTGGATTCGCCCTATCTCAATATCCACATAGCGGCGACGGCTTTGCATTATGGGCAGGCCGCCTTTGAAGGTTTAAAAGCGTTTCGAGGTAGCGATGGTCAGGTGCGAATTTTTCGGCCTGATAAAAATGCCGAAAGAATGCGCACCACCGCCAGAAGAACCTTTATGGCGGAAGTGCCCACAGAACTATTTGTCAGCGCGATCAAAAAAGTGGTGACGGCCAACGAAGAGTTTATCCCTCCCTACGGCACTGGCGGCTCATTGTATATACGACCTTTACTGATTGGTTCGGGCCCGAAAATTGGCGTAGAGCCCTCTGCAGAGTACAGCTTTATAGTCTTGGTTAATCCTGTGGGAGCTTACTACAAAGGCGGTCTTAACCCAGTTAACGCCATGGTAGTCGACGGCTATGATCGGGCCGCCCCGAATGGCGTAGGCCATGTAAAAGTCGCTGGAAATTATGCCGCTAGCTTAGAACCCGCGTCTGTCGCCAAGCAAGCGGGGTTCCCGATTAACTTGTACCTAGACGCCAAAGAACATCGATTTATCGATGAATTTGGCACCTCCAATTTTATCGCGTTAAAAGACAACACCTACATCACTCCAGTCTCCGATTCGATTCTTCCGAGTATAACCAATATGTCCTTGATGCAGATTGCCGAGGATTTTGGTATGAAGGTCGAAAGACGACCGATAGAAATTGATGAGCTCAACAGTTTTGAACAAGTCGCCGCCTGCGGTACAGCTGTGGTTGTGACGCCGGTGCATAAAATTGTCACGGCAAATAAAATATATGAAGTCGGCGATGGAACGGTCACCAGCCAACTGCAGCAGCTATTCGATACCGTTACCGGTATACAGTATGGCGAAATAGAAGACCGGCATAACTGGTGCGAATTGCTCGATTGAGGCAAAGGGCATAGCAGATTTGTAAGCGCCATGCGTCGTGCGACTGTTATGGCGCGGCGATTAGCGGGTGTCTCTGTCTATGGTTTGGGTGGCGCGCTACGCTGAATGTCGCATGATACGCTGCTTTTGGCGATCCCAGTCGCGCTCTTTGTCATCCATTCGCTTGTCATAATGCGCCTTGCCTTTAGCCAGCGCGATTTCACATTTTATTAAGTGATGCTTCCAATACAGCGCGGTGCAGACGCAGGTGAAACCCTTTTGATTTACGCCGGCCTCTAGATTGTCAAGTTCACGTTGGTTTAACAGCAGTTTGCGGGTTCGCGTTGGGTCGATGACATAGTGTGTAGAGGCAGTGGCTAGCGGCGCGATGTTAGTACCGATGAGCCAGGCTTCGCCATTTTTAATGTGCACGTAGGTATCTGTCAGATTAACGTTGCCAGCGCGCAGACTTTTGACTTCCCAACCGAGCAGGGCTAATCCAGCTTCAAATTTTTGCTCAATAAAGTAGTCGTGCTTAATTTTTCTATTTAGCGCGATGGTCGATGAAGTCACTTTGGGTTTCTTTTTTGTCATGCATGGGATTATACGGTGAGTCTTGCGATTGTCATCGATTATTCACGGCTTTGCGCACTCTTACCCATCACAGTGTTGCAAGGATGTGCGTTAATAGCCATTGCGCGGTTGCGCGGTTGCGAACGGATCTCTTATGATCATGCTAAAGCGAATACCGAGCGTTACATGCCGTCACCATAGGTCGACAGTACCTCGAATAAGGAGTGAGTAATGAGTAATCAGGCGAAGGGTATGCATGGTATTTGGACCAGCCGCTGGACGTTCATAATGGCCGCGACGGGTTCTGCCGTCGGGTTGGGTAATATGTGGAAGTTCCCCTACGTTGCTGGTAGCTATGGCGGCGGAGCGTTTGTCTTTGTTTATTTGGTGTGCATCTTGCTCATCGGCGTGCCGGTAATGATGGCTGAAGTGCTATTGGGTCGGCAGGGTCGCCAGAGCCCAATCAATTCGATGCGCGAGGCGGTTGCCGCTAGCGATAGTCCGTCGGCATGGCGCTATATTGGTTGGCTGGGCATTACCGCTGGATTATTTATCTTGTCGTTTTACGCGGTGATTGCCGGTTGGGCGTTGGATTACATCGTGCAAATGGCCCGTGGCGACTTGCGCGGCGCAGACGGAGAGATGGCGGCGGCGCTATTTTCAAATCTCACCGAAAACCCACTGAGACTGATTCTTTGGCAGACGATCTTTCTCGGCTTGTGCGTTGGGGTCGTGGCCGGCGGTGTTAAAAAGGGCCTCGGCAGTGCCGTCGAAGTTCTCATGCCACTGCTGTTTGTGATGTTACTGGGCATGTTGTTATTCGCTATTTTAAAGGGTAATTTTTCTGCTGCTTGGAACTTTTTGTTCGCCGTTGACTTCTCATCGCTGACTTGGCGCGCGGTGTTAGAAGCCATGGGCTTAGCGTTTTTTACACTGAGCATCGGTATGGGATCGATCATGGCTTATGGCGCCTATATGCCGGCTGACGCGAGTATTGGCAAGACGGTGCTGATCGTTGCGCTGTTTGACAGTTTAGTGGCAATTATTGCCGGGTTGGTGATTTTTTCTATCGTCTTTTCGACCTCTGGGATCGAACCCAGCGCTGGGCCTGGGCTGATGTTTATCAGTCTTCCAGTGGCGTTTGGTAATATGCCTGGGGGCCTGTTGATCGGTGTGGTATTTTTTATCTTGGTGGCGATTGCCGCGTGGAGTTCGGCCATCTCGCTTCTCGAGCCGGCGGTGGCGTGGTTGATGGAGGCTAAACACATCGGTCGTATCACCGCTAATGTGGTGCTCGCAAGCCTCGCCTGGGTACTTGGTTTGGGCACGGTCTTTTCGTTTAATATCGCCGCCGATATGACCGTTGCGGGGTTTACCTTTTTTGACGCATTGGACTTTTTGACCGCCAATATCATGCTGCCACTCGGCGGGTTGGGGATTGCGCTGTTCGTCGGTTTTGTAATGAAGCGAGAGCTGGTCAGTGGACAAATGTCCGAGATGAATAGCACCGCTATGGGAATGTGGCGGCTGGCGCTGTGTTACCTCGCGCCGGTTGCTATTGCGAGTATTTTTGTCATGGGTATTTACGATAAGTTTTTTTATATAGGACGGTAGTTTTGGCCCAAATTCAACGTTCCGCGCTGGTGATGCACTCGGCGCCACGCATGTACCAACTGGTTAACGACGTCGCCAGTTACCCGGCTTTTCTGGATGGCTGCGTCGGCACTCAAGTGCTAGAGCAAAGTGAACTACAGATGCTCGCTCGCATGGATTTAAAAAAAGCCGGTATCCAATTGAGTCTGCTTACCAGAAACCGCTTAGTCGACGCGTCTAAAATTATTATGACGTTAGAAGAAGGACCTTTCAGTGACTTAAAAGGTGAGTGGGCGTTTACTTCTCTCGCTGAAGATGCCTCTAAAATATCCTTAGATCTGCGTTTTGAATTCAGTAACAGTGCCCTGCGTCTGGCGGCGTCGGCATTGTTTACTGGGGTTGCCAACAACCTTGTCGACGCCATTTGTCGGCGCGCTGACAGCCTGTATGGGAGGGGTGGTGTTGGCGACTGATATTGGCGTAGAAGTTGTCTATGCGCTCCCAGATCGGCAAGTTGTTATTACTCTGCGGGTTTGTCAAGGCAGCACGGCGCGCGAGGTGATTGTGCAATCGGGCATTCTAAATGACTTTTCAGAGATCGATTTAGACAGTAGTTCGATCGGCGTATTTTCACAAATATTGGGCGCTGGAGGTATTGAAGGTCCTTCAAAATACCGTGTTCGTGACCTCGATCGATTAGAAATTTATCGACCTCTTATTGCCGATCCCAAAGAAGTTCGTCGCCGTCGCGCTAAGGTAAACCAGGCGACGCAGTCTTAGGCCTCGGCGATTAACATTAGGGAGTAGACAGCTCCAACTCGGCATCGGAAGGCGTGTAATCGCCACTTAAGCGCTGCAGTTCGTCGCTCTCATCAAAGTAGACGGCGAGCATTTTTTCGCTCTTCTCCGATCGAGCATCGATCATGCTGTAGAGATAGATCCAGCGCTGTTGGTTAAAACTGTCGGTGATGAGCGGTGTTCCCAGTACAAACCGTACCTGGCCCTTGGTCATTCCGGGACGTAATTTGTCGATCATTTCCTGTTCCAGAATATTTCCCTGTTGAATAGATATCTTGTGTACCCCGGGGAATTTAATGCCACTGCAACCGAGCATGACTGATAACAAGGTTAGGAGTAAAATAGTATTAATTTGCATAGCTAGGGGTTCCAGTTGGAGTGGCGAACAGCGATAATACGCTGAGTGATGGATTTAGAGAAGAGCAAATCATGGCAGCTGAAGATCAAGAGCTAAAAAAAGCGGGGCTCAAAGTAACCCTGCCCAGAATAAAAATATTGCAGATTTTAGAACACTCAGATTTGCACATGACCGCCGAGGATATCTATCGGAGTTTGCGCGACGCGGAAGAAGACGTGGGCATTGCCACGGTGTATCGCGTGCTGGCGCAGTTTGAGAGCGCTAGGCTGGTAATCCGACACAACTTTGACAATGGTCCCGCGGTGTACGAGTTGGATCGCGGCGATCACCACGACCATATGGTCTGTTCGGTGACCGGTACCGTGATTGAATTCCAAGACAGCGAAATCGAGGCAATTCAAAAGAGAATTGCTGAAGAGCATGGCTACGATCTGGTTGATCATAACCTGGTACTCTACGTCAAGCCCCAGGCCTAGCCGCAACCCTCTGTATCGTGTCTATCGCCAATGTTCCGCTGACGACGCGCGTTGGCGATCTCGATTGTAAACCGCCATCGGGGCGATGCCCGCTAATTAAAAAAAGGCATCAATGCTGAATATAGAAGGGCATCAACCGCTGGGTTTTCACAGCAGCCGTTCGATCTTAGCTGCGAGCGCGTCCGGTGTGGTGATCGGTGGATGACGACTGACCACTTGGCCCTGTCGATCGACCAAGAATTTGGTGAAATTCCACTTGATGTTGTCGGTCAATAGACCACCGGCGGCACCTTTAAGGTATTGGTACAACGGACTTTGATGCGCGCCATTGACGTCGGTTTTGGCCATAACCGCAAAGTCGACGGCGAAACTGCGCTGACAAAATCCCTGAATCTCGCTATCGTCGCCCGGCTCCTGAGCGCCAAACTGGTTGCACGGTACTGCGATCACGCACAGACCGCGGTGTTTGTAGGTCTCGTGGAGGGACTGCAATCCGGTGTATTGACCGGTGAAGCCACACTGACTGGCGGTGTTGACTATTAGTAGAACTTGTCCCCGGTATTGCTCCATGGATATGACGTCTCCGCTTGCAGAGTTCAGGGAGAAATCATACAGTGATTCGGCGGGCTCTAAAATTTTATTGTTGTCCATTGGCGGTGCTCCGGCGGTGTTTAAAGTTTGACGCTAGGTGTAGGTAATGGCCGCTAATCAGATTGATTGCAAGCAAAGTCACTGACGCTAAAGTCACGGCATCTAAAGTCACGGCAGCTATGCTGTTTTTATCTATACCAATCTAACCTCTGGGTTTTCTGCGGCGGATTTTCCGGGGTCTCTACAGTCCTCTGTGGTCTATTCGCTGAAGCAGTGTCTCGGGGCCGGAAAGGCGCCACCGCGGACTTGTTCGGCATACTGCTGCAGTGCGATTAACACCGAACCGCTGTCGGACAAAAAGTTTTTTGAGAAACGCGGGAACGCCGGTGATATGCCAAGCATGTCGTAAAGTACCAGTATCTGCGCATCGGTATCAGGACCGGCGCCAATACCGATGACCGGGATGTTAAGCGTTTGTGCGAGTAGTTTACCCAGCGATGAGGGAACGCATTCAATCACCAGCAACTGCGCGCCGGCCTCTTGCAACAATAGGGCATCAGCCACGATTTTTTCCGCCGCCTGTGGATCGCGGCCCTGTACCTTGAAGCCGCCAATTTTATGCACTGATTGGGGCGTTAGCCCAAGGTGCGCACAGACCGGAATTCCCCGTTCGGTCAATTGAAAAATAGTGTCGCCCAGCCACTCGCCGCCCTCAAGTTTGACCATCTGCGCGCCTGCCTGCATCAGTATGGCGGCGTTGTGCAGTGCGTCTGTCGGTGTTGCATAGCTCATAAAGGGCATGTCGCTAACCACCAGGCTGTGTTCGACCCCGCGGCGCACGGCCTCGGTGTGGTAAGCCATCTCGTCGACCGACACTGGAATCGTGGTGTTGCGACCCTGGATGACATTGCCAAGCGAGTCTCCGATCAGCACCATCTCGATACCGGCGCTATCGACGAGTTTAGCGAAGCTAAAGTCGTAAGCGGTAATCGAGGCGAATTTCTCACTGCGGCCTTTCATGGCGGTTAAGTCATCGATAGTTGTCACTGCTGGGGCGCTCCTGTAACGGGGGAGACTACGTTACTCAGTTTACGCTGCGCTGACAAGCGCCGACTGCAGAGGTTCAGTTGATCGCCATAGGATTGTAATAATGTCTTCCGCGGTGTGTTCTGGCAATCTGGCGGACTAAATGTTGATAATCTTCGAGGCTGTCGGCCAGATTGATTTGTTCGGTATTAACAATCAGTAGCGGTGTTGCGTTGTAATGGTAAAAAAACTGCGTATAGGCCTCGTTAATACGTTTTAGGTAGTCCGCGTCCATGCCTTCTTCGCTGGCTCTACCTCGGCGTTTGACGCGGCTGTGCAGGGTCTCGGTGGGGGCTTGCAGGTAGATGACTAAATCCGGTTTTGGTAAATCGACCATGACATTGTCATAGACCGTTTGATACAGTCGATATTCGTCATCATCGAGGTTAACGCGTGCAAACAGTGGGTCTTTTTCGATGAGAAAGTCACTGATGCGAACGCGTTGGAATAGTTCGCCCTGGCGAAGTTCTTCGAGTTGCCGTATCCGCTGAAATAAAAAGTATAGCTGCGTCGGCAGAGCAGTGCCCTTGCGATCCTGATAAAAACGCTCAAGAAACGGATTATCCTCGGCATCTTCAAGCAGTGTTTGCACCTCAAAGGTGGCCGCTAGGCGCTTCGTCAATGTAGTTTTACCAATCCCTATTGGGCCCTCGACGGCGATATATGCAGGGATCCTCAGTGCGCGCAGATCGATGGTGCCACTGCTAGGGGTAGTTTTGGTCACGCGGGATTCCCGATAATGGCTGAATTAGACTTCGAATCGAATAACCATACCGTGGTCGGTACATTTTTCCAAGAGCTGACTGATGGTTTTCCCTTTGATGAGCAGTTGATTACCGGTTAAATCGGCTAGCGGTAGCAGCACAAAAGCTCGTTCATGGAGTCGCGGGTGCGGTATCTTAAGGCGCATTGAGTGCACTGAGCGTTGCCCGTAAAGCACTAAGTCTAGGTCAAGGGTTCTCGGCCCCCAGCGCTCGGTGCGCACACGGCCTTGTTGGTCTTCCTGTGCTTGTAACAGGTCGAGCAGCGGTTCTGGTTCTAGATCGGTATCCAGTTGTACTACAGCGTTGCAGTAATCGGGTTGAATACCGGGGCCAATCGCTTGGCTGCTGTAGAGTTGTGAGCTTGCAACTCGGTGCAGTTGCGGGTGTTTGGTGAGAGCCGATATGGCCCGTTCTATTTGCTGTCTGGGATTGTCTAAGTTACTACCCAGCGCCACGAAAACGGTCGTCATTACTCTGCGTTAGTCGATGGGTCTTTGCGCGTTTTAGGGCGTCTGCGACGGGCACGACTGCGACGTGGTTCCTTGATTTGCGAAGCCATATCGAGGCGCTCTTGCGTATCGCATTCTTGATAGCGCGTCCACCAGTCGCCAAGACCCTCGAGATCCTCTCCCGACTCTTCACGAAGCAGGACAAAGTCGTAGGCCGCTCTAAAGCGCGGATGGCTGCACAGCCGTTCGGCGCGAGCGCCGGCACGACGCGGTAGGGATAATTGCAGTTCCCATATTTCGCGCATAGGTATACTGAAGCGCTTCGGGATCGCGGTGACGGTAACCTGGCGAGAGAGTGCGTTGTCGGCGGCTCGGCGCAGCGCCGATAGGGGTGCCTCCCCCTGTTCGCGATATTCTTTTGAGCGCTGCGCGACTGCCGGCCAGAGCAGGGCAGCATAGATGAACGCCGGCGTTACGCGCTTCAGTGATCGGACTCTCAGGTCAGTATTGGTAAAGGCTTGCTCAATAAGTCGCTCGGCGATGGGGTCGCGTTGTAGGCACGCGTTTAAGTCGGGCACTATATAGTCAAAAAAAGCATATTCTTGCAGGAGTCTGTAAGTGGCGAGTCCCTGGCCGCTCATAAATAGCTTGAGGCTTTCATCGAAGAATCGGGGTGCCGAAACCTGCGCTAAGTTGTCGGCTAACCCAGCCATCGGTGCTGCGGTTTTTGCGTCTATCCGAAAGCCGAGTTTAGCGGCGAAGCGCACCACTCTCAGAAGGCGCACTGGGTCCTCGCGAAAGCGCGTTGCGGGGTCGCCCATGATACGCACCAGGCGTTTTTTTATGTCGCTTAGGCCATCGGCAAAATCCCGCAAAGTGTTGTCGGTAGGATTGTAGTAGAGCGCGTTAATACTTAGATCTCGGCGGCTGGCATCGTCGCTAAGGGTGCCGAACACGTTGTCTCGGGTGAGCATTCCGGTATCCGTTTGGCGCCGGGTGCCATTGGTTTGTTGGCTTTGCTGATTGGACCTAAAAGTGGTCACCTCGATGATTTCGCGACTGTATTGAACGTGGACAATTTGAAAGCGCCGGCCGATGATTCTGGCGCGCCTAAATAGCGGTTTAACCTGATCTGGTTCGGCGTTAGTGGCGACGTCGAAATCTTTTGGCTTTAGGTCGAGCAATTGGTCGCGTACGCCGCCGCCGACAATATAAGCCTCAAAACCGGCGCGCTGTAATGTTTTGACAACCTTGAGTGCATCAGCGCTCATCATGTCAGGCGTTAGCGCGTGCTTGTCCTCAGTAATCAGCCGCCCTGAGTTAGCTTTACCTTGCGATTTTCTGCGCTGGAAGAATTTGTTGATGCGTTCGAGCATAGTCAGTCTTTGGCTTGCATTTCTGACCAAACAGTTTAACAGACGAACGCTTGTTGTGGCAGGTGCATATAGTAAAAAGGGGATGCCGTTAGGCAACCCCTTTCAAAGTCTTCAGGCTTTTGACCCTCAAACACCTTCGCAATCCAACTTATTTTTTTATTTATTGTTATTATAAAGTCATAGTACTTATGACTTAAACCTATAGTAATCAATTGTGCGATTTTTTCAACCATTAAATAAATTTTAATCGCAAACAATTTGTGCTACCTGACACACGCTTCAGGCTTTATGCCACGACTGCTTCATCCGTGACGGCTAATGCCGAGTTTGAAGCGCCGCTGCCAGAGGCATTTTCTGCTGATGCCGAGTTTTTTCGCCAAGGCGGTCTCAGACATTTGACCTTGGTGTTCGAGGACAAATTGAGTAAAGTATTCTTGCAGAGACAAATTTTGTGCAAACTGTCGCCCAGATATCTGCAGCGAAGGGTCGAGTGGCGAGGCATCGATATCGCCGATTGCCCGCTTTACCGCAACGATCATTTCATCATGGTCAAAGGGTTTGGAAATGTAATCGACCGCACCCTGGCGCATGTTGTCAACCGCAGAGCGCAAGCTGGCATAGCTGGTCATAATAATTACCGGCACCTCTGGAGCCAAGCCGATCAGTTCATTGCCGGTGCCGCCGGGCAGGCGAAGGTCGGAAATAATCAGCGCGAAATCTCGCAGGTTATAGCCTTGACGGGCGGATTTAACGCTCACAGCATCGCGCACGCGATAGTGATGTCGCTCGAGCAACTGGCGCAGGGAGGAGCGAATAACCTCTTCATCTTCGACGATTAAAATGTCTTTCATAAAACCTCATGTCGGCGCGCTCCGGCGGGTCATTTTAACGTTTTTCGAGTTTATTTACAGGGCAGGCGCATGACTGCGGTACTGCCTCGATCGCTATCTCGAGCAGGGCTTGTCAGCGACACGCTACCGCCTAGGTCGGTCATCAAGTTGAACACCACCCAAAGCCCCAAACCGGTACCTTCTCCTGGCTCTTTGCTGGTTACGAAAGGCTCGAATACTCGGTGCTGGATATTTTCGTCAACGCCTGCGCCGCTGTCACTGATGGCCACCTCCACGGTGTCGCCGAGAGACTCGGCGGCAATCGTCACGCTGGCGTCGTCTGGAGAGGCATCTAGGGCATTACCAAAAAGGTTTAAAAAGACTTGTATGAGTTGTTGTGGGTCACTTTGTACGTGCAGCAATGGGTCGACCGTACAGATAAATTCAACTCGCCGTTGGCTATAGCTGAGGCTCAACAAATCGATTGCCTCATCGATAATTTTTCGTAACTGAACCGTTTCTAAAGATTCACATTGAGCGCTGTCGCCACGGGAAAAATTGATCAGTGATTTGACGATACGGTCTATGCGATCGGTTTGCGACAATATTTGTGTGGCCGATTTGCCGATCGGCGTTTGCTCGCGTTGGTAGCGAAGATTTTGTGCAATGCAGGCGATACCGGTGAGAGGATTACCGATTTCATGTGCGACTCCAGCGGCCAGGCGGCCGATCGAAGCCAGCCTTTCGTTTTCCATATAACTCTGCATAAGCATCATAGACTGGGTCTGTTCCTCTACCAGCAGCACGCGGTCAGCGCCCAGTTCAGGCTGATTTTTATCGACAGAACGTTGAATATTAAACCAACGGGCTTGGTCTCCCACCAGCAGTTTTATGCTGTCTTGTGCCGGCGTGTCTGCGGCCAAAAAATCGTCGATAAAGCTCTGCCACGGCTGCGCTAACTCATCGATCGCACTGCCGATGGCGACCTCTTTATCGATCTGGGTATAGTCGGCAATCGCAGTATTCCACTTTAATATCTCGCCACTTTGGGCGATGGCAATCAGGCCTATGGGTAAATTATCCAAAACCTCGCGGTGGTGAACCCGCAATTTATTCAGTTCGCTGGCCAGACCTGTCAATCGACCACCGTGGATTGCCAACATAGACTCGATTAAATAGATATCGTCGGGCTGCTTTTCTATCGAGGGTCTAAACGGCAGTGTTTGTTGCATCACGCGGTGGGCTGCGAGTACCCCAAAGCGCAGGTTTAACGAAGCGCTCAATTGGTCGCGCAACTGGCGAAGGGCCGCTGGGCGGCGTTCACTGGCGTTCAGTCCGAGTTCATCCAACGCGCTGTCGACTTCGCTGGCAGCGCTGTCGCCTAGGGACTTTTGCAGGCTTAATTTGACTTCGTCCACCGACACTTGGTCGAGCCTCACTCGCGCTGGGACGTAGACATTATCAGCCATGCACAGACGGGCATAAGATGCTTGTTCATCATCCATCTTACCGAAGCTGGAAAACAACGTGCAAAGCAAGATATTCACTAGCAATGCTTCGATGCTCCAGATATGCCAATTCTCCATGCCGAGCGCAACCCCGGTATACGCCTCGAAGCCACTCCAAGAGCCACTAAATACCGGCAGTACTAAGGTGGCGAACCACAGACTGATGCCCGCGATCAGGCCTATCAGGAAGCCACGCCGGCTGACGCTTGGCAAATACAGGGCCGCTAGCATGCCGGGTGTCAGTTGGGCTAATCCAGCAAAGCCAATCAAATAGAAATCAGTGACGCTCAATCCGGCGACTATGGTGTCGAGCAACAGGGCCACGACGATCAATAACAGGGAACTTAGGGTGATTCGTTGAGCAATCCAATTATCCAATTCAGACTGACGATAAAAGTTCTTGTCGGGCAGTACAAAGCTGTTCAGAATCATCCGCGATAGCATGATACTCAGGCTCACCAGCAGCGACAGGCTCAGTAGCAAGATACTGGCTGTGCCGAGCCCAGAAATGATCTCGGATTCGAGCACAGCAGGCAGCACATAAAGGTAATCTTGCGGCGGGAATGTAGGCTCTAAAATACTGCCGGCCCAAAGTATAGGCAGTACCGGAATACACAGTAACAGGGTGAGTAGCGGGTAGACGTATGCCGTTGAACTGGATAGCCGGTCTGAAATTTGGTTGGAAATGAGTAAGTTAAAATTCAATGGCAGTGCGAAGCTGGCGACTAAAAAAATACTGATAATACTGTAGGCTGGACTTTCCCTGCGCAATATTGCCGTTTGACCACTGCGCTCGACCCATTGATTCATCGCATCGACACCGCCAAAGACGCTGTCGATGCACAACCACACGGTGGCGCCCATAGCCAGCACCAGTAGCAGTCCTGCCGAGGCCATCATTCGTGACAAATAGCTCGCTGTATCACTGCGAATGGCCCGCGCGACAATCAACCCAATAAGGACCACCAGCGCCAGCATTACCGGCGATTGCAGCTGTGGTGAGAGATTGAACTCTACGATTGAGCGCAGCGCGAAAAACTGCGCCAGAAAAAGTGGCATTGATGCCGCAACAAGGCACACGCAGGTCATTTTTGCGACTGCGCCACCACGGTATCTAAAGGTTAAAAAATCAACTAGGGTCGCGAATTTGATGACTTCCACCAAGCGGCGAAGGGGAAAGAAAATTAACGGTGAAAAAAGGAATATCAGGGTGAACGCGATCATCGCTATCACCAGCGTATAGCCATAGCGGCCGGCCAGCTCCATCCCGCCCATGGCCATCAGGACGCCGCTGCCGGCGACTAGCGTTAGGTTAAAAACCAATGCGTTGGCCATCGGGTGTTTTAAGCGCAGCAGGAATTCTGCGCTAAAACCGCCGACCGCCAGGCTACCGATAACCGCTAATAGAGTTTCAGGATTCATCCCACACTCTTTGACGCTGCACTACATAACCGCTAAAGACCATTAACGCCCAGACCACGAACGGCCTAAACCAACTGCCCGATGGCTCCATTGCCCATTGGGTAGCCATTGGGAATACGGCGGCACACAGCAGTGTCAGAGCCGCCACCAGACGATAGTTCAACATACACAGGTGCCTTGGGGGTTATGGGGTAGTGACATTTTAGTGATCGGTCCTTGGTTGATCAAAACGCGATGATAGGGCGGCAGTGCCAGCATGGCAATGCCGACGATTGCACAGCGATTGCCGACAGCACCTTTAAGTGTCGGTTGGCGAGGGTTTCTGGGACACATTGGGAATCCGAGCCAAGCTCCAGTTCGCGGTTGCCCAGGCAATAAGATGCTCCACCGGCGCCCCCAAAAGTGTCTTGGGTGGATCCTGCTGCAACCACGCGAGCGCTTGCCAGAGGGTCTTGGATGGCGATGCGTGATTGAGCGGTGCGGCGTGGTTTTGCTTACTGAGTTTATTGCCATATAGGTCCACTGCCAACGGCAGGTGCGCGTAGGCGGGAGCGCTGTAGCCGAGGCATTCCTGTAAATAACGCTGGCGCGGCGTCGAGCTGAGAAGGTCGGAACCGCGGACGATGTGGGTGATGCCCTGTCGATGGTCGTCGACAACCGACGCGAGTTGGTAGGAATATAAGCCATCGCGTCGGCGAAGGACAAAATCGCCAACCTCGCGCAGCAGATCCTGATAGTGATGGCCCATCACCTGGTCTTCGATGGTGATCGTGCAGGGAGCGATTGCTTGACGCACCCGCAAACGTATCGCTCGGTTGGAGCCGGCAAGGTCAAGGGCGTCGCAGTGACCGTCGTATGCGCCCCCGAGTTGCGTAATTCTTTTTCGATTGCACTGGCAGGCATAGGTGAGGTGACGGGTCTGAAGGCGGTCGAGTACGCGTTGGTAGTCTTTTAGGAACTGGCTTTGGTAAACAATCTCACCGTCCCATTGAAGACCGTGATCTATCAATTGCGCGAGGATCGTTGCGCTATGTTTGGGGTCTTCGCGTGGTGGGTCGATATCCTCTATACGCACGCGCCAAGAGCCGCCGTTGCACTTCGCATCGAGGAAGCTAGCGAGGGCACAGACCAAGGATCCGAAGTGTAATGGGCCTGATGGCGATGGGGCGAAACGGCCCACATAGTCTCGATTGGGCACAGGCATTACCTAGAGGTGAAACGTGCGTTACACGGCGGCCATATTAGCCACCGGTGATTTGCTTTTCCTTGATTTCGTCGAGGGTTTTACAGTCGACGCAAAGATCAGCTGTCGGTCGTGCTTCGAGTCTACGCACGCCGATGTCGACGCCACACTGGTCGCAAAAACCGTAGTCATTTTCCTCGACGCGAATCAACGTTTTATCTATCTTTTTGATCAGCTTTCGCTCGCGATCGCGGGTTCTCAGTTCGAGACTAAATTCTTCTTCTTGCGTTGCGCGATCGGCTGGGTCGGGAAAGTTCGCCGCCTCGTCTTGCATATGGTTGACGGTTCTATCTACCTCTTCCATCAACTCGTGACGCCATGCGCGCAAGATAGCTTTAAAGTGCTCGCGCTGGGCTTCATTCATGTACTCTTCACCCGGCTTTTCGAGGTAGGGAGCGAGTCCATGGAGGCTGGCAGTGCCTTTGGTGTCGGTCGTCATTTTATCCGCCGCCGCAGTTGCTTTTGAGGACGAACGTTTGGGGCTACTCGTTGCAGGCATAGTTAAGTCCATTAATGGCGAAAAACATATGTTTGTCAGCCCCGCGTTATAGAGATATTGCTGACATTTATCAAGCAGAATTTACTAAAAATGGCTAAAAACTTTACTTTTTGCCGCTGTTTTGCCGCTTGTATCCGCGCGATTAGGGTGGCACAGTGCGCCGTTAATTGCTCTTTTCCAGCACCGCTGCGAGTCTCCTAATCGAGGTACAGTAAAACCTTTGAAATATGCCGAACCACTAAAATGCGGGACGCTGATCCGTCGTTACAAGCGATTTTTTGCCGATATCAAAACTGCCGACGGAGAAAGCTTGACGATACACTGCCCAAATACTGGCTCCATGAAAAATTGTCATGTGGCGGGAAGTCGTTGTTGGTATTCTTTGACTAATAATCCGAAACGCAAGCTGCCAGGGACATTGGAGCGGGTGACTACCCATTTTGGCAACCTCGCAGGAATCAACACTGGCCTGCCGAACAAGCTAGTTTGCGAGGCTATCGAGGAAAATAGAATCGAACAATTTGCTGGATTTACCGAGCTTCGATCGGAAGTTCGCTACGGCGAAGAAAACAGCCGCATCGACCTGCTGTTACACGGGCCCCAGGGTGATTGTTATATCGAAGTCAAGAGCGTCACGCTGGACATGGGCGACGGTTTGGCACTGTTTCCCGATGCAGTCACCTCGAGGGGCACTAAACACCTGCGTGAGTTGATGGAGATGGCTGCCGCTGGGCATCGCGCGGTGTTGTTTTTCTGTGTTCAGTTGAGTGCCGCTGAACGCGTTGCCATTGCTGCGGATATAGATCCTGAGTATGCGAAAACGCTCGATTTAGCGATGCGTTCGGGGGTCGAAGTGATGGCCTGGCAATGTGAATTTACGCCACACAGCAGCCGTCTTTTGAGGCCATTGCCGCTGGCGCTTTGAAGCCTCGGCCACCACCGAGCTAGCGAGCAGCTTGTAGAGGTCGTCTGCGGTGACTGCTGGAATTGGACGCTGTAATGACCAGTAGCGTAAACTAAGGTTTGAGAATTTCATCCAGCGGAGGACTCAGTGAGCCAACTACCTACTGCACAGATTGAGGGTGCGAAAGGCGATGAAGACATTGTTTTTGGCGTCACAGAAAGGCATCTGGTGTCGTGGGCGAACGTTTCGCAGAGCTCGTCCGATGCGCCCTGTTTTATCCATCGCGAGGTCGCACCGGTACTCGCCGACTTGCGCAGTCGAGCAGCCGAACAGGGCTTTGATCTTTGCGTGTGCAGCGGCTACCGGTCGTTCCAGCGCCAGTCGGCGATTTGGAACGACAAACTAAGCGGCGGCCGTCCGGTGCTCGATAAAATGAGCCGTCCGCTGCAACTCGATGGGCTCTCCGATTGGGATCGAGTTAAAGCAGTGTTGCGATGGTCTGCGTTACCTGGCGCCTCGCGGCACCATTGGGGCACCGATATCGATGTTTATGACGCCGCAGCGATGCCACAGGGGTACCGACTGCAGTTGATTCCAGAGGAGACCGAAGCCGGCGGTGTATTCTCGTCGATGCACGCCTGGCTCGACACCGAATTGGCGGCTGGGGGTGATTTTTATCGACCCTATGCACAGGACCGTGGCGGGGTTTCGCCCGAGCGTTGGCATTTGAGCTATGCGCCCCTAGCGAGCTATTATGCCGCGCAGCACAACCCCGAGGCACTGGCGCAGCGCCTACGGGACGCCAACATCAGCCAACTCGATACAGTGTTAAAGCACTTGGATATCATTTATCAGCGTTTTATTTGTAACCTCTAATGTCGCCAGTTCAGGCATCGCCCGTGCTCGATACCGATAGTCTTTGGCGAGTGATCTGCGAAGAGGCGCGCGAATTGCGCGCCGGTGAGCCGGTGCTCGCTGATTTTTTTCAAAGTCATATTTTGGATCACGAAAATTTCGGTGCCGCTTTGGTGCACCGGATTACATCATTGATCGCGTGCGAGGCACTCGCTGCCGACGGCATTGGCGATCTTTGTCGCTTAGCGCTGGACGACGATCCACACATCTTATGCAACGCCAGTATGGACTTGCAGGCGCATGTCGAACGCGATGCTGCCTGCGATCGACACGTGGTTGCGCTACTCTATTTTAAGGGGTTTCAGGCGCTACAATGTCAGCGCATTGCACACTGGTTATGGGGTCGCGATCGCTGCACCATGGCGCTGTTGTTGCACAGCCAAATGGTCAGACGCTTTACTGTGGATATCCACCCGGGAGCGGTGATGGGCAGTGGTATTATGCTCGATCACGCGACTGGACTAGTGATCGGCGAGACCGCCGTGGTCGGCAACAATGTGTCGGTGCTGCACTCGGTGACGCTCGGTGGCAGCGGCGCTGCCGCCGGCGATAGACACCCAAAAATCGCCTCGGGGGTTTTGATCGCAGCGGGCGCGAAAATCCTCGGTAATATTAACGTTGGTGAAGGGGCTAAAGTGGGCGCTGGCAGTTTGGTACTCGAGTCGGTGCCGCCGCATGTTACGGTTGCCGGAGTACCGGCGGCTGTCGTCGGGATACCTCGCGAGATATCGCCGGCCCTGGAGATGGATCAAGCCCTCGGGGCAAAAAATGGCGACGCCTTGATGAACCCCAAAGCATGAAAACTCACGGGTGATAATCTAAGCTCGTGGCGCTGTTTCAGCGTTGGCTTCGTAGAGGCAGATGTTTGCCAAGTGCTGTATCTGCTTTTCAAGCAACAATTGCCGCTCCTCTGTGAACGCTTGCAGTACGTAGCAATCTTTGTCATAGGTCACAAAACGGGCGATGGTCGATAGTTGATCGCCGTCGTAAAGGCTGGTGTGCAGGGCGATCATGCCATCGTGTAATTTTTCGGCGAGCTGAATGGATTGCTGTTTAAGTCGATCTATCTGTTCGTGATAACTAAAAATTGGCACCATAGCAACGTTGTCGCTGCAAAGCGTCCAGGTGATTTCTAGATCGATACCCCTTTGATCGGATAGTCTTTCGAGCAGTTGTTGGAGTGAATATACCGCCATTAAACAGATCAATAGATGTTGTTTGGAACATTCAGTCGAACGAATATAGAAATTGATCGTTCCCTCTGCGCCTTCGATGCGATGGCCTCCGTAGAGTTCAAGTGTACGTAGCGCGCAGTAATCTAGGGTTTCGAATAGCCGTTCTAAATTGTCTCGGTTGAGTTGCGCGCTGAGGCGTTGACGGTTGAGTAATTTGGCGCTGACCAAGGTGCAAAAATAGCCATTGCTACTCGCGTTGTCGCCTTCGAGCGACAGCGCCAAGAGGGGTTCAAGGCGTTTTTCCAACGCATTTATTTCATCGCCTAGCGTGGCGCTATTACCGGGTAGGCGATTGACCAGCACTGCGATCCGTCGTGACAATTGCTCGCTGTAACGGTAGCAACCGTAGGTGACTAGAACGGTAAATAGAACCCATAGCAGTAACCAGTGACGAGCTGAACGTCGGTGAGTTGCGATCATCAGGCCGCGATCTACTGTGATCTCAACGCGTCCTCCCGGCGTTTCACGCACCTCAATGAGGCGGCTAAAAATCGCTAATGCAATCGGACTGCTATCGCTGCGTGCGCTCTGCGCCTTTAACTGGTCGGTTTGGTCAAAAAAACTGGCGCTGTGGATCAGCGGATCTTCGGTGGCCTGCTGCAACGCCACTTGAATGCTAATGGTGTCGTTGTTGAGCGCTGCGCTGGGCACTTTGTCGAGGAGTCGATCCAGTGTTGCCGTGCTTTTAAACTGCAACGTGTTGTTGGCGAGGTTGTCGCTATGGTGCTTGAGGAGTAGCCAACTGAGGAGTCCAAACAGGACGCCGACAGCGAGAACTAACGCAGGCAGTTTTTTTGCCATTGAGTGGTGGCGCATGATCGACGGTTCTTGTGCAGATTTATTTTGCAAA
>CESJ01004710.1_pt1 | contig 21376 bp, 20 predicted proteins | sample 356311 | NCBI WGS metagenome assembly CESJ01 (sample SAMEA2621487, study PRJEB7988) | marine metagenome | biome: marine biome (ENVO:00000447); feature: surface water layer (ENVO:00002042); material: "saline water (ENVO:00002010), including plankton (ENVO:xxxxxxxx)" | depth 5 m
GCAAGATCCTGAAAGTAAGCGGTTGGTTTTGAATCAGACTCTAAGGCGTGCGCGATGCCAGTCCTGACGTCTCAAAACCGACCTCTCAAGAATCTAAGTGTTTACACGGTCAAGCAAGACGACTGGCAACAGGGATTAGCTTGCCGCAATTGCTGTCATAAACATTGGGATTAATCCAAGTCCTCAGGCCGCCCTACAACCACGAAATGCAAATCATCGGGATCAAGTAATTGGCGCGCGACGCGGTTTGCATCCTGCAGAGTGACGGCGTTTATCTTGTGGTTGCGGTTGTTGATATAGGCTACGGGGAGCCCCTGAACCTGCATCCCAACCATGATATTGGCAATCGGACCGTTGCCGTCAAATCGCAGGGGATAAGATCCAGTCAGATAGGTTTTGGCACGACGCAATTCGTCTTGTGTGACACCGCTATCTGCCATCCGCGTCCATTCGGCGCGGATCACTGCAATGGCTTCGGCGATGCGGTCGTTGGCTGAGGCGACGCGGCCGATATAAAGATGTGAAAAATCTTTTGGCAACAGGTAGGAATAAACGCCGTAGGTCAGGCCACGTTTTTCGCGCACCTCTTCCATCAGGCGGCTTTCAAAGCTACCACCTCCAAGGATTTGATTGATCAGATAGGCAGCGAAAAAATCAGGATGATCGCGTTCTATCCCGCGCTGACCAAATATAGCCACCGATTGCGGGGTATCGAAATCCACCACCGTGGTACCGCCGTCGAGGCCGTACGCCACTTTTGATGGCATCGGTCGGCCGGTTTGGGGAAGCTCTGACAACAGACGGTCAAGCAGGCTTGTCAGCTGTTCGGCAGTGATATCGCCCACCGCCGATGCATAAACCCTGTCGCGGGTCAGCGTGCCAAAATGGGCAGCTTTGATCTGGTCTCGGGTCAGGGCGCTGACGCTTTCGATCGTGCCCTCAGCCCTTGAACCATAGGGGTGATCGCCAAAGGCCAGCGCATCAAAGCGCTTTGACACGATCGAATCTGGATCTTTGCTATCTGATTTAAGTCCGGCCACGACTTGGGCCCGAACCCGTTTAAGCGCAACTTCGGTAAAGTTTGGCGCAACCAGTGAGCCTTTAAGCAGGGCCATTGCTGCGTCTTGTGTTTCGGTCAAATATCGCGCTGATACCGAGATTGTGTCATCATAAGCGCTATAGTCAAACGACGCCGCTAACTCATCTCGCGCAGTGGCAAAGCCGCGCGCGTCGAGATCTCCAGTGCCTTCCTCCAGCAACCCGACCATTAGATTGATGGCGCCGCGCTGTCCCGCTAGATCCAGTGATGTGCCGCCACGAAAGCGCAACTCAAGCGCTACAAAGGGGATGTTGTGATCCTCGACCAGCCATGCAGAGATACCCCCGGGACTGGTCACTTCCTGAATGGCAATCTCTGCTCGTAGCGGCAACGTTGCCAGCAGGCTCAGGCAGAGTGTTAAAACCCATTTCATTGGTTTGCCTCCGGTACTGTGGTCAGCCATCCCGTTACTGACTGCTTGTGATTAAAGATCGATTTTGCGGCGTCGATAATATCGTCCCCTGTTACAGACTGCAGAACGTCGGGCCACAGATGGATATCTTCCAGCGTTAGGCCCGATGTCAGCCCCCGCCCATAGCGGTTTGCCATCTGTTGTACATTGTCACGCGCATAGATCTGTGATGCCCGCAGCTGTTTTTTAATCCGCGCCAGTTGGGCGGGGTCGACACCCTCGGCCAGAAAATCTTCGATCACCTCATCCAGTGCGGTTTCTGCCTCTTGCAGGGTTTTGCCCTGTGACGGCACAATCACCAGACCAAAGCTGGTATCATCCAGCGCGGTGCCGCGATAATAGGCACCGGTATAGACGGCCATCTGGGTGTCAAATTGCAATTTTTCGTTCAAAACTGAAGTTTGACCACCGCCAAGAATTTCGGCCAGTAGTGTTAGCGCGGCAGCGGTTTGCTGATTGCCACTGTCACGCTCAGGCGCAAGATAGGATCGGCTGACATAGGGCTGTGCGACGCGGGGGTCCTCGAACACCATACGCCGTTCAGCAGTTTGTGGCGGCTCTTGTGGGCGTTCGCGCGCGATGATGGCTGGGTTGGCGGGGATGACCCCGTAATAGGTCTCGGCCAGACCGCGCACCTCTGCAGGGTCGACGTCTCCGGCGATGATCAGGATGGCGTTGTTGGGCGCGTAGTGATGCCCATAAAATGTCAACGCGTCGTCGAGGCTTAAGTCCACCATCTCGTGGCGCCAGCCGATAATTGGCACCCCATAACGGTGATTGAGAAATTGTGCAGCATTCTTTTGTTCGCCAAACAGGGCGCCAGGATCGTTCTCGGTGCGCTGGTTGCGCTCTTCGATGATAACATCGCGCTCGGTGGCGATATCTGCCTCAGAGAGTTGGATATTAACCATGCGGTCCGCTTCCATGCGCATGATCAAGGGCAGGCGGTCGGCGGCGATGCGTTGATAATAGGCGGTATAATCATAGCTGGTAAAGGCGTTGTCTGTACCACCATTCTCGGCAACTGTTTTAGAGAATTCACCTGCAGCGAGTGTTTTCGTGGCCTTGAACAACAGGTGTTCCAGAAAATGCGCCACACCAGATTGCCCGGGGGTTTCATCAGCTGCACCGGCGCGGTACCATAACATCTGTACAACCACCGGGGCCCTGTGGTCTTCGATTACAACAACTTCCAAGCCGTTGCCCAATGTAAAGCTGCTGGTCTGCTCACTGTTTGCCAGAATTTGTCCAGCAGTGAGCGTCATGGCAATCGCGCACGCCCCGACAGTTGTCTTACGCCAAGATCTCATACTGCGCCTCTTTGGTTTGCTTCATGTTCAGAAGATACGTCCTAGAAAGTAAACTTCAAGTAATCGAGCGCAGATCTTTATCAGGTTATTATTTGGGGGGGACCGCCGGTGTCAACACACCTGCGGACCGGAACTTGGCAATCTCGGCATGAGCATCCAGTGTCTGCTTTTCATAAACCTTGCTATAGAGATCTTTCTGATTGAGTTGAAAGCGCAGCATCCGCGATTTAGATTTGCGAATTTCCGCATCTTCGGTGGCCAGAACATTGCGTATGTCAGGTGCAGTGCCAAACCGATTGGTGCGCCGCAACAACGCTGTGTCAGAGGCCGGAATTTTTGCACTGGCACCAATAACGGGGGTCCCCCCCAACGCAACAATCGCATCCGCTTTAGGGGTTGCATCAACCAGATTTCCCGCCGCCGGGTTCGGCTCAGGCAACGCTGTGTAATCGCTTGGGTTTTGCAGGGGTTTGACCGGCAAGACGGTAAACTCCTCAGGCCCTTTATCGTCACTTCTCATTTTTCTCAGTTTCAGGTCCCCACAGGCTGAAAGGCCCAGAACCATCGCCAAGCAAAGTGTAAATGCCGGTTTCATTTCACTTCTCCAACTCTTCAAAGCAGACTTAGCGCATTGTAACACCAAGGTCACGTGGCGTTTTTCTGGTCGCCAAAAATCGCCATGCCCACTGCGCCAATGAAAATTTCAACGTCAGCGATATTGAACGCATAGGGGTTATTAATGCCACAACAAGACATGTTTAAAAAGTCAACAACCGCGCCATGAAGCGCCCGATCAATGACATTTCCCAAGGCACCTCCAATCAGTAAACCTGCCGCTAGTATGACAATTTTTCGAGGATGTTCACATCGGATCCAGATCAAGACAAAACCGATGATCGCCATCGCAACTGCGATCAATATCCAGCGGGTCATTGGACTGTCTTGCGCGAAGAGCCCAAAATTCATGCCGTAATTCCATGCCATCCTGAAATTGAGATAGGGTGGGACAACCTCGATCTGACCTAATTGTGCAAGGTTAAGCCCCAACAACACAAATGCTTTACTGGCCTGGTCTAGTAAAAACGCCGCGGCGGTCGCAATGTACAGCATCCACATATGAGGGACTGGTTGTAATATCTTTTTCAAGTTGATGTGCATAAGGGGCCCGTTTTCTAATGGCGAAAATGCCGCATGCCGGTGAAGACCATTGCCAGCCCTGCCTCATTGGCTGCCGCGATCACCTCATCGTCGCGCATCGAGCCACCGGGTTGGATGACGGCGGTTGCACCCGCGGCGGCAGCACTGAGAAGGCCGTCTGCAAAGGGAAAAAATGCGTCTGAGGCCACAACACTGCCTTGGGTCAGAGGCGCGGGCAGGTCCAATATTCGGGACATCTCTTCGGCTTTGCGCGCGGCGATATGGCTGCTGTCCACGCGGCTCATCTGGCCGGCGCCAACCCCGACTGTGGCGCCGTCTTTGACATAGATAATTGCGTTGGATTTGACATGTTTGGCCACTGTCCAGGCAAACATCATATCCGCCATCTGCGCTGCGGTTGGCTGTTTCTTGGTGACCACCTTGAGATCGTCTGTATTAATATAGCCTGTATCTTTGTCCTGCAGAAGATATCCGCCGCTGATCTGGCGGATTGTGGTGCTGACTTGGCGCGGGTCGGCCAGTCCTGGCGTTATAAGAAGTCGCAGGTTTTTCTTTGCCGCAAAGATATTGCGGGCGTCGTCGTCTGCTCCGGGGGCAATTACCACCTCTGTAAAAATCTGCGTAATCTCACGCGCAGTTTGCGCGTCTAAAGATTGGTTCAGCGCGATGATACCGCCAAAAGCGCTGGTGCGATCACAATCGAACGCCCGGGTGTAGGCTTGGCTTAGCGTGGCGCCCTGCGCCACACCGCAGGGGTTTGCATGTTTAATAATGGCACAGACCGGACCGGCCTGAGATTGAAACTCACTGACCAGTTCGAACGCCGCATCGGTGTCGTTGATATTGTTGTAACTCAGTGCCTTGCCCTGCAGCTGTTTTGCGGTGGCAATCCCGGCACGGTTACTGCCATCGGTATAAAACGCTGCGGTTTGATGCGGGTTCTCGCCATAGCGTAGACTTTGGGACAAACGCCCAGAAACCACCTTGCGGCGTGGTGCGGCTTCGTTCAGCGTGGTGGCAAACCAGTTCGAGACTGCGGTGTCATAGGCGGCGGTGCGGGCATAGGCGGTTAGCGCCAGTTTCTGCCGAAACTCAAAGGAGGTGGCGCCTTGGTTGTGGTCGAGTTCATCCAGCAGCGGTGCATAGTCTTCCGGGTCGACGACAACCGACACAAACCCGTGGTTTTTCGCCGCGGCGCGGATCATGGCGGGACCGCCAATGTCAATATTTTCGATGCAGGTGTCATAGTCTGCGGCCTGCGCGACAGTGGTCTCAAACGGATAGAGATTTACGACAAGCAGATCGATTGCCAAGATTCCATGCGCAGTCATTGCAGCTTGATGATCCGTATTGTCACGCAGTGCCAGCAAGCCGCCATGGACTTTCGGATGCAGTGTTTTAACCCGACCATCCATCATCTCGGGAAAGCCGGTGACCTCGGCGATATCAGTTACCGCAAGCCCAGCCTCGCGCAGTGTTTTGGCGCTACCACCAGTGGAAAGCAGCACGACGCCGCGCGCCGCCAATGCAGTCGCAAGCGCAACCAGGCCGGTTTTATCTGAAACCGATAGCAGGGCGCGACGGATGGGTGAGTTCGTGGGCATTTCGTGTCTTCTCAATGTTGATTGGGCGGCTTTGGGTCAGGGTTTAGGGCATTCTTTCCCAAGATTGAACCACTAGTTTTTTGGGGGGATGCGATCTGGTGTCATCTCAGCTCTTCGAGACGCAGGTCTCGGATGGCCATCGCGGTATCTTGCGTTTTTGACAGGCTCCATTGGGCCCGGGTTAAGGCGTCATTGACCATTCCTGACAGAACAATTTGGCGACTTGCTCGTGGTGTCGGCTGATTTTTTTCCAGATAAACACCTGGTTCTATGGTCAGAAACAGGCTGCTTTCATGGCGAAAAATCCAAATTTCACCGCTTTTGGCGGCGATGGCTACTGTTGTTCCGCCCAGATCCAACGCCGCATCCACTTCGGGATGAAGGTGGAACCTAATTTGAAAGTCCACATTGGGGTCGATGTCTTCGCTCAACACGGTCTCAGCCGCTTTGCCAGTGGTATCGTTTAATGCAATCAGCAAATCCTCACCGACAAGGCTACGACCATCTAAAGATAACGACAGCTTTCGGGCATGGGTCAGACCAAAAGGAGGCACATACCCGCTATGGGCGCCTTCAAATTTTACGCCCTCGGCGGTTTGTGACATTTCTACGGGTACAATTTTTGGCGCTTCGACAAGAAACTCTCGGAACAAACCAGAGGTTTTAACCGGTTTGCCCAAGCGCGCACTTGAATACCCCCCCAGGCAGAGCGTGGAATGCGACGGTGTTGCGCGTCCGGCACGGTGCCAGTCTGGGCCCAGATGTGCGCCGGACCCACAGCTAACAATCAACGGCCTGCGCCCCGAAGTCAGCTCAAACGCCAGAGTTGAGGCATGGGCATTATAAGAGGCATTTCCCGTGGCGGGTGGCCCGGCATCAATAATCACACTCGTGCGTCCGGCAGACAGGCGGGCGTAGCCCATTGTCAGACCGTCTGAATTGCGACTTTTGATCCCACAGGCGGCCAGCGCGGTATCAAGCATACCTTCCATGCCTTGATCACCGCCTTGAAAACGAACGAGGTTGCCATTTGCGTGGCGCAGAGTGCGCAGGCTGGGGGCAATGCGTTGCAACGCCCGCTCAAGTTCCGCGGTAGGAATTTGTTCAGAATCTGTTAATGCAGCTTTTGCCCATGTGAGCAGCTTAAAAATTTCTAAAAGCTCTTCGGGATTGCGGGTGGCAATACCACCGTGACTATCAATCTGGGCGCTGCATTCCTCGCCCAGTGCATCAAGGGCTGGCTGCAGGAACCCCGCCATGCCCTCCAGTGATAGACTGGCGTAAATCAGGCCCACTTGGGCTTCCAACCGCGGCAGCCCTGCCGGGGCAGCATGCGCGCGCTTGGCCAGAAAGATAGTTTGCTGGGCCAATGAATGCAAAAATAGATCAGTTTTGGCTTGATCTTGGCCTCGCAGCAGAAACAGTGCGTGATGCAGCCATCTGATCAGCCGTTGGCCAGCTAATTCCGGGGTCCATCCCGGCCCGCCTCCACGGCCATATTTTTTGATCCAGCGCCAGACCCATATCTGCGCAGTTTTGCGGGCTTTTCCATCTCCCGCGGCTGCCAGATCATCCAGCCATTTGCAGCCCTGAATAGCCGTGGTGAAATCATTGTCAGGGACGGGAATATCCCACAGGTTGGTGTCTGGTGCGGTGATCGATTGCCCCGCAAATAAAAGGGTGCCGGTCGCCATTTGTCGACCACGGGCGGGATCCCCAATCGACCGGGGTTCGGGTTGTGAGACAAATCCAATCGGTGGCTTGGCAAGCATAGACAGACGCGCCGCTATCCTGTTGCGCAGCACAGTTATGTAATATCGGCAGTTTTCAAGCATGATCATAGACATGACTTAAGCTCTCTCACTTTATTTTTACAGTCTTATTCCGCACGAGGGCATTATTGGAGCGCATCACGCCACCCCGAAACCTTTTGTTAACATACTTGCCAGATCAATGATTTGAATTGCGCCGCAATACAGCAATGTAGAACCCGTCCAATCCACCGAGGCTTGACCAGAAATCAGGTCGTAGTCTCAACCCGCCCTCGTCGCTGTGCCAAAGCGTATCAATGAATGTATGGTTCAAGCTGTCCCGATCCACATAAAGTTCGGGCGTGCGCGTCAAGGCCTCTTCGATTTGGCATTCGCCTTCGTCGGGCAGCAGCGAACAGGTGCAAAACACCAGCCGGCCGCCGGGTTTCAACAGGGTGAGTGCGTGATCGATCATGCGCGCCTGCAGATCAATCAAGGTTGAAAACTCGCTGCCATCTTTGGCGTGTGGCAGGTCTGGATGGCGCCGGATGGTTCCGGTGGCTGAACAGGGCGCGTCCAATAAGATCGCATCATAAGGTCCGCCGCGATGGGCAAGCGCGTCTTCTATGCAAAGCGTTGCCGCCAGCTTGGTGCGCGCCAAGTTTTCTTTCACCCGTTGCATACGGGTCTCCGAATCGTCGAGCGCCGTGACCACCGCGCCACTGGCCGCCAATTGCATGGTTTTCCCGCCAGGGGCTGCGCACATGTCGAGAATATGCTCGCCTGGTTGCGGGTTGAGCACTGCGGCAGGCAATGTGGCAGCGGCATCCTGAACCCACCAGTCTCCTGTCTCATATCCGGCAAGCGCAGAAACCTGCCCGCCTGTGGCAAGCCGCACAGAGCCATTCGGTAAGAGGTGACCCGCCAGCTGTTCTGCAAGCTGTCTGGCATCTCCTTTCGCGGTTAGATCCAGCGGTGCGCCGGCGAAATGCGCCACTTCTATTTTCCCAATCACCTCGTTGCCATAGGCCTCTGCCAGAGGTTTGCGCAGCCAGTTTGGCAAACGTGGAACGCGGAGTTTGGACCAGTCTGCCGGCCCGTTTTCGGCAACTTTACGCAAAACTGCGTTGACCAAACCCTTCATATGCTTTGTACGGTTGCCGGCTGCTGTTAAGCTGACCGCATCATTGACTACGCCATGGGCATCGCCGCCACTGCAGAGTTCCTGCGTTGCGAGCCGCAAAATGTTATGCACCCGCAGCGGTGGTTTTTTGCGCAGATGGCGTTCGAGAACACGGTCAATGCGTTCCAATCCGCGCAAGGTCTCTGTGGCCAACCTCTGGGCGCGTGCGCGATCGGCTGGTTTTAACATTTCCAGCGCGTTCGACGAGAGCAGTTCCGCCATCAGGCGGCGTTCGCCCAAAACTTGGTCGAGTAAAAAAACCGCAGTTTGACGCGGTGATTGGGACGACGACATGAATGTATCCTTGCTCTGATTTGGTTGTGGAGTATATCAAGGGGACGTCAGCGATGAAAGAGACCCGATGAGAGAAGAAGAAAAAACCATACCCCCAGCTGCTCAGCGTGCTCTGGCAGAAGCACAGGCCCGCCGGTTGCAAGCCAAACAAGAGCAGCGTCAAGTCGAGCTTGGTGGCCGCGACGGACCAGACCCGGTTCGTTTTGGCGATTGGGAGAAAAAGGGTATCGCGATCGATTTTTGATCATTATCAAGATGTTCTGATCGCCATCAAGGCATATCGTGATTTTTTGTCACCATTTCACCAGAATTCACAGGGCACTTGCAGCCCGAATGCGCCGCTGTTTTTTGCAGAGGGCAACTCAGGACTTAAAGCCTGTGGTGCGTCATGGTTACGCCCCTTTGTTTGTGTGCCAATGACAAAAGTCTGTTGCCCCAAAGGCAACATCACCGGAAAATATGTGATTGAAATATAGTAAAATAAAGGGTGGATGAAGGTGTAAGACCTAGCGACTTTGCCTGTTGGTGTTCAAGCCAACAAAGCAAGCGCACCACTGTACGCGATCAGATCACAATCCCAGAACATCCAGCATGTCATAAGCCCCTGCTGCTTTATCTTGGCCCCAAAGTGCCGCTTTTACCGCGCCTCTGGCAAATACGGCGCGGTCGCTGGCGACGTGGCGCAGGGTGATGCGTTCTCCGGCAGTGGCAAACAGCACGTCGTGTTCCCCGACAATATCACCACCGCGAATCGCTGAAAACCCGATGTCGCCTTTCTTGCGGGCGCCGGTGATGCCGTCGCGGCCACTGTCCGCGGTATCGGCAAGGGTCACACCGCGACCATCGGCGGCGGCTTGCCCCAGCATAAGTGCTGTTCCCGAAGGAGCGTCGACCTTTTGATTGTGATGGGCCTCGATGATCTCGATATCATAATCGTCATCCAGTGCGGCGGCGACTTTCTTGGTAAGTTGCACCAGCAGGTTAACCCCAAGCGACATATTGCCTGCCCGAACAATAATGGCCTTTTGGGCCGCGGCGTTGATTTTGCCGATATCGTTTTCTGACAGGCCGGTGGTGCCGATTACATGCACCAAACCGCACTGGGCTGCGAGGATCGCAAAGGCAACACTGGCGGCCGGGCTGGTGAAATCGATCACCGCATGCGCAGTGGCAAAGGTTTTGTCCGGATCATCGCTGACGACAACTCCGGTGGCGGCACCACCCATTGCCGTACCTATGTCGAGACCGACCCAAGGGTGTCCGGGGCGTTCAAGAGCGCCGCACAGCACGGTGCGATCACTTTGGTTGATCGTGTCGATCAGCATCTGACCCATACGGCCTGAGGCTCCGGTTACAACAATTTGGGTCATCTCGCTCATTTATCTGCTCCTTGGTCGCTGTGACCTTGCATAACCGAGCTTCTGCGACTTGGCAAAGCCCCGCCAAGCGCGTAGAGGAGATTTATGGCAAAGAATAAATTTCATGAGGGCGGTGGCCCCAGTCAACGACAGCTGCGGGTGGGGGAATTGATCCGCCGCACCTTGTCTGACGTTTTGGCGCGCGGCGATATCCACGACCCTGAGTTGGAACGGATGTCGATCACGGTTGGCGAAGTGCGCACCTCGCCTGATCTTAAGATCGCGACAGTGTTCGCTTTGCCTCTGGGGGGCAGCGGTCAGGAGGATGTGCTCAAGATTTTGGCCCGCAATCAAGGTGAGTTGCGCCGTGCTGTCGCCAAGCAACTCAGTCTGAAATATGCCCCTGAATTTCGCTTTCGCCTCGATGAGTCGTTTGACCGGATGGATAACAGTCGCCGTCTGTTCACCCAAGAAAATATCACCCGCGATCTGGAGCCGTAATGCGGTATGTCACGGTCTGGATCTGGTTGCTGTTTGTTGCGGCCCCAAGTTGGGCCGTAGACTGCGCAGCACTGACGTTCCGAGGCCAAGGATACACCGCCTGTACAGTGGATATCCGCCATGATGATATTCGGTTGTTTTTGCGGGCACCCGACGCGGTACCATACGGCGACTTTTTAACGCTAAACTTGGCGCTTGCGCAACAAAACCTTACATTAAGTTTTGCGATGAATGCGGGGATGTATCATCCTGATCGCAGTCCTGTGGGCTATTATGTCGAGCAGGGTGTTACGCGGATGCGGTTGTTGACCCGCGCCAGCCCCGGAAATTTTGGGCTTTTGCCCAATGGGGTGCTTTGCATTGGCGACCGGACCATCGAGGTGATCGAGACCTTGAGGTTTGCGGCCCGCAATCTGGTGTGCCGGTCGGCCAGCCAGTCGGGTCCGATGCTGGTGATTGATGGGGCGCTGCACCCACGATTTTTAAAAGACAGTCGGTCGCGTTTCATTCGCAATGGTGTCGGCATGCGCGAAGGCGGACAGCAGGCTGTTTTTGTTATGTCGAAAGGCTTTGTGACGCTGCATGAGTTTGCCAGTTTGTTCAAAGACCATATCGGTGTGTCGCAGGCGCTGTATTTTGATGGCAATGCCTCGCGACTTTTTTCACCACAGCTTAACCGCGATGATCCGGGGCGCAGGATGGGCCCAATTATTGGGACCGTGGTGCCAAAGCCTTGAAATGTGGCCCCTGATAGATGCGACGTGTGACATAGCGGCCAAACGACCAGTGCAAAACAGGGAGAACGGGGATGGAATTAAACGGAACAAAAAGCGCAATCATCACTGGTGGGGCCTCGGGGTTAGGCGCGGCAGTGGCGCGGCGATTGGCGGCGGCTTCGGTGCAAGTGAGCATATTTGACACCAATGCGGATCAGGGCAGGGTGTTTGCCCAACAGATCGGGGGCAGGTTTTATGCGGTTGATGTCAGTGATGCGGCCAGTGTTTCGCAGGGCATGGCGGCAGTGAAATCGGCGCAAGGTGGTCTGGATATTTTGGTGAATTGTGCCGGTATTGGCCCTGCAGCAAAGACAGTATCCCGTGGCGCGCCCCATGATCCGGCGCTGTTTATTAAGGTGATTGGCATAAATCTGACCGGCAGTTTCATCTGTGGGTCGCAAGCGGCCGCGCTGATGCAGGAGCGTCCGGCCGACAGCCCTGATGGGGAACGGGGGGTGATCGTTCACACCGCCTCGGTTGCGGCCTACGAAGGGCAGATGGGGCAGGCGGCCTATGCGGCCTCAAAGGGTGGTATTGTGGGCATGACGCTGCCTATGGCGCGTGATCTTGCCGCCAGTGGCATCCGCGTCTGCGCTATTGCGCCGGGCCTGTTTTTGACACCGCTTCTGGCGGGTTTGCCCGAAGATGTTCAAAGTTCATTGGGCCAGCAAGTGCCGTTTCCGCCAAGGCTGGGTGATCCGGATGAGTTTGCCGCTACGGCCTGTCATATCATGGAAAATCGAATGCTGAACGGTGAGGTGATCCGCCTTGACGGAGCTATTCGTATGGCACCACGATAATGGTGCATGGCGGGCCTGATCTGTACAATTGCCCGTCTCATGCGCGCGCAGTCATTGGCTGTGGGCGCTACCTAAGAACGGCGAGCAGAAAAGGGAAATTTCAGCCATGATTTGCGATGTCCGTTGATAATCCAGTCTAGTGGGGTGAATTTTACAAAAACATAATAAACCCCGACGCTAACGCAAAAAGCCAACGCAATCGTTGCAAAAAATACCGTAGCCTGACCAAGACCGCTGCCAATCAGCAGGGCACTTAGAATGATAACCGGTGGCAGGTGAAACAGATAAACCGGATAGGACAATTCAACCAGCCAGGTAATGATCGCATTGCCACGCGTGATAAATTTATGCGCGAGGCCCAGCGTAAACAGGCTCCAAAGAAACGTTGTGGTTGCAGCAAAGAAAGACCCCATTAACGTATCGCCAAACCCGATATCGGGATCTCTTAAATGGCCAAAAAAACCATCGACATATGCATGGTGGAACGGAAACACAAACACTGCCGCGATGCCGAGCATGGTGAGGGTTCTGCGCTGGCAGAGTATTTCCAGAAATGCAACCCGGGCAAACAACCCGGCTCCGGCAAAAAACCAGACTGTGTAATACATCAATCCGCCAAGCTTGATATCAAAATAGGTTGTGGGTATTTTTACAGTCCCACCATCGATGAAATCACAGATGATCCTTGCGAGGATCATCCCCGCTGCAAAGGGGATCAACCCAGACCGGCGTTGCATCGACGAAAGCAGCCCTTGTGCCAAATGGTTTGCCGCGCTGTTTCGCCCAAAACTAACGATTAGTACAAATAGTGTCGTGATAATCAGCAGATAATACAGAAACCAGAAATGCTCCAACTTACCCGTCAGATTGCCGTCCAGTATATCCATCAGGCTTGCAAAAATAATCAGTGTCAAACCGATGCGCACAAAGCGATCTTTCAAAAAATAAACGCCGCCGTTTCGTTGTAGCACAAGCGCCGAGAAAAATCCTGATATTAAGAAGAATACCGGCATCCGCCAGCTGTGAATCCACTGGGTAATAACGCTGACCCAAAGCTCCATCTCGGGCATCGTGTCTTTGGAAATGCCAAGGTCTTTAAAGCTGTCGGCGATTTCGGGAATATAATACAAGATTGGAGCATGAAAAACGAGGCCAAGCAGCATTGCACTTGCGCGCAATACGTCTAGCCCATGAAGCCGGATAGTCTTAGAAGGTTGCATAGTGCCCACTCAACATTTCGTTGCTTTTGTTGACAATTCTTAAAGCATGAAATTCGTTTCTGTCGAGAATAAAATGATAACATATCCATATTACAAAGCCGGTATAGTCGATATTGGCGCGTTTCCGCTATCGCCTGGGTGCTGGATATAGCTAATCTCATATTTTGCGGATTTTTCAACCAAAGGCCACTGTCGTGATGTTGCTTCACTTGTTTGGCTGGCCCGTGTTATGGGACATGGTGTCTTGATAAGACTAGGTAAGCCAAGGTTTGCTAAACCTCGCCCAATAAGGTTTTTTGCAATGGATATTTTAGCCGCTTTGTAATTTGCAGAACCGGCAGTTTGATCCGTGACACGCTATTTAAATCCGATCATTCGACCAGATAACAAGACTTCAAGAGTTTGCAAGCCAGGCCTTCACATACTGACTTTGATGATTGGTTCAAGCGCATAGTCAAGACCTGAACCACAGAGCCAAGCCGTGCGCAGGTGGCGAGGCTTGTACGCGACTGACAGTCTCGCGGCGGTAAGTGCTGTATGGATCACAGTGGCAAAGCGGGTGTATTATAGTCGTATTGGCCAGAAGAAAAAAACACGTCTTGCTCGTGCTTCATAGATCAGGGTTGTGCCCCGACCTCACGTTGTATTTAGGCTTTGGGCCAGACGCATCAGCGTTATCGCTGCGGCGCGATAGTCAAATCGATCGGCACCGCGCGCATTGTTGGCCAAGTCAATGGCCGCATTCCATCCCCAATTACCCAGATAGCGCGGATCGCGCAAAAGCTGGCCAAAGCCGGCGATCGCCGCGGCAAACTGCAGATCACCGTCGTCCCCGATATTGTCTCGGGTGATCGGTGTCTCGATGCCCTCACTCTGGTCGGTTCCTGGTTGTTTATAGCGCAGCGCGACAAATCCGATTTCTCCGGGAATGGTGGTGTCTCGCCGTTTGCCGTAGCGCAGTAATGAGGTCAGCTGCGCGGATGAGCCAATCGGTGTGATCTCATACAGCGCGGTCACCTGATGGCCAGTGCATAAAAATTTTTGTGACCAATGCGGTCGAAATCTGGAGGTCACGCCGGATCTGGGTCATCCCGATCCGGCGAAAATCATGAAAAATGCCGGTTGGTGTGTTTACACCGACATGCAGATGTATTTCATCTCGAGGTAATCTTCGATGCCGTGGTGGCTGCCTTCCCGGCCTAATCCTGATTGTTTGACGCCGCCAAACGGTGCCACTTCGGTTGAGATAATACCCGTGTTCACGCCGACAATGCCATATTCCAACGCCTCGGCAACCTTGTAGACGCGCGATAAATCCTTGGCATAAAAATAGCTGGCCAAGCCGAATATTGTGTCATTTGCCAATGCGATGACCTCGTCTTCATCCTCAAACCTAAACAGCGCTGCAAAGGGGCCGAAGGTCTCTTCCGTCGCGACGGCCATATCGCGGGTCGCCCCGGTGACGATCGTAGGTGGCAGAAAATGACCAGGGCCTTGATGGGCCTCACTCCCCAAAATGACCTGACCGCCTTTTGCTGTGGCATCGGTGATATGCTCTTGCACCTTGACCATTGCTTCGGCATTAATGAGCGGCCCCAGCGCGGTGCCAGCCTGAAGTCCGTCGCCGACCTTCATTTTGCCAACGGCGGCGGCAAGTTTTTCAGCAAAGGCATCATAGATGCCGGATTGCACATAAATCCGGTTGGCGCAGACGCAGGTTTGGCCATTGTTGCGAAACTTGCACATGATCGCGCCTTCGACGGCGGCATCAAGATCTGCATCGTCAAACACGATAAAAGGGGCATTGCCGCCCAGTTCCATTGAGCATTTCATTACCTGATCGGCGGCTTGCCGCAGCAGGATGCGGCCGATTTCGGTCGATCCGGTAAAGGTCAGTTTGCGCACGATCGGGTTTTCACAAAATTCTTTGCCGATCGCAGAGGACTTGGTCGAGGGAATGATCGACAACACGCCTTTAGGGATGCCAGCGCGGTCGGCCAAAACACCCATGACCAGCGCTGATAGTGGCGTTTCTTTGGCTGGGCGTGCGACAAAGGCACAGCCCGCAGCCAGTGCTGGGGCGGCTTTGCGGGTTATCATCGCATTGGGAAAATTCCACGGGGTGATCGAGGCGGCAACCCCGATGGGTTGTTTGATCACCGTGATCCGCTTGTCCGGCTGATGCCCGGGAATGGTCTCGCCATAAATCCGCTTGGCCTCTTCGGCGAAAAATTCGATGAAAGATGCGCCATAGCCGATTTCGCCTTTGGCCTCGGCCAGCGGTTTGCCTTGTTCTGCGGTCAGAATGATGGCCAGATCATCGGCGTTTTCCATCATAAGATCGTACCAGCGGCGCAGGATGTTGGCACGTTCCTTGCCGGTGTGGGCAGCCCAAGATTTTTGGGCAATTTCGGCTTTTGCAATTGCGTCGGCGGTTTGCGCCCGACTGAAATCTGCGACATTGGCCACCACGTCACCGCGGGCCGGGTTCAGCACCTTAAAGGTTGCGCCATCCTCGCCATCCACCCAATCGCCTGCCAAATAGCCCTGCGTGGCAAGCAGGCTGGGGTCTTTTAATAGAGACCGTAAATTTGTCGTATCATCTAACATCACCGCACTCCTGAAAAAAGTTCTCATTATGTCATTTCAAGTCTACATATAATTGTCCAGCTTTGAAAAGGAACCGGTCCAATGGATTTTGATGACGCATACGCGAATGCCGCCCATATTCCTGGTGCTGCGGCCTATCCGGAACGCTGGCGACAAAAGGCGGCGGATTTCCGAGGCGAGATGATATCTGCCAGACGGGCAGAATTGGATATATCCTATGGCCAAAGCGCAAGGTCTCGTTTCGATCTTTTTTTACCGCAAAGGGCGCCACAGGGCCTATTGATGTTTGTGCACGGTGGCTATTGGTTGAAATTTGACAAATCTTACTGGTCGCATCTGGCGGCTGGACCGCTGCAACACGGCTGGGCGGTGGCGATGCCGTCCTATGATTTGTGCCCCGAGGTGACGATTGCCCAGATCACCCAGCAAATTGTTCAGGCTGTTATCTGTGCGGCGGGGCGTGTTGATGGTGGGCTTGTGCTCAGTGGGCATTCGGCGGGTGGTCATCTGGTGGCGCGGATGCTGGCACCTGGCATGCTGCCCAACGCTGTGATGCATCGGGTGCAACGGGTGGTGCCGATCTCGCCGGTCGCGGATCTGCGGCCTTTGCTACAGACCGCGATGAACGCGCAGTTTGGAATGAACGCGGCTCAGGCTGCTGCTGAAAGTCCGGTGTTGCAACAGGCCCCAAAGCTGCCAGTGACCGTTTGGGTCGGCGCCGAGGAGCGGCCTGTTTTTTTGGATCAGGCGCGCTGGTTGGTCGAGGCGTGGCAGACTGATCTGGGGCAGACTGATCCGGGGCATGTAATCAGCGCGGGCCAGCATCATTTCAATGTGATTGAGGATATGGTCTATCCTCAATCGGCTCTGACCCAAGCGTTTTTTGCTTAGTCTGAGAATATGCTTGCTATATGATGTGTCTTAGCTGATGACTGCTGCAGGGGTTCAGCGATGGCGTCGCCGAATTTTTGCACATTTTGCCCCGCTCCGTCCTGAACGCCGGGACCTTTCTGTAAAGGAGGGTCGACATGACAATGCGTCCTGATATGTATCAATTCCACAATGGAGAAAAGGCCTGTTTGCCGTTCTCTGACACCGAGTATGAAGCGCGTTTGTCGTTGCTTCGTGCCACGATGCGGCAGGTTGGTTGCACCGCTGCCGTGCTCACTTCCCTGCATAATATCGCATATTATGCAGGGTTCTTGTACTGCGCCTTTGGTCGCCCCTATGCGTTGGTTGTAACGGCCAATCAATCGGTCACGATTTCGGCGGGCATTGATGCCGGCCAGCCCTGGCGCCGCTGCTATGGGGACAATCTGACCTACAGCGATTGGCAGCGGGATAATTTCTGGCGAGCCATTCATCATGTGACCGGAACCGGACAAGTGATTGGCTATGAGGCTGATCATCTGGTGGTGGCGCAGCGCGCCACGCTGGAGACATTTTTAAGACCTGAGCGGATCGTTGATCTGGCATCGGCCACGATGCGTCAAAGACTGCATAAATCAACAGCTGAAATTGCGTTGATCCGCCAAGGCGCGCAAGTGGCTGATATTGGGGGCTATGCCATCCGTGATGCCATTCGCGAAGGGGCGCGCGAAATTGAAGTTGCAATGGTGGGTCGCAACGCGATGGAGACCGAGATCACCCGCCGATTTCCACAGGCGGAATACCGCGACACATGGGTGTGGTTCCAATCGGGTCTCAATACCGATGGGGCGCATAACCCGGTGACGGGCCGCAGGCTTGAGGGTGGCGACATCCTGTCGTTGAATACGTTTCCAATGATCAGTGGCTATTATACCGCGCTTGAGCGCACATTGTTCGTGCGCGAGGTCGATCGCGAAAGCCTGCGTCTGTGGCAGGCAAATGTGGCAGCGCATGAATTGGGAATGACGCTGTTGCGACCCGGTACCACCTGTGCCGCAGTCACCGCACAACTGAACCAGTTTTTCGAACAAGAGGATCTGTTGCGGTATCGCAGTTTTGGCTATGGGCATTCGTTTGGGGTGCTGTCGCATTATTATGGCCGCGAGGCGGGGTTGGAATTGCGTGAGGATATCGAGACAGTGCTGACCCCCGGTATGGTAATTTCAATGGAACCGATGCTGACCTTACCCCAAGGCATGCCCGGTGCAGGGGGATACCGCGAACACGATATTTTATTGATCACCGAAACTGGCAACGAGCGGTTAACCGGATATCCCTACGGGCCGGACTTTAATATCGTTGGATAACCTGCAAGCGCCCGCGCCCTATTTGGTGCGCGGGCTTTCAGGGTTGTTTGATCCCCTGGGGCTGCTTATGATCGTCTGAGGTTTTTGCAGGATGAATATGGCTTATTTTATTTGGACGTTTCGATTGGTTTTTATATCACTGGTACTTGGATTTTTGCACTACACACTGCCGCAGCACGATATACTGCGGATCACCGGGACCGATATCATTCGACGTGATTTTGGTGGGTTCAACCAAATTTTCTATGCGGATAATCAAAATGGTGATGGGACGCTGCAAAGCCGTGATCTTCGGTTAATCAGTGCGGTGCGTACCGACGGCAGTGTCAGCGTTTACCGCAACGAAGATACTGGTTGGGGCTGGCCGCCCTATTTCAAGTTTGGCACGTCAAATATACAGGCGCAGGCAACGGACCTGATTTCGACCAAAAATGCCGAGACGATGACATGGGTTTTGTTGCGGCACTATGGCTGGCGGTCAGAGCTGTTGTCGATTTATCCAAATGTGGTGCGGATGCGGGTGATTGAGGATCCAGAGATGCGGGTGATCCCCTGGCAAAATATCTTGACCTTGATTGGGATTTTTGGCGTTTTTTGGATGATTAGGGTGCGCTGGCTGCGGTTTTGGGCCGCGCGGGTCGATCCTGTTCTGGAAGATGTGACGGACACTCTTGAAGAAGCCGGATCTGGTGTCAAGGTGCGCGCTGGGCGTTTTGCAGGACGGCTGCGCCGGTTGTTCAAAACAGATTAGAGGATGCCGAAAAATTTGGGGTCTCCGGGCGGGGACAGCCCAGAGACAGATATTGACCGCTCGGTGCTAGCGCTTGCCGTAATAAAGTCCTACGACGTGTTCGGCCTGCGCAAAAAATAACCAGCGCGATACACAGACACCGGCCAGATGTGTCGCAGCGGCCAGAAGCAGCGCCAAAACATAATTGAACGGGCTCATGATCAGTATGACCGGTGCGAGCACCATCAAACCCAAGGCAATAATCCGCAGTTTTGCTGCATGTTTGCGACCAACAACGTGCATAAATTCGCTCATCAGATAATTGGTCCCGGTATGGGGTGGTTCGAAGGCTCGTACAGAACCGATGTGGCCAAGGCCGGTTGCGCTTTCTATGGTGGTGCCCGAACGTTTAAGGCGGGTATCGCCCACAACCCAATAGGCGATCTGCACGCAGCCTGCCGATCCCAGCAGGATAAGCGCCAGAAACCCTGCGCCTGCCAGAAGCGCCCCTCCTGCCAGAGACAGGCTGACAAATAGTACCGGTGTCAGTGGCATGTTCCAGCGCGGAACAGTTTTCAGCTGCGCATAGATCATCGAAGTACAATAGACCGTCGCCAGCGAGAGTGCTGCGCCGATCTGGCCCAAAATCGGCATGCGCAGGTCTAAGAAAACCAGCCCTGCGCCATAGATCCCCATGACCACCAAAGCGCCAACAGCGGCCCAGGCCTCGCGGCTGAGCCAACTTGTCTGCCACTGGCTAAAGGCTTTCAGTGCCCGTTCTGGATGGCCCAAATGAAAGGTCGACGCCAGCAGTCCGCCGACCGCCAGCAGATAGGCAACGGCAAAAAAAGCAAAGGCCAGCCACCCTGTTACCACGGGCAGGCCAAGCCCCAAAAAGGCCAAAAGTCCAAAGCCAATGCCGGACAGGGTGGTGAATAAAATGACAGAAGGCGCTGGATGCATCAGAGTTTCTCCAGTGTTTTATCAAGCCAGCCCATGAACCCCTTGGGGTCTTCGGCAACAGGCGCGAGAAGGGGCGCGAGAATGTCGATTTCATCCAATGTGTCTTTAGGCCGGGGCGGCAGGTATTTATTGACCGGTTTGGTGCCCAACTCGGGCATAAGATCCATTCCGCCGCGCTCGGCCACTAACTGGCTGACCGCGCTGTCTTCATCGCCAAGATCGCCGAAATGGCGTGCCCCGGCCGGACAGGTCCGCACACAGGATGGAACCCGATCTTCTTCGGGCAGATTTTCGTTGTAAATCCGGTCGACGCAGAGCGTACATTTCTTCATCACGCCTTCTGAGGCGTCCAACTCGCGCGCGCCGTAAGGGCAGGCCCAGGCGCAGAGCCCACAGCCGATGCAGTCGCTTTCATTGACCAGCACAATCCCGTCCTCGACGCGTTTATAGCTGGCCCCAGTCGGGCACACAGTCACGCAGGGCGCATCGTCACAATGCAGGCAGGATTTCGGGAAATGGATCAACTGTGCCGCGCCGATATCGGGCTGCACCTCATAGCTGTGCACCCGGTTCAGGAAGGTGCCTGAAGCCTCTTTGTTATAGGGGTTTTGATCGCTGAGCGGTGCCCCATAGTTTTCGGTGTTCCAGCCTTTGCAACTGATTACGCAGGCATGACAGCCGACGCAGGTATCAAGATCGATCACAAGGCCCAGTTTGCGCTGGGTGGTTTCGGGGAGCTGTGTCATTGGCTGACCTTCCAAGTAAGTTCTGCTGGCCCAACGCCCACGGGCGATTTGATCGCATCGAAGGCGGGCTGGCTTTCATTGGCTGTCTCGGCTTTGGCGATTTTGACCCGCAGGTCAAACCACGCAGCCTGGCCGGTGATCGGGTCCGAATTGGCCCATCTCAGGCCATCACCTTTCGGGGGCAGCAACTCATGGATCAGGTGATTGAGCAAAAAGCCTTTTGTGGCCTCAGAGCTTTCCTCACCCAGCGCCCATGCGCCTTTGCGTTTGCCAATCGCGTTCCACGTCCAGACGGTGTTTTCATTCAGTGCCGCCATATGCGCCACTGGCACAGTGATTGATCCATGCACCGAACTGACGGTTGCCCAATCGCCGTCTGTCAGATCATGCTGCGTCATCAGTTTGGTCGGCAGATACAGGGGGTTATGGCCGTGGATTTGCCGCAGCCAAGCGTTTTGGCTGCCCCACGAATGATACATCGCCATCGGCCGCTGGGTCAGGGCATGGATTGGATATTCTTCGGGGTCCACATGGCTGTCTTCAAACGGAGCATACCAGATTGGCAGTGGATCGAGTGTAGTTTTTATCTGTTCTCTGAGATGATCCGGCGGCTGCCGGTCGCCA
>CESJ01015512.1_pt1 | contig 21265 bp, 12 predicted proteins | sample 356311 | NCBI WGS metagenome assembly CESJ01 (sample SAMEA2621487, study PRJEB7988) | marine metagenome | biome: marine biome (ENVO:00000447); feature: surface water layer (ENVO:00002042); material: "saline water (ENVO:00002010), including plankton (ENVO:xxxxxxxx)" | depth 5 m
TTTTTTACTATTCGCAGCTTTAGGTTTAAATTTGCCGTCATCAGTCGCACTAATATCAAGACACCAAACACTGTCGATCTCAACCAAACTGCTATAGAAAATCTCCTTGTGCCTCATTCCCGTATGACGCGCAAAGATAGGCGGTAGTCTATCCCATAGGCCGTCTGTTGCCTTTAGTAATACAAGTAGCTGATCGTCTGCCATTGGTGGGCGTGGCTTCTCGTCGCTCTTCCCTAGTTTATGCCCTCTAAATGGGTTAGCTAATTCATCTGATATATTTTCATTCTCTTGAGCATATTCAAAAACCTGACCTAGCCGCGAGAGGTGCATTAGTCTAGTGCTTCTGGCTGTTGTTGGTTTGATGTTCTTTAGCCATTCTCTAACATGCGCGCGCTTAACCTCGGTCAGTGGTGGCATCTCGGGGAGACTGGCTGTAAAAAGGCGCACCGCTGTGCTGTACATTTTTAGGTAATAGTCTTCTTTCTCCTCAGCCTTATCTCTTTTAAAGATAACCAATGCATCCTGCAGCTTAAAGGCGAAGGCAGGCTTTCTGGGACTTCCTTGGAGTTCACTGTTGGCAGCGTGAGCCATGAGTACTTCTGATGGTATCTGATCAAACAGTCGCGTGTTTTCTTGGACAGTATTATGCGAGCCAATATCAGCCCAGTAGCCATCCACTAGGTCATCCACTAGGTCATCCACATTATTAAAACCCACCTCATCAACTTCAAGTGCTGCTATGCGTTTTAGCTCTGCTTGATAGTCCTCTGCAGTGGAGGTGGTTAGTCCTGACCTCTCTAGCTCAGCATCCCAAGCCTGCATTTGACGTTCGGCTGCGTAAGGGTCACTAAGCCCTGTAGACTTGTCTATACGCTTACCATATTTGTGTTGCAGGCGTGTAGGCACACGACGAACCCAGTGCCACTTGTGATATATTCTAGCTCCATGTTTGATTTTGATTTCCATATCAACGCCTTTGTACGGTAGGTTTGTACAGTAGGCTATAGCTTTTAGAGTCAGCGTATAAGGGGCATTAAGGGCTGCAGCCTAAAAAGGATAAATACCGTTAGTTTACCCGCACTGGCACGCCACCCATGCTGGAACTTTATACCGCGTTGGTGATGGTACAATGCGCGTCTAAATATAATCGCGATTGGCGGTAACCAGACATCAAAATTATGCGCAACCGACCCGCCGCCTAACCCTGAAACCCAGCTCTGCGTTGAATATGCCACACGTTGTGAATCCTCGGATTGCGCTGAAAGTCCACGTCCAAGGTACCAGCGGTAATATTTTCTACCGCGAACTGCCGACTAATCAGCTCATCAAGCTTAAATTTCCTAAAATTATTGGAAAAATACAGGCTGCCCCCAGGGGCCAATTTAGCCATACTATCCCTGATAAGGTGACCGTGATCACGCTGAACGTCCAATGCAGACTGCATTTTTTTCGAATTAGAAAAAGTTGGCGGATCCAATAGTATGAGGTCATAGAGTTCCGACTCCCCGTCGTCCTGAGGTTGCAACCACTCCAAACAATCGACACGCAGTAGTCGATGCCTGTCGGGCGACAACTGATTTAAGTCATAGTTACGCGCCGCCCAGTCGAGATAAGTATTCGACATATCACAACTCAGCGAACTCGCAGCACCAGCCAGAGCAACCTGCACCGAAGCACTAGCGGTGTAGCAAAAGAGATTGAGGAAGCGTTTGCCCCGCGCTTCATCGGCAAGCCGAGCTCGCAGCGGCCGATGATCCAGAAACAAACCGGTATCTAAATAATTACCTAGATTCACTTCAAATCTTGCATCGCCTTCTGTGACGATTAATGGTTGGCTGGGTTTATCATCGATCCTCTGATATTGGTCATCACCCCGCTGGCGGCGACGTTCTTTATAATAGGTCGCCTGCTTGGCCTGTGGTGCGTAATTCGCTAGCGCATCTTTAACCTCGGCAAACCGTTGCCGAGCATCGCGCTCGTCAATGCTCGCAGGCGCGACGTATTCCTGCACATGAAAGGCGCCACCGTAGACATCGATAGCCACCGCATACTCGGGAAGATCAGCATCATACAAACGGTAACAATCACTACCCGAACTAGCCAACCACTTGGCCAGCCTTCGACGGTTTTTAACCAGCCGATTGGCGAGCATTTGCGCGCCCTCAGAAAGCACTTTGACTGGCGCTGGAGTGGCTAACCGCGCGCGAATTTGCGCCGATTTAGAGCGCATATCATCGAACAGTAGTAACTTGCAGGGAATGGTGCCATTATAAAATTGGTATTGACGACTGGGGCTTAAATCGGTCTGTCGGGCAAGGTCTAGGTTGCCGGTAAACATTGCTGCGCGCCAGCCATGAAAATTCTTTTGCAGCACAGCCCCCAATTTTTGATACAGCGGCTCCAATTGCTCAGCGTCACCGAGCCTTGCGCCATAGGGCGGGTTTGTAATCAACAACCCGCTATCGCCACTGGCCTTGCCAAACTGATCGAGCGGTTTCAATGCGACCCGCAGGTGATCGTCGAAGCCGCTCGCTTCAATATTGAGTCGCGCCGCCTCGAGCACCCTTGGGTTGGCATCATAACCTCTAATGTCCAGATTGAACTGGCCGACACCTCGATCCCGGCGCGCCTCGGCATCGGTCACAAGTTCGCTCCACAACGCGTCGTCATGATACGCCCATGAGTGAAAACCAAAGACCGGTCGCAACAATCCCGGCGCCACGTCCGCGGCCATCATCGCAGCCTCGATCAGCAGCGTACCACTGCCGCACATAGGGTCGATCAAGGCGCCCCCAGCAGCGGCAATATCCGTCCAACCAGCGCGCATCAATAGTGCTGCCGCGAGGTTTTCTTTGAGCGGCGCACTGCCCTGCCCCGAGCGGTAACCGCGCCGATGCAAGCTGGCCCCAGACATATCGAGCGAGACACTGACACGACCCCGATGCAATCTCGCCTGAATCCGCATTTGCGGATTTTTCAAATCCACCGAGGGTCTCTCGCCAACAATGCGTCGCAACCGATCGACAATCGCATCCTTGATGCGCTGTGCGCCAAAAATGCTATTGTCGATCAGCTGCGACGTACCAGAAAATTCCACAGCGATGGTTTTATCCGCGCCAAAGTGTTGTTCCCAAGGAATTTCTCCGCAGCGATCATAGAGTTGCTCGACACTGTCCAGAGAGAAATTGTCGAGCGACAACAGTATCCGATTGGCAAGGCGCGACCAAAGGCACACGCGGTAGGCCATCTGCTGGGTCCCGGCAAAGTAAACAGCTGCGACTGTTTGTTTGACATCGAGAGCACCCAGCGACTCTAATTCACTCGCCAAAAGTGACTCCAGACCCTTCGGACAAGTCGCTAACCATTGGCTTTGACGATCGCGGTAAGACACCATTATGAATCCTTCATTACTCTCTGGAATAAAGCCGAACGTCTATATACAAAGAAGATATTCGACAAACTTTCGGTAATTGGTTTTACTAGGGGAGTGCAGAACACCGCATCACATAATAAAACTTTTGTTAAAACTTTTGTTAAAACTTTTTTAAAACTATGAATAAAAATACAGTGAGATATTTTAGACAAAACGTTGTGAAAAAACCGCAGAAACACTGAATGCGGTGCCTTTCGGTTTGTATTATTCACCATAGTACGCCAGTACTTTGCAGGAGTAGTCGATGAAAAAACACAAAAGAGACTTAGCCAATCGTTCGTATTCTAAAGGATATCAAGCATCTGTTCAGGGGCGCTCGCTGAGCACTTGCCCCTACACCGTCGATTCTATCATGGCCTATCACTGGTCGCGCGGTTGGCGCGAGGGTCGCGAAGATTTTTGGTCTGGATTTAACCAGCAGGCATTTCAACAAAAGGTTAGCAATCTCCCCTAACCTCACCCAGTGCGCCACCGCATAGGCGGCGCACACCTTGAACAATCCTGACTAATAACATTCAAGGGAATATTGGCGGGTGCTCGAATCGAGCACCCTCTCAATATTCAGCGCAATGTATCTAATTTCTTGAGCAATATCCTTTATGTTCCGCGCTGTGTCGGGAAGGGTGCTTATTCAATCGAACTGCGGCATTCGCTGTAGGTCTTCGATCACATGCAAAAGGTCGCTCAGCGCCACGGTTACCAATGCTAGATCGGTGTCATTGTGACGGCGTTGATCGTCCATCAAACGGCGCCATCGCTCAATGCTCGGAAGTTGGCGCTGACGCCATTGCTCGATTATGCTGACTGCATCACCGCTACCGCGTGCTAACAATGCAGAGGTCAATTGTCGTCGATACTGTTCCAACTGATCGAAAAATGACTCGCGCGCTAGATCCTGCCAGCGAGACTGCGGCGCAAACTCAACGATTCTCACCATCAGTTCCTCGAGCAGGAGTTCGGTACCAATCGCCGCGTAAATTTCGGCGACTCGTTCCACCGGTTGCTTTGAGTGCAACGAAATCTCGATGATCCCCAAACTCAAAAACAAATTTTCAGAAAGTGTCTGCATAGCGGCAATCGGGCCTCCGACGACTGTTTGATCGGTGTCGGCGTCTACCGACTGCCAGCTCTGCGGCCGCAGTCCATCCCAATGTTGCAATAATTGGTGCATCGGCTTGGCAAATTGCTCAATCCCCACAGCACAATCCAGACCTTTGACTTTATTGCGCAAGAACCAACGCGTCGCGCGCCGCACTAACTTGATTAAAATGTGTAACAGATCGAGTTGTCGCGTCGCCGACACACCGCTTTCATCAGATTCGATCGACAACCACAACTCATCGATCCCAAGCACATTAACAACCACCGTCAATGCCCTCACAACCTCACCTGCGCTGGCGCCAGTAGCCTCCATTTGGCGATAGAAAAAACTGAACCCAAAGCGATCCACTAGATCATTAGCCAGTTGCGTGGCGGCGATTTCTGCGGCCAGTTGATGACTGCTAATGGCACCTCCACAATACTCCGTCAGCATTCGTGGAAAGGCTTTTTCAACCGCATCGGCCAACCAAGCATCGCCCAACAGATCAGCGTCCAGTAACGCTTCCTTTAACATGACCTTGGAATAACATACCAGCACCGATAATTCAGGACGTGTCCAGGGTGGTTGCTTACGCGCAACTCGCTCGCTCAGTTGGTCATCGCTCGGCAAAAACTCGAATTTCCGATTCAACTGTCCAAGGTCTTCGAGCCAAACTACAAAGCGCTGGTACTCGGCGTTTTGCTGCTCACCCCGATGCAGAGCCAGACTGATAGCTTGAGTCTGGCGAGCATTATTACGCAACACCTTATCACCCAACGCCTCGGTCATGGATGCAAGCAATTCATTGCGCTGTTGCACGCTGAGATCGCCATCCATCACCTTGGCATTTAAGAGGATCTTGATATTGACTTCATGGTCAGAACAGTCGACTCCGGCGGCGTTGTCTATAAAGTCGGTATTGCACATGCCACCCAAGCGACTAAATTCGATACGGCCGAGTTGGGTTATTCCGAGATTACCGCCCTCGCCTAATACCCGAGCACGCAATTCGTCGCCGTTAACCCTGAGGCTATCATTGGCCTTATCGCCAACCGCATCGTGACTCTCGGTACTGGCTTTTATGTAGGTACCAATGCCGCCATTCCAAAGTAGATCGACCGGGGCTATCAGCAGCGCACTGATCAATTCATTGGGGGTCATGTGATCGGCATCGATGGCAAAACGCTGTTTAATTTCCGCGCTGAGCTCGACCATTTTAGCGCTTCGAGAATAAATCCGCGCTCCGGGCGAAAGCAGAGATGGGTCAAAATCTTGCCAACTGCTACCGGCGGTCTCGAACAATCTCCGACGCTCAGCATAGGTGCGCGACGCGTCGGCATTTGGGTCGACAAAAATATGTAGATGATTAAACGCACCGACCAACTGAATGTGCTCCGACAACAGCATGCCATTACCAAACACATCACCGCCCATATCGCCGATGCCAATAACGCTAAAATTTTTATTTTGAATATCGATACCGAGTTCGCGAAAGTGCCGACGCACAGCTACCCAGGCTCCCCGCGCGGTAATACCCATGGCCTTGTGATCGTAGCCATGACTGCCGCCTGAGGCAAAGGCGTCGCCCAGCCAAAAATTGTGTTGCTCGGAGAGTTGGTTGGCGACATCGGAAAAAGTTGCCGTACCCTTGTCGGCAGCCACTACGAGATAGGGATCGTCGCCATCGCGCCTGACTACATCGGGCGGCGGAACGATTTCGCCAGCGAGATAGTTATCGGTAATGTCCAGTAATGCCTGAATATACAGCTTGTAACTGGCGGTGCCCTCCGCTAGCCAGGCGTCACGACCAGCGGCTATTATCGCTTGCTTAGCAACAAATCCGCCCTTTGCGCCAGTTGGAACAATCACTGCATTTTTAACTTGTTGCGCCTTCACCAAACCGAGCACTTCGGTACGATAATCTTCCAGCCGGTCCGACCAACGCAAACCACCCCGGGACACCTTACCGCCGCGTAAATGAACGCCTTCAAAGCGCGGCGAGTAGACGAATATTTCCCGCACCGGCCGCGGTTTGGGCGCGCGCGCAATCTGTTCGGTAGCAAACTTCACCGATAAGTATGGCTTGGCCTCGCCAGAGGCGCACCGCTGATAGAAATTACACCGCTGCGTCGCCTCCATCAACTCAATATACGCGCGCAATACATTGTCTTGGCTAATATTTTCGACCTTATCTAACTGACTCATCAGACCTGCCTTAATCTCTTTTGGACGCGCGCCATCATCCGTTTCAGGCCTGTTTTTAGGGTCGAACAAGGCGTTAAAAAAGCGCATAAGGTCAGCGCATATCCGGTGATGCTCAGCGAGCGTATTGGCAATAAAATCTTGACTATAAGACACTCCCAACTGCTTTAAATATCGCGCATACAACCGGAACAAAGCCACGCTACGCCAGTCTAAACCGACGGCAATGAGCAATCGATTAAAACGGTCGTCCTCAGCATCTCCAGACCATATTGAGCGCAGTGCGGCGGTGAAATTTGAGCTGATTTCGTCGATCTCAACAGCGACCTCAAGGGTTGTTTGAAGCGCAAAATCCTGCACCCAAATAGCGTCCTGATCACGCAGTGATATTTCATAGGGACGCTCCATCAAAACTCGAAAACCCATATTTTCCAGCACTGGAATCATATCCGAGAGCGCCACCGGTTCGCTTCGATGAAATAATTTCAAGTGAAGATCGTCGCCTTTCTCCGACGCGCGCAAGCCAATACCCAACGCCGAATCAGCCGAGAGGTTTTCCAATAAATAGACATCTTGTAACGCTTGCTGCGGGGTGTAATGCTCTTTATAAGCCTCTGAAAATGCCTGCGAAAACCCCCGCACCAGCGCCGAACCTCGGTGCGGACCAAATTCATGATTGGCAACCTCGGCAAAGTCGTCATTCCAATTGGAAGCGATTCGGGCGACCAAGGCCTCAAGCTCGCTAATACTCATTTCTACCGACGCACCCGGAGAGACTGGGAACAGCAAATAAATCCGCACCAACATCGATTCAGGCAGAAAAAAGCTCGCAAAGGTACTCTCACCAGCCTCGAGGTACTCCTCGAACTCGCGCTGAATTTTCTCGCGTACGCGGGTACTAAACAATTCTCGCGGAATAAATACCAAACAACTGACAAACTTTTCAAATTGATCGCGGTGGGCAAATACCCTAATTGCGTTGCGCTCATAGATTTGCCAAATTCCAATCAGCGTTTTAAGCAACTCATCGGCCGGCATTTGCAATAACTCGTCGCGCGGGTAGCCATCAGCGATAGTCCGCAACGATTTATGATCATGGCTGTCGACGGCAAATCCTGCGTTTTCAAGGAGCCACTCAACGCGACTGCGTAATATCGGTATGCGCGCACTGTTCGACGAGTAAAACCGCGAACTGTGCAATCCCATAAAGCGCAACTCACCAATCGCATGGCCACTCTCGTCGAGTCGTTTCACCACCACGTAGTGCGCATAGCCGCTGCGGTGAATATGCGAGCGATGCGAGGATGTCGCAAAACTGAGAACTTGGTCGTCGCCATAGAGCGCTTTGACGCCAACGCTGAGTTGATCGAGCGGACGCGACAATGGTTGGTCCTGGTCGCCAAAAAAAAGTCCTAGGCGGCTATTTTCCACTTCGCATAGCATCTGCTGACCCGCTCGCTGCTCTAAGGCAAAGGCGATAAATCCCAGAAATACGAACGCCCCATCGTGCATCCAACGCAAAAATGCCAGGCTCTCATCGCGCTCGTGACACTCTGGCATCAGTCGTTCCAATTCGTCAATCACGTTGGCCAATTCGTTACGCATGCGACTAAAATCGCCCACGACTAAGTCTATATCGTGCAAAACATCCACTAATTGTTGCTGGATCGGTGCGATTTCTTCAATCTCTCGGGGTTCAATCTCAACCGTGATAATCGCCTCGAGTCGGGTCCCAGACGTCTCCTCGGCTGCGATGGATGTGGCCATTCCATTGTCGTCGCGCCCAATCCAAAGTGGCGTACTGCGAAGATTGTAAATTGTCGGTCCTTGGGAATTTAGCGCAATGCGCAATGAATCGACTAGAAAAGGCCTATCCGGCCCATTGATGTAAATCAGCGTGTGGTCGCTCTCCCAGCCATGGGTATCTTGGCTGGGGTTATATATCTCTATTTTTCCGGTGTACTTGCCGTCGGAAAAGCAGTCTGCACCGGGCGCGCGCATGCAGCGATAGAGTCCGTAAAGATTCCAAAAAATCATCTCCAACGGTCGATTCAAATAATCAATATCCAAATGATCCTGCACCGCATGGGCGATAAAATCTTCGAATAATCGCTGTTCAGCAGCCTCCACATGCTGCAGTGAAAGTGCCCGCAAGGCCTGAAGTAAATGTTGTTTATTATTGTTGTTTTTTTGCATATCCATAGCTAATATCTGCAACCCTGAGCCAGTTGGTATTTCTTTGGTAACGAATGAAGATTCACAGTTTTGTCAGTGCCATCAGACCGCTTCGGAGATTGTTAAGAATCCCGAAATAACGCTCTCTGTGCATTTTACTCGCCGTCCATCACTATATAACTATAATAGAGTGCAATGCACAGGAAAAGCGCATTTTAGCGGTGATATAGGTCGCTGGACCCGAACAAGAGCTAAGCTGGAGCTGCGGCCACCGACCGGCAAGTTTAACGGGGCTTAAAAAAACGATACAGGAGTAATGCATTGCAACCACGAATCAATCAATTACAAACTTGGCTGGGTAGTAAAATTGTTGGCCAAGAGGCGCTGATTGAACGACTGATGATAGCGCTTTTAGCCGACGGCCATCTACTGGTTGAAGGGGCTCCTGGACTCGCCAAGACCAAGGCCATCAAAACGCTTTCAGAGGGACTCGAAGCCGACTTTCACCGCGTCCAGTTCACCCCCGACCTGCTGCCTGCCGACATCACCGGCAGCGATATCTACCGCCCCCAAGAAGGCACTTTCGAATTTCAAGCGGGCCCGCTGTTTCATAACTTGGTACTCGCCGACGAAATAAATCGGGCCCCGGCAAAAGTACAATCGGCGCTCCTCGAGGCCATGGCAGAACGGCAGATTACGGTCGGCAAAAAAACCTACAACCTGCCTGATCTGTTCCTCGTTATGGCGACGCAAAACCCCATTGAACAAGAGGGTACCTATCCCTTGCCCGAGGCCCAGATGGATCGATTTTTAATGCATGTGATGGTCGACTATCCCGCACCACATACCGAGCAGTTAATTCTCGAGTTATCCCGCCAAGAAACCCTAAAGACCGCGTCGGACACAATTGCCAAAATTGACCAGGCAACGCTATTTACCGCGCGCCAGCAAGTACTACAAGTGCATATGTCCGCGCCCGTCGAGGCTTACCTCGTGCAGATTATTCTCGCTACGCGCAACAGTAATGACTGCGGCGGCGACCTTGCAGACTGGCTCGATTACGGAGCCAGCCCACGGGCGACGATAGCGTTGGATAGATGCAGTCGCGCGCTGGCTTGGCTCGACAACCGCGACTACGTGACGCCGGACGATGTTCGCAGCGTCGCCCACGACATCCTCAGACATCGCCTCATACTAAGTTTTGAAGCCGAAGCGGCCGGCGTTTCTGCGAATCGTGTCATCGACTTGCTGTTGCAAACCGTGCCGTCAGCTTAGAGTATTGTTATGTCGGACACTCTCGAAACAAGTCAAAATCCCGCGACCGCAAGCGTTAAAGACATGGTGCGTCTTCGCTATGCAGCACGAGAACTGACCAACTTCCCCAATTTGATGGCCCGCCAAGCAACCGCCGGCGGTCATCGCTCGCGCTTTCGAGGTCGCGGCATGGATTTTGATCAGGTGCGCATCTATCAACCCGGCGACGATATTAGATCGATCGACTGGCGAGTTACCGCGCGCACCCAAACGGCGCATACAAAAATATTTAGCGAGGAGCGAGAAAGACCTATTTTGGTGATCTGTGACCTGCGCGGCGCTATGTTTTTCGGTAGCCAACGCCTGAAATCGGTGGTCGCATGTGAAATTTCAGCGGCTCTCGCTTGGGCAGGAATAGCCGCCAATGACCGGGTCGGAGGCGTGGTATTTGGTCAACAAAAACAGGTAGACATCAAATCTCGACGCAGCCATCATGCGGTGCTGCAGTATATTCATGCGCTACAAGATTTTAGTAGTGAACTCTTGGAGTCTCGCCCCGAGCGCTATTGTTTGGCCGACATCCTCGAGGAGTCGAGACGTTTTGTACTGCCGGGTTCGACGCTCTTTATCGTCAGCGATTTCCACGATTTTGACGCGTCCTGCCACCGCCACTTATTTGAATTGGCGCGCCATGGCAATGTCAATCTATGCCATGTTTTCGATCCCCTGGAGGTCGAACTGCCGCCACCCTCGATCTATGCGGTTGGCGATGGCGAGAGCCAGACGCTGCTCGACAGCCGCAGCGGCGAACTGCGGCGCCACTACGCCGAGGCCTACCAAGAGCGTTGTAACGATCTGCGCGCGACTTCCGAACGATTAGCTGCCGGACTTCTCAGCTTTAACACATGTAAAAGTATTCTACCCGTTCTCGCTCGCGCTTACGGTAAACGTTCGAGTCGAGCGAGGCGATAAGTGAGTCATCGCTGATGAATAATCCAGATCCACTCGCCGACTTGCGAGATATCCATCTACCCGAGGCCATTTCGATCTGGCCGCTAGCGCCGGGGTGGTTTGTTGTTATCGCCGGGTGCCTCGCAGTAATCGCCTGGCTAGCCTGGCGATTAAATCGCCGCCATCGCTCGCGCCTCTACCGGCGTCAAGCGCTGCAACAACTGCAGCACATCATCGATGAAGGTCATTCCCCACAGCAGCTACAACGCCTTTTTGCGCTGTTGCGGCAAACCGCAAACACCGTCTATGATGAGCAGCGTTTCAGCAGCCTCGGGGTTGTAGATTTCATCGACTTCCTCAAGGCAACCAGTCGTCTCCAGTTGTTTGACTGTGACCCAGAGGCCCTTCAAAGGGCCCTGTATGCTTCGGACAAAGACGCAACCGCTGATAATTACCAACAACTATGCACCGTCCTAGTCCGCGATACGCAGCGTTGGATTAGTCAGCATCGCACCGATCATCGTGGGGGCAATGCATGCTGAGCTTTCTTTGGCCATGGGTTTTAGCACTCGTTCCCCTGCCCATCGTCTATCGTTGGATACGCACCGCAAAACCACTTCAGGTCGCCGCCCTAAGAGCCCCAATGCTGGTCGCTGCAGCCGAAAGCCAGCCGACAATTGCCCGCAGTCAATGGCGTAACCTACTCATATTCTTGCTCCTTTGGCTCTGCTGGTTGAGCACACTGGCGGCCCTCGGTCGCCCGGTATGGGTCGGCGAACCGGTTGCCCTGCCAACCAGTGGACGAGATATTTTACTGGCGGTAGATATTTCAGGCAGCATGGAGCGCGACGACATGCAGATCGGTGGTCGTCAGGTAAACCGACTCGTCGCGGTTAAGTCGGTGGTCGGTGACTTCGTCATAAAGCGCGACGGCGATCGCCTCGGGTTAATATTGTTTGGCGAAAAAGCCTACCTACAAACCCCACTGACCTTCGATCGGCAGACCATGCAAACACTTCTCAACGAAGCGCAAATTGGCTTTGCCGGACAGGGAACAGCAATTGGCGATGCAATTGGCGTGGCGATCAAACGTTTGCAGGAGCGACCGGAAAACCATCGCGTGCTGATTTTACTCACCGATGGCGCCAACAATGCGGGGCAGTTGGACCCGCTCAAAGCGGCGAGTTTGGCGGCCCGTGCGGGGGTTAAAATCTATACCATAGGTATCGGCGCTGAGAGTCAGGAAGTGTGGGGACTATTCGGCCGACAAATCAGCAATCCCGCGGCCGATTTGGATGAGGAAACACTCATCGAGATCGCCTCAGCCACCGGCGGCAACTATTTTCGCGCCCGCAACCCAGCCGAACTTACCGCTATCTACCAAAGACTAAACGAACTCGAACCGATCGAGCAGTCATCTGAGACCATTCGACCAATTGCGGCATTATTTTATTGGCCGTTGGGCGCGGCATTTCTGCTCGCCCTGGGCCTAGCATTGATTAGCAGTCGCCGGAGAACGAATGTCTGAAATACTCGCCAACTTACATTTTTTGCGCCCCCTTTGGTTTCTCGGATTGTTGCCTGTGCTGGCTATTGCGCTCCACCGTCAATGGCGGGCGAAAAGCGTCGGCAACTGGCAAAAACTCATTAATCCGGCGCTATTGCCCTACTTGATCCAAGGCGATCAAGCGACCTTAAAACCCAGCGGTGTGAGCAAAACCCTAGTCTGGTGCGTCGCCTGGCTGCTGGCGTGCACGGCGATGGCAGGACCGACTTGGCAACAACTACCGCAACCAGTGCACAAGCAAGAATCGGCACTAATACTGATTTTAGATCTGTCCCCTTCGATGTTGGCAGAGGACATCGCTCCAAGTCGCCTAGTGCGCGCTCGCTATAAGACCATCGATATCCTCGCCAAGCGCAGCGAGGGATACACCGGTTTAGTGGTGTACTCGGGCAGTGCTCACGTGGTCTCGCCACTCACCGAGGACGCCAACACTATTATCAGTATAGTACCTACTCTGACGCCGGCATTGATGCCCAGCTACGGCAGTCAAGTCGAAGAAGCCATCGAAAGTGCGCTAAAACTCGCAGAGAATGCCGGTTTCGAACGCGGCGACCTGATCCTTATCACCGATGGCGTAACCCGCGAAGCTATGCGCATGATCAATCGAGCGATGCGCGATGCGACGTCTTATAAACTTTCAATACTGGGCGTTGGTACTGCCGAGGGAGCCCCTATACCGCTAGCATATGGTGGCTTTTTGAAAAACGACAAAGGCAACATACTGGTGCCCAAATTGGACCCATCAATGCTTCGCGAGTTAGCCACGAATAATCGCGGCATCTACCGTTCTCTGGGCAATAATGACAGCGATATCGACGCGTTAATGGCCATGTCCGAAGAAGTTATACCCTATAAAACACGCCAGCTAGAACGAGAATTTGACCTCTGGGACGACCGCGGTCACTGGCTTATCTTTTTTTTACTACCATTTATTATCAGTGCCTTTCGGCGCGGTACGGTGGTGGTGGTATGTCTAGCGCTGGTGCCGCTGCTGTACCCATCAAAAAGCGTCGCACTCGAATGGCTCGACCTCTGGCAACGCCGTGACCAACAAGCTGTCGAGGCGCTCAACAATGGTGATGCGCAGACCGCGCAAGCGCTTTTTAAAGACCGCCAATGGCGCGCGAGTGCCGCTTACCGCGCCGGCGACTATGCCAGCGCCGCCGAGGATTTCAGCCACTCGGACGATCCTAGCAATGCCGACGCGCACTATAATCGAGGTAACAGTCTCGCCAAAGCCGGCGATTTCGAGGCTGCCGTCGATGCCTATCGACGGGCGCTTGAACTAGCACCCGAATCCGAGGACAGCCTGCACAACAAGCAATTGGTGGAGAAGCTGCTCGAGCAACAGCAGGGCGAGGACCAGGAGCAGGAGCAGGAGCAGGAGCAACAATCGAAGCGTGACGAGGATCGACAAAACGACCGAGCAGATGATGATCCAACACCCAACGATAACTCCGATGAGCAGCAACAACCCGCCGATTCGGAAAGCCAAGATTCGCCAAACACGCCCGAGCAACAACAGACCGAAACGCTACCTAAAGAACGCGGGCAACCGAGCCCAGCAGAGCCGGCCACCGAAAGCCCAGAAGAGCGTCAAGCGCAACAGGAACTCGAGCAGTTACTCCGCAGTGTGCCGGATGACCCAGGGGGATTGTTGCGGGCAAAATTTGAATACCAGGCACGCCAACGAGCCAACCAACCGCGGCGGCCCAGCCCCCCCAACAATGAAGCATCGGAGCGCTATTAAATGTCGACCCACAACCCCGTGCCAACCGCAGAACCAGACGCCCAATGAAACGATCTACCGGTAACATTACGCCATTAGCTATCATCGTCATGCGCTGCATGGTCGGTTCTTTAGCGCTCCTTGCACTGGCATCGAACAGTCACGCTGCCTTGACCGCGTCTCTCGATCGCAGCTCGGTCTATGATAACGAGAGCGTGCAATTAACGCTCCGCGTAGATGCGCAAGTTGGCAACGTACAACTGGATGTCAGCGCTCTCAATAGCGACTTCGAAATTATCTCCAACAACCGGCAACAGCAGTACACCGTCAGTAATGGTAGTGCGAAATCATCCACCGAGTGGAATTTGGTGCTTATCCCGCGTCGTACCGGCAACCTAGTGATTCCGTCACTCAACTTGCGCGGCGAAGTTAGCAATGCTCTGGAATTAAAGGTTCAACCGAGCGCTGGTCGATCATCCACCAGTGCCAATGTGCGGCCGATCTTTGCCGAGGCGGTGGTCGACAAAGACAGCGTTTATGTGCAGGAACAGATCTTGTTGACGCTGCGGCTTTATACCTCGGTTTCATTGACCGACTACAACCTAACGCCGCTCACGGTCGACGGAGCCACTGTGCAACAGGTGGCTGAAAATCAATATCAAAAGCGCGTCGATGGGCGCGACTATCTGGTCATCGAAGTACGCTATGCCGTCTTTCCGCAAACCAGCGGCGAATTGACCATCCCAGCGCAACGCTTTGGTGCGTTTGAAGCCCCTCGCCAACGCCAATTTGGCGGCTTTAGACAGCGCGGTAATCAGGTCTTGCGCAATACCGACAACAAACGAATCGAGGTATTGCAGCGGCCAGAACAAATCGCTGGAGATCAGTGGATGCCGAGCGCGCAGGTTGAACTGACCGAAACCTGGAGCAGCGACCTCGGCGAGCTCCGCGTCGGCGAGCCCGTCACCCGCAGCATTACCATTACCGCTGAGGGGCTCACCGGCGCACAAATTCACCCGTTAAACTTCGCCGCCGCTGATGACCACCGCGTCTATCCAGACAAGGCGCAGTTGGAAACCCGCAATACTGACGATGGTGCGCTCGGTGTGCGCATAGAATCCATGGCGTTGGTACCCAACCGCGAAGGACAGATTCAGCTCCCCGCGCTCGAGGTCGCCTGGTGGAACACTCGCACCGGTCAACCCGAACGCACCGTTCTCACGGGGCGCGTACTGCAAATTGCTGCCGCCGCTGCAGAACGCCAAGCGAGTTTGAACACAGCGGCGATGCCGAGCGCCGAAACGCCACCCGAGGCATCCGCTGCGCCGGCAAATGCGGCGCAACCCTCGCGCCTATTAATGTTCTCTCTATCGGCCAATGCGCTGCTGTTAAGTGCAATTGCCGGCCTGTTGTTACTGCGCACAAAAAGCGCGATACAGCCCCCCAAAAAGAACCTCGACAGGCTCGATCACAATCGCACAAGTCTCAAGCAACAACTTAAAACGATACGTCGCGAAGCAACTGAAAATAATTTACTCAGTATGCGTCAAAGCATTCTAGAGTGGGGGCAAATGCTATTGCCGGAGACGCCGCCAAAAACACTGCAAGCGCTCGCTAAGCAGTTACAGGACAGCGTTTTACACACCGAGTTTGCTGCGCTCGACGGCCACTTGTACGATCAGAAGAGTTCTGAAACTATCGATTTGGATCGCCTTTTCGATCAACTCGGGCGACAGACGGTACAGCCAACCACAGCCCACCGAAGCGGCGAGCGGCCCCTGCAACCTCTCTATCCAAACGACGGGAGTCGATAACGGCAGTTACTAATGGTAAGATTTTACTCCCAACCAAGTTGGGTAAACCCGAGATCGGTGGCAATGGGAAAAAATAACCTTAACAATGGGACTTCCTATGAGTAATCCTTCTCAAAAAAAACAACACCACGACTACTGGCGGGCCAATCTTAGCTTGCTTGCCAAACTATTATCTATTTGGTTTATGGTATCGTTCGGCTGCAGTATTCTTTGGGTCGACTGGCTCGATCAATTTTCATTTTATGGTTTTAAACTGGGCTTTTGGTTCGCTCATCAAGGCGCTATTTTAGTTTTTGTGGTACTCATATTTATCTATACATGGCGAATGAAGGCGCTTGACAGCCAGTTTGACGTAGCCGATTCAGACGACCATCCTGAGAAAATATCGTGAGCACCCAAGCACTGACCTACCTGCTGGTCGGATTGTCCTTCGCGCTGTATATCGGCATCGCAATTTGGTCGCGGGCGTCTTCCACCAAAGACTTCTACATTGCCGGGGGCGGAATTCACCCAGTCGCCAATGGCATGGCCACCGCGGCCGACTGGATGAGCGCGGCGTCTTTTATTTCCATGGCCGGGATTATTTCCTTTATTGGCCGCGATGGATCGGTGTATCTATTGGGCTGGACCGGGGGCTATGTGTTACTGGCGTTATTGCTCGCCCCCTACCTACGGAAATTCGGCCGTTTTACTATTCCCGATTTCATCGGCGAGCGCTACTATTCTCAGACTGCGCGAATGGTCGCGGTGCTCTGTCTGATCTTTGTTTCGTTCACCTATGTCGCGGGTCAAATGCGCGGTGTTGGCATTGTATTCTCGCGCTTTCTCGAGGTTGAGGTCGAGACTGGCGTGATCATCGGTATGGCGGTGGTCTTTATGTACGCGGTGCTTGGCGGCATGAAAGGCATCACCTACACCCAAGTCGCGCAGTACTGCGTACTGATTTTCGCCTATATGGTGCCGGCAATTTTTATATCACTAATGATCACCGACAACCCCATACCTCAACTCGGGTTTGGCGCGGAAGTGAACGATGGATCGCAACAATCGGTGTTGCAAAAACTCGACGGCGTACTGACAGAGCTCGGATTTGATCGCTACACCGAGGGCAGTAAATCGACCATCGATGTATTTGCGATTACCGCGGCACTGATGTTTGGAACTGCCGGATTACCGCATGTATTGGTACGGTTTTTCACCGTGCCAAAAGTATCCGACGCGCGACTATCGGCTGGCTATGCGCTAGTTTTTATCGCCATTCTTTACACTACTGCACCCGCCGTCGCGGCCTTTGCGCGGCTCAATCTGATCGATACGGTGGACAACACACCCTACGCTGAAGCGCCTGCATGGTTTAGACAGTGGGAGGACACCGGACTGGTTGCGTGGCAGGACAAAAACGCCGATGGTCGCATGCAATACCGCGCCGGGAGCGCCCTATCACCAACCAAACCGGCATTTACTGGTGCCCGAGGCGAACTTGGCGAACGCCTATTGAGCAATGCTCCCACCGACAGTGCCAACGAGGTCTATATCGATCGCGACATTATCGTCCTCGCCAACCCGGAAATTGCCGGGTTGCCCGGCTGGGTCATTGCATTGGTCGCCGCGGGTGGCGTAGCTGCTGCGCTGTCAACCGCAGCAGGCCTGCTGCTGGTTATCTCCAGTGCCATATCCCACGACCTTTTAAAACAGACGCTGATGCCGCAAATAAGTGAACAACAAGAACTACTGGCGGCTCGACTTGCCGCGGCAGTCGCCGTCTGCATCGCTGGGCTGTTTGGTATCTACCCACCGGCATTCGTAGCCCAAGTAGTCGCTTTCGCCTTTGGTCTGGCCGCCGCTTCGTTATTTCCAGCGCTTTTACTGGGCATTTTTTCCACCTCGGTAAACCGCGAGGGCGCGATCGCTGGCATGCTATCGGGGCTGACCTTTACCTTTGCCTATATCGTCTACTTCAAGTTCGCCATGCCGCAACTAAATAGCGCCGAACATTGGCTATGGGGCATTTCGCCCGAGGGCATCGGCGCGCTTGGCATGCTATTAAACTTCGCCATTGCGATACTGGTAAGTCACTTCAGTGCGCCACCGCCCAACGATGTCCAAGAGTTAATCGAGAACATTCGCATCCCAGCGAGCAAGTGAATCAAGCCCGAGGCGGCCATTGCACCTAAAGTGATTTGGTAACAATCTCCTGAATATCCTTAGCCAAACCGCCGTGGCCCGCAATCTGTTGCAGCGCATGGCGCATTGCCTCGCCATGCGGCTTTGCATACTTTCTCCAGCGCGTCAGTGGTGTTACCAAGCGCGCCGCAACTTGCGGGTTAATAGCGTTTAATTCGGTGATATATCGCGCTAGAAATGCATAACCACTGCCGTCCGGGGCGTGAAAATTCACCAGATTAGCCTGGCAAAAGGCGCCGATCAGACTGCGCACCTTGTTCGGGTTTTTAATACTGAAATGTGCGTGCTCGAGCAAGGGCTTAATCCGTATCAAGCCGCCAGCCTGTGGATTTGTTGCCTGTATCTGCAACCAGAGATTAATCACCAAGGCCTCGTCTCGCCACTGCTTTTCAAATGATTCCAGCGCGCGACTGGCGAAGTCGCCGGCGGTTGGGCAATTGACCAGCGCTCTGAGCGCCGCCGATTGATCGGTCATATTGTCGGCCGTTTGAAATTGCTGCCATGCCAACTGAACGCCGACATCGGTCAACATCAAATAATCCAGCGCCGCATTTTTTAGGCTACGACTGCCAATTTGCTGCGCCTCAGGGCTGTAATTTTGCTGCTGATTGTGCCGCTCATAGAGCCTTTCCAGAGGGGCTTGCAACATCCCCGCCAACGCCGCCCTAACGAACTGACGACCGTCGTGCACAGCGATAGGATTGACCTCGGCGCCCGCCTCATGCAGCAGGGCCTCGCCCGGTAGTTGCAGCATCAAGGCCACCATCGCCGCGTCGAGCTCGCCGTCGTCCAGTAGGCCTTGGTAGGCATCTACCAGCGTGCCATCGAGTTCTAACGGCAAATCGTGCTGGCTGTTAAACGCTTGCTGCTGAAGAATATTGAGGGCCAGCTGTTGACCCGCATCCCAGCGATTAAAGCCGTCGCTGTCGTGAGTCATCAGGTGCGCGAGTTGCGCGCTGGTATATGGGTAGTGCAGTTTGACCGGCGCGGAAAACCCTCTCAGCAGCGATGGCACGACCTCGCCAGCCACATTTTCGATGACCACCTGCTGCTCTGCCTCGGTCACATCAATCACCAATTGCTGATCACCGGCGGCATTCAGCGGCGCATCGGAGCCATCGGCTGACAACAGACCGAGCACGACGGGAATCAGGAAAGGCGCTTTATCGGTCTGTCCCGGGGTGTCTGGACAGTGCTGCTGAAACTTGAGCGTCAGTTCTCGGCGCTCCTCAGAATAACTCGAAGTCACATCCAGACGCGGCGTTCCAGATTGCTTGTACCAGAGTCTGAACTGGCTCAGATCTCGACCACTGGTCTCCTCCATAGTGACGACAAATTCTTCAATGGTCACCGCCTGTCCATCATGGCGCTGAAAATACAGGTCGGTAGCCTGCCGAAACATCTGACTGCCGAGCATACTGTGTAGCATCCCGACAATTTCGGCACCCTTCTCATAGATGGTAACCGTATAAAAATTGTTTATCTCCATATAGGAGTCCGGCTGAACCGGGTGCGACATCGGCCCGCCATCCTCGGCAAACTGATGGGTGCGTAAAAATGCGACGTCCTGAATTCGCTTGACCGTCGGCGAGTTCATATCGGCTGAAAACTGGGCGTCGCGAAAGACCGTAAAACCCTCTTTAAGGCTCAGTTGAAACCAATCACGGCAGGTGACTCGGTTGCCAGACCAGTTGTGAAAATATTCGTGGGCGACGATCGCCTCGACGTTTTGAAAAGACGTATCGGTGGTGGTCGCCGGGTTGGCAAGTACCGCGGAGGTATTAAAAATATTGAGGCCCTTATTCTCCATCGCCCCCATATTAAAGTCATCGACCGCAACGATCATGAAAATATCCAAGTCGTACTCGCGCCCATAGACTTCTTCGTCCCAACGCATCGACTTCTTAAGCGATGTCATCGCGTGCGCGCATTTGTCGGTGTCCTTGTCCTCGACGAATATTTGCAACGCCACGGTGCGCCCGCTGCTCGTCACAAAACTGTCCTCGATCACGCTCAGCGAGCCGGCCACAAGCGCAAACAAATAGGCCGGCTTTACAAAAGGGTCATGCCATATCACTCGGTGCCGCCCATCGCTCAAAATCTCACGCGTGGTTGGATTTCCATTCGACAAGAGCACCGGGTAACGTTGCGCATCGGCGACAATCTCGGTGGTGAATTCTGACATGATATCCGGCCGATCGAGATAAAAAGTGATCTGCCTAAACCCTTGAGCTTCGCACTGACTGCAATACATTTCACGGGATTGATAGAGTCCGTTAAGCGCAGTATTAAGTTGCGGTTGAATGTGCACCACGCTCTCCAACAGCGCCTGCTCCGGGAAATCAAAAATAGTCAGTGTCTCGCCATCGCGACGATAGTCGTCATCTCCAAGTGGTCGCCCATCGATACTAAAGCTCTGCAACTGCAGGTCGATGCCACCATCGAGCAGTAGCGTCCGATCGGCGTTTCGTTGGCACTGTGGATTGCGTCTGATGGCCATTTTTGCGCGCACCACTGTGACCTCGTCACCCAATTCAAAAGACAAATCTGTTCGATCGATCAAGAAATTCGAAACTTGGTAGTCGCTCAGATAAATGGACTTGGCTATTGCGTCTTTCACGGTATTCTCCTGTAACCACGTTAGGCTACTTCACGTTAGGCTACTTAATGGTTAGCCAAGGGGTGTTAAAAAGGACTAAATTTCTGCTTGCCATGGCGAGCAGTATAGCGGAATTTACCGACCTTTTAAGAGTGCCACACCAGTGGTTTCTCATCGTCGTCGGGCAGTTCACAGGCGCTATTTTTGGGCGGCACATAACCCGTTCTTTGCGTTTCGGGTTGACGCATTTCGTAGGCGATCACCGCCTGCATACAC
>CESJ01063511.1_pt1 | contig 21066 bp, 17 predicted proteins | sample 356311 | NCBI WGS metagenome assembly CESJ01 (sample SAMEA2621487, study PRJEB7988) | marine metagenome | biome: marine biome (ENVO:00000447); feature: surface water layer (ENVO:00002042); material: "saline water (ENVO:00002010), including plankton (ENVO:xxxxxxxx)" | depth 5 m
GAAAATGTAAATGTTAAAAATGATTTAAAAAAGAGATCACAATATTTAAATATGATTAAGGACGAAAATGAGAGGATGAATAATCAGGTTGAAAATGTTTTGAGAATATCTCAGTTAGAAAAAAAGGAAAATATCTTAAAAAAAACTAATTGTAATGTTCACGATATAATTGAAGAATCTTTTATCCATTTAAAGTTGTTATTTAATAATAGAAATGCTTCAATAATTAATGACCTGAATGCTGAAAGATTCAATGTCATGGGTTCGTATCAAGATTTAGTAAATGTTGTAGTTAATATTTTAGAAAATTCAATTAAATATTCAAAAGATATTCCATTAATAAATGTTTCTACATATAATGATGAAAAGCATATTTTTCTGAAAATTTCAGATAAAGGAATGGGAATGAATAATAATGTTAAAGAAAAAATATTTGATAAATTCTATAGAGAAACAAAAGGTAATGTACACAATGTTAAAGGACATGGGTTAGGATTATCCTATGTAAAAAAAATAATTGATCTTCACTTTGGTACAATTAATGTTGATAGTAAATTAGGAGAGGGAAGTACGTTTTTAATTAAATTCCCTTTAAATATTTAAATTCTATGAAAAATAATGATAAAAATATTTTGCTTGTTGAAGATGATATTAATTTTGGTGCTATTCTTAATGATTTTTTAAAATTACACTCTTACAATGTGACTCTTGCAAAAAATGGAATTGAAGGCTTAGAAAAATTTAAAAAAAATAGTTATGGTTTATGTATTCTTGATGTTATGTTACCATTTAAAGATGGATTTACTTTGGCAAAAGAAATTAGAGATTTAAATAAAGATGTACCACTATTTTTTTTAACTGCTAAAACATTAAAAGAGGATGTATTGAAAGGTTATAAATTAGGTGCCGATGACTATTTGACAAAACCTTTTGATTCTGATATACTTCTTTTAAAGATTAAATCAATTTTTAAAAGAAAAAAAATTATAAACTCTGAAAATAAAATAAAATTTCTATATCAATTTGCTGACTTTAGTTTTAATTCTAAATTGAGAATTCTTAAATATAAAAATGATAAAGATGTTAAATTATCACCTAAAGAAAATGAACTTTTAAAGCTATTATTGAATCATTTAAATGATCTAATGCCTCGTGAATTAGCATTAATTAAGATATGGAATGATGATAATTATTTTACATCTAGAAGTATGGATGTTTATATAGCTAAAATCAGAAAATATTTACAAAAAGACGATAGGCTTGAAATTGTGAATATTCATGGTGAAGGGTTTCGACTTATAGAAAAAAAATAATTTTACATATTATTTCTAGGATGAAATTTACTCATCGATTCAACAAGATGTTTTTTGCTTACATGAAGGTATCTTTCTGTGGTAACAATATTTTCATGCCCTAGCATATTTTGAATAGTAATTAAATCAGCTCCATTTTCTAATAAATGTGTTGCAAATGAATGTCTAAATGTATGAGGACCTATTTTTTTCTTTATATCTGCTCTTTTGTTTAAATCACTTATAATCAAATAGATCATAACTCTGGTTAATCCACTACCTCTTTCATTAATAAACAATGTATCCTCATGACCTTTTTTAATTTTTTGTGAATTTCTTTTTTGAATAATATAATTATCAATATAATTTTTTGCCTGGTCACTAATTGGAACAAATCTTTCTTTGTTTCCTTTTCCGGTAACTTTAATTAATGATTCTTTGAAAAATAAATCAGAAATTTTTAATGTTATTAGCTCAGAAACTCTTAATCCACAGCTGTAAAGAACTTCTAACAGAGCTGTATTTCTAAGTTTATTTTTAGAATTAGAATCAATACTGTTGATAATTTTATCTATTTCTTTTGTAGTGAGCGTAATCGGTAGTTTAGTTCCAATTTTTGGTGTTTCTATATTTTGAAATGGATTTTCATTTATTAATTCTTCTATAATGATATAGTCATAAAATCTTTTTATTCCAGAAATTATTCTAGCTTGAGTTGATGACTTTATTTCTTTTGAAATTTGATATATAAATTCTTTAGCTAATGATTCGTCGATTTGTAGTGGATTAATTTTTAAATTTTTTGATTCTAAAAATAATTTGAATTTTTCAATATCATACAAATAGCTGTCAATTGTATTTTTTGATAAATTTCTTTCAATTATCAAATAGTTTTTAAATTCTTTAATTAATTTTTCCCACTTCATTATTTCTTTTATAATGTAAATTAAATATTATATTTAAACTTTATAATTTTCAATGAAATTACAAATTATTAATGGTCCTAATTTGAACCTCTTAGGGAAAAGAGAAAAAAATATTTATGGTGATCAGAGTTTTGATGATTACTTTAAAAAATTGAAAATAAAGTTTAGTAATTTGGAATTACATTATTTTCAATCAAATATTGAAGGGGAGCTTATTGAAAAAATTCATGAAGTTGGTTTTGATTATGATGGAATTATTATAAATGCAGCAGCATATACCCATACTTCTGTAGGTATTGGAGATGCAATAAGATCAATTTCTTCTCCTGCTATTGAAGTTCATATTTCAAATACTTATTCAAGAGAAGATTTTAGACATAAGTCTTATTTAAGCGCACATGTCAGTGGTGTAATTATTGGCTTTGGACTTAAAAGTTATGATTTAGCTATTGAAAGTTTTAATAAGTAATATTACAAGTGAATAACTTCGTCATAAGCTGCAGCTACAGCTTCCATCACAGCTTCACTCATGGTAGGATGAGGATGAACTGTTTTTAAAATTTCATATCCAGTAGTCTCTAGCTTTCTGCCAACAACAGCTTCTGCAATCATATCAGTGACACCTTCTCCGATCATATGACAACCTAACCATTCTCCATATTTAGCATCAAAAATAACTTTAACAAAACCTTCGCTTTTACCTGAAGTTTGCGCTTTTCCAGAAGCAGAAAATGGAAATTTTCCGATTTTAATTTCATAACCATTATCAATTGCTTGTTGTTCAGTGTAGCCAACCGAAGCAATCTCAGGACTACAATAAGTACAACCTGGAATATTATTATAGTCTAAAGGATTTACATCATGACCCGCTATTTTTTCAACACATAATATTCCTTCAGCTGAAGCAACATGGGCAAGTGCTTGTCCTTTAACTATGTCTCCAATAGCATAGTAATCTTTAATATTAGTCATGTAGAAATCATCTACTAAAATTTTATCTTTTTCAGTTTTAATTCCTAAATCTTCTAAACCTATATTTTCTATATTTGTTTTGATTCCTACTGCACTTAGTACTATTTCAGTATTGATAATACTTTTTTCACCGTTAGATGTTTTTAATGAAACATCAACAGAGTTGGAACTATTAATTTCTGCTTTTTCGACTTCGGTTGAGGTTAAAATATTGATTCCTTTCTTTTTTAAACTTTTCTCTAGTTCTTTAGAAATTTCAGAGTCTTCTACAGGAACAATTCTGTCCATGTATTCAACTATTGTTACAGATGTCCCCATAGAGTTGTAAAAGTAAGCGAATTCAATTCCTATCGCTCCTGAACCTACTATTACTATATCTTTTGGTTGTTTGTCCAGAGTCATAGCTTCTCTGTAACCAATTATTTTTTTACCATCTTTTTTTAAGAATGGTAATTCTCTTGACCTGGCACCAGTTGCAATAATTATTTTTTCTGCTGAAATCTTGATTTCAGATCCATTTTGATCGGAAATCTTAATTGTTTTATTAGATGAGAGTTGACCAAAACCTTCAAATATTTTTATTTTATTTTTTTTCATTAAAAAGTTAACTCCTTTACTCATAGTTTGAGCAACCTTTCTACTTCTACCAATAACACTATCAAAATTTTTATCAAAATTTTCTACTGTTATTCCATAATCTTCAGAGTGTTTTATGTAATCAAAAACCTGTGCAGATTTTAACAGAGCTTTAGTTGGAATACAGCCCCAGTTTAAACAAACGCCACCTAAACTTTCTTTTTCTATTATAGCAGTTTTTAAGCCTAATTGAGATGCTCTAATTGCTGTTACATATCCACCCGGTCCACTTCCTAAAACTATTAAGTCAAATTTTTCCATAATTATTTATTAAAGGACAACGCAGCTGAGTTAATACAATATCTTTTTCCTGTTGTTTCTTTTGGCCCGTCATTGAACACATGTCCTAAATGTCCCTCGCATTTTGAGCATTTCACTTCAATTCTGTTCATGTTAAGAGTGTAATCTTTTACATATGTTATTCTATCAGGTATTGCTTGATCAAAGCTTGGCCACCCACAATTACTTTCATATTTATCATTGCTTTCGAATAATTTTTGATTACATCCTTTGCAATTGTATGACCCCTTTTCAAAATGAAGATTATATTCTCCTGTGAAAGGTCTTTCTGTGTATGAATTTCTAAGAACTTGGTAGCTCATTTCACCAAGGGAATTCTTCCACTCTTTTTCTGTTTTTACCATTTTTTCATTGTTTTGTGAGAAATTTATGCTAGTAGCTAAAACTGTTATTAAAATAAGCACTTGTTTAAAATTTTTCATTTAATTAATTTTTTTAAAATTATTGCATTTTTATCTATACAATGTCTTTGCCCTTTTTTATCTGTTATAAGATTTCCTAATTCATTATCACATTTCATGCAAAACAGTTCAGTTTTGGATTTATTATTTTTTGAATTATAATCTTTTCCATAAAAACTGTCCAAAAATTTAACTTTTTTTTCAATTGAGTTATTAAAATCTTTACTAAAATCATTTTCGTAAAAAAGTTCGTTTTCAGTGTATAATGAGGAACCACATTTTGCACACAAATATGTACTGTTATCCTCTAAATTATTTTTAGAGTTATTGACAGTGTTTTCACAACCCTGATTGATAAAAAGCAATATAAATAAAATTGAAAATCTCATCTCTTTTCAACTACGAAATTAATTATTAATTTTAATATAATCATATATCAATTAACTATATTGCATTTCAGTTTTAATAATGACAAAAAACCGATATAAAAAAGGTGATAAGAAATTACTAGATGCTTGGGTAATTTATGATTGGGCAAACTCTGCTTATCCATTGGTTATTTCTTCTGCAGTCTTCCCAATATATTATGGAGCTCTATTTTTTGATGATCTATATATAGAGCTTCTGGGATTTAATTTTAAGAATACCGCTTTAATTAGTTTTTTGACTGCTTTTGCATTTGTAATATTATCATTTATAACTCCACTTTTATCAGGAATTGCTGATTATATGGGGAATAAAAAAACTTTTTTAAAAATATTTTGTTATGTTGGATCACTGTCTTGTATTGGTCTTTATTGGTTTGATTTAAGTAATATTTATTTTGGTCTATTTTTTTATTTTATGGCTTTAATTTCTTTTTGGGCAAGTTTGGTTTTTTATAATTCATACCTTCCGGATATTGCATTCAAACATCAACAAGATTATATTAGTGCTAAAGGGTATGCATTAGGTTATTTTGGAAGTGTATTACTTTTAATATTTGATCTTGCAATGGTAATGTATCCTGAAAATTTCGGAATAATTGGTGAAAATCCTGAATTAAAGGCAATGAGATATTCTTTTATTACGGTTGGTATATGGTGGATGTCATTTAGCCAGTATACATTCTATTTTTTACCTGATCAAAATGAAAGGAAGAAAATTATTAAAGATGTAGTTTGGAATGGATTTAAGGAGCTAGTTGAAGTATGGAATGAACTAAAAAAAATAATTATAATAAAAAAATATCTTATTGCATTTTTTATTTACAGTTCTGCGCTTCAAACTGTACTATTAATTGCTGCTTATTTTGGTGAACAGGAAATAAATTGGCCCAAAGATGAAAAAACTATTGGTCTAATAGTAAGTATTTTATTAATTCAATTAATTGCAATGTTTGGAGCAATTATGACTTCAAAATTATCTGAAAAATTTGGAAATATTCATACTCTAATCCTGTTAAATATCATTTGGGCACTATTGTGTATTGGGGGTTATTTTATTACTGAACCTATTGAATTTTATATAGCTGCTGCTTTTGTAGGTTTAATTATGGGTGGTATACAGGCTTTATCTAGATCTACTTTTTCAAAAATGATTCCTGAAACTGATAATACTACGTCATACTTTAGTTTTTATGATGTTTCTCAAAAAGTTAGTGTTGTTTTTGGGATGACATTATTTGCTTTTGTAGATCAAATCACAGGGAGTATGAGAACTTCAATTTTAGTTTTTGTATTTATTTTTTTAATAGGAGCACTACTTTTAAAAAGGATAAAAATTAAAAATTACTAAATCTTTATGGCATGAAACTTGAAATATTCATTTTGTAAATAAATGTTTTCTTGTTGATTTTTGTTTTTCCTGATTTATAGTTTTTTTTTAAACTCATCAACATGACACATTGACCTAATTGTAATTTATGTCTAATACTAAAATACTTAATCTTGACATGTTGTCACTTCATAACATTGACGGGGATTCAGATTTAATTCCTTTGATGACGTCGGATGATGAAGAAGCCATATCAAAAGAATCTCTTCCTGAAAAACTACCTATTTTACCGCTTAAAAACACAGTAATGTTCCCTGGTGTAGTTATTCCAATAACAGCGTCTAGAGATAAATCTATTAAATTAATAAATGACTCTAATTCAAATGATAAATTAATCGGAGTTGTTTCTCAGATCGATCCCAATGTTCAATCACCAACATTAAATGATATACATCCAACAGGAACGGTAGCTAAAATACTAAGAGTATTAAAAATGCCTGATGGTAATGTTACTGTGATTATTCAGGGTAAGAAAAGATTTTCAATTGAACAGATTATTTCTGAAGAACCGTATATTACTGCAAATGTTAAAGAGATAGTTGAACTCAAGCCTGAAAAAAATAATAAAGAATTTATAGCTACAATAGAATCCATAAAAGATATAGCTCTAAAAATTATTGAAGAAAATCCTAATATTCCTAGTGAAGCTTCTTTTGCAATAAAAAATATTCAAAGTGATTCTTTCTTAGTAAATTTTGTATGCTCTAATATGAACTTATCTGTTAAAGAAAAGTATGAAATATTAAATACAAGTGATTTAAATAAAAGAGCACTAATGTGTTTAAAACAAATGAATATCGAACTACAAAGACTATCATTAAAAAATGATATTCAATCTAAAGTAAGATCAGATTTAGATCAACAACAAAGAGAGTATTTTTTACATCAGCAATTAAAGACAATTCAAGAAGAGTTAGGTGGAGTTTCTTATGATGAAGAAGTAAATGAAATGAGAATCAAGTCAACTAAAAAAAAGTGGTCAAAGGAAATAAACGACCACTTTAAAAAAGAATTATCTAAGCTTCAAAGAATGAATCCTCAAGTTGCAGAGTATTCTATTCAGAGAAATTATTTAGATACTTATTTAGAACTTCCATGGAACGAATTCTCAAAAGATAATTTTGATTTAAAAAGGGCAACTAAAATCTTAGATAGAGATCATTATGGATTAAAAGATGTTAAAAAAAGAATTATTGAACATATAGCAGTTTTAAAACTAAGAAACGATATGAAATCTCCTATCCTTTGTTTTAATGGTCCTCCCGGTGTTGGTAAGACATCATTAGGTAAATCAATAGCTGAAGCTTTGGGAAGAGAATATGTGAGGATATCACTTGGTGGACTAAGAGATGAGTCTGAAATTAGGGGGCATAGAAAAACATACATAGGTGCTATGCCTGGTAGGATCATTCAAAGTTTAAAAAAAGCAAAAACCTCTAATCCAGTTTTTGTTTTAGATGAAATTGATAAGCTTTCTGTAGGAAATCAAGGTGATCCTTCATCGGCAATGCTTGAAGTTTTAGATCCCGAACAAAACACCTCTTTTTATGATAATTTTGTTGAGTCAGGTTTTGATTTGTCTAAAGTTATGTTTATTGCTACCTCAAATAATATTGCTAATGTACAGCCTGCGCTTAGAGACAGAATGGAAATAGTGCATGTGTCGGGTTACACAATTGAAGAAAAGTATCAAATTGCCAAAAAACATTTAATTCCAAAACAAATTAAAGAGCATGGCTTATCTAAAAGTATTATAAAAATTAATAAGTTATCATCTGAAAAAATCATTGAGGGTTACACAAGAGAATCTGGTGTTAGAGGTTTAGAAAAACAAATAGCAAAAATTATTAGAAATGTTGCTAAATGTATAGCTATGGATGAAGATTATTCTTCAGAATTAACTTTAGAGGATATTAATAATATCTTAGGTGTGTCAATTTCTAAAGATCAATATGAAAATAATGAAATAGCAGGAGTTGTAACTGGTTTGGCTTGGACTCAATTTGGTGGAGATATTTTATTTATTGAATCTGCACTTTCAAGAGGAAAAGGAAATTTATCAATTACAGGTAATTTAGGCAAAGTAATGAAAGAGTCTGCTACAATAGCATTGGAATATATTAAATCTAATGCTAAAGATTTATCTATTAGATTAAACACTTTGACTAAATATAATATACATATTCATGTCCCTGAAGGTGCAACTCCAAAAGATGGACCGAGTGCAGGAATAACAATGTTGACTTCAATTGTTTCTTTATTAAAACAGAAAAGAGTTAAATCGAAGCTTGCTATGACTGGAGAAATTACTTTAAGAGGAAAAGTTCTTCCCGTTGGAGGAATTAAAGAAAAAATATTGGCTGCTAAGAGAGCAAAAATTAAAGAAATTATATTGTGTAAAGACAATAAAAAAAATATCGATGAAATTGATTCTAGTTATTTAAAAGGTTTAACTTTTCATTATGTTTCTAATATGAACGAAGTTTTAGATATTGCAATTACAAATCAAAATGTCAAGAATTATAAAAATTTAGATGTTAAATAAAATTATAATAGCAATTGACGGTACTTCGTCAACTGGCAAAAGCACTTTAGCCAAGAGGCTGTCTAAAAAATTAAATTATATATATATTGATTCGGGTGCTATGTATAGAGCATTAACTTACTATGCTATTCAGCAAAAATATATTTCTAAGTCTCATTTTGACAAATCTAAATTGATAAATGATATTCCAAATGTTCATATTGATTTTAGAAATAATTCTATAAATAATAATTTTGAAGTTCATTTAAATGGAATTCCATATGAAAACAACATTCGATCTCTTGAAGTTTCAAACTTAGTTAGTGAAATTGCAACTATAGATTCTTTAAGAAAACAAATGGTTGGAGTTCAACATTCTCTAGGAATAAATAAAGGAGTGATAATGGATGGGCGTGATATAGGAACAGTTGTTTTTCCAAGTGCTGAATTAAAATTTTATCTTGAAGCTAATACTGATTTAAGAGCTAAAAGACGTTTTGATGAACTATTTTTAATTGACAAAAACATTACTTACAACGAGGTTTTGGATAATATAAAACTTAGAGATAATCAAGATATTAATAGAAAGCATTCTCCTTTAACAAAAGCTAACGACGCAATACTTATTAATACTGATAATTTAACTTTAGATGAACTTGAGTCAAAGTTATTTTCTTATATAAATCCATTAATAATAAAAAATTTATAGATTATTTGTTTTATCTATAAATAGAGTTTATTTTCGCAATCCTTTTAATAGGTTAGTATAGATATTTAAAAGGTTTTAGTAATTATTAATTCTTCTAATTTATTCCTTAAATCTATAGTTAAATTAGAATACAAATTTTACGGTATGTCAGAAGAAAAAAAAGACAGTAAACCAAAAAAAGCTGTTAAAAAAAATACCAAACCTGCGGATGCTAAAGCTCCAGAAAAATCCACAAAAAAAATTAAAATTGAAAAAGAAGTTGTTGAAGTTGTTGAAACTTTAGATAATGAGGTTGTTGAAAATATAACTGAAGAAAATTTAGTTATTGAACCATCTCCCGAAGAATTTTTAAAAGATTTTGATTGGAATTTATTTGAAGAAGGAATTGAAACAATTAAAGATGATAAACTTTCTGAATTTGAAAAATTAGTTGAAGAGAATTTTGTAGATACGTATGATGAAAGTGTAATTTATGGTACTATAATCAGTTTAACTGAAAGGGAAGCTATAATCGATATTAACGCTAAATCTGAAGGTGTAATTTCATTAAATGAGTTTAGATATAATCCTGATTTAAAAGTTGGAGATAAGGTTGAAGTATTAGTTGATATTCAAGAAGATAAAACAGGTCAATTAGTTCTTTCTCATAGAAAAGCAAGAACTATAAAAGCTTGGGATAGAGTGAACGATGCTCATGATGAATCAACGGTTGTTACTGGTTTTGTGAAATGTAGAACTAAAGGAGGAATGATCGTGGATGTATTTGGTTTAGAAGCTTTTCTTCCTGGATCACAAATTGATGTTAAACCAATTAGAGATTATGATCAATATGTTAATAAAAACATGGAATTCAAAGTTGTAAAAATCAATCATGAATTTAAAAATGTTGTTGTTTCTCATAAAGCATTAATTGAAGCAGATATTGAACTTCAAAAGAAGGAAATTATTGGTCAATTAGAAAAAGGTCAAGTACTAGAGGGTACCGTAAAAAATATAACTACTTACGGAGTATTTATTGACTTAGGTGGTGTGGATGGATTAATTCATATTACCGATTTATCATGGAATAGAATAAATCATCCTAGTGAAATATTAGAACTAGATCAAAAGCTAAATGTTGTAATTTTAGATTTTGATGACGATAAGTCAAGAATTCAATTAGGTGTAAAACAATTAAGTGCTCACCCTTGGGAATCTTTAGACACTGAATTAAAAGAAGGTGATAAAGTTAAAGGTAAAGTTTCAGTACTTGCTGATTATGGAGCCTTTGTTGAAGTTGTTGATGGAGTAGAAGGTTTGGTTCATGTTTCGGAAATGTCATGGTCAACTCATTTACGTTCGGCACAAGATTTTGTTAAAGTTGGAGATGAAGTTGAAGCAGTTGTTCTAACTTTGAACAGAGAAGAAAGAAAGATGTCGTTAGGTATAAAGCAACTTAGTTCAGATCCTTGGACGGATATTACTAAAAAATATCCTGTAGATTCTAAGCATTCTGGTATAGTTAGAAATTTCACGAATTTTGGAATTTTTGTAGAGCTTGAAGAAGGAATTGATGGATTAGTATATATATCAGATTTATCGTGGACTGTAAAAGTTAAGCACCCTTCTGAATTATTTTCTACTGGAGATAAAATAGATGTTATTGTTTTAGAATTAGATTCTGAGGCAAGAAAGTTAAGTCTTGGGCATAAGCAAACTATGGATAATCCTTGGGATGCATATGATAAAACCTTTGCTGAAGGAACTTTACATAATGCTACCATTTCAGATTCAAATGATAAAGGTGCAACGATTATCTTTAATGATGATATTATTGCTTTTGTTCCAAATAGACATCTTGTTAAAGAAGATGGAAATAAGTTAAATAAAGGAGATACATCAGATTTTAAAGTTATTGAATATAATAAAGACTTTAAAAGAGTATTAATGTCCCATACTGTTTTATTTAATGATCAAGAAAAGAAAAATGTCAAAGAGTCATTAAAAAAAGCTAATGTTAAAGAAGCAGACAAATCAACATTAGGAGATTTAGATGTTTTGGCTGACTTGAAAATCAAGATGGTTAATGATGAAAAGAAGAAAAAGTAATACTTCTTTTAAAATAATTTTTAAAAAGGCATCTTATTTAAGATGCCTTTTTTTATGATAATATCTCCTTAGCTAACCAATTTCCAATTTCACTTGTTTTATAAGCTTTAGCTCCATAGGCTATATCCTCAGTCACAATTAATTTTTCAAGAGATAAATCAACTACACTTCTAATTAAAGCAGCTTCTTCATGAAGATTGAAAGTGTCTTCAAACATCATAGCGGCAGATAAAATTGTAGCTAGAGGATTAGCTATATCTTTTCCAGCTGCTTGTGGATACGAACCGTGAATTGGTTCATAGAGTGATGTTTTAAGTCCTACAGATGCTGATGGCATTAATCCCATAGATCCTGAGATTACCGATGCTTCATCTGTTAGTATATCTCCAAATAAATTTTCTGTAATTAATACATCGTATGAGTTAGGCCATTGAACAAGTCTCATTGCTACCGCATCTACAAATTCATAACTTACTTTAACTTCAGGATAATCTTTTTCCAAAGATTGAACAGTTTCTCTCCAAAGTCTGGATGATTCAAGTACATTAGCTTTATCTACACAACATAGCCTCTTAGATCTCTTCATAGCTAGTTCGTATCCTTTGATTGCTAATCTTTTTATTTCTTTTCGTGTATAAGTACAAGTATCAAATGCTGTATTGCCGTTATCTAATCTTCCTTTTTTCCCAAAGTATATTCCCCCTGTTAATTCTCTTAGAAACACCAAATCAGTTCCTTCTATTCTTTCTCTTTTCAAAGGGGATTTATCAATAAGCGATGGAAATGTGAAAGTTGGTCTTACATTCGCAAATAATCCTAATTCTTTTCTCATTTTCAAAAGTCCTTGTTCAGGTCTAATTTTAGCACTAGGATCATTATCAAATCTTGGATGTCCAACAGCACCAAATAAAATAGCATCAGATTCTAAACAAATCTTATGAGTTTCTTTTGGATATGGTTCACCAACAGCATCAATAGCTGCAGCACCTGTTAAGGCATGAATCCAATTTATTTTGTGATTAAATTTTTTTGCAACTGCATTTGATACTTTAACTGCTTGTTCAATAACTTCAGGTCCTATGCCGTCTCCTGGAAGTAGGGCTATATTTAATTCCATAAATTAATTTGATATAATATTTAACATTTTTTCTGTTGATTTAATCGCTGAAACTGTTTGATCTAAATCTAAACCTCTTGTAATAAATTCTTTTTCATTATTCTTCCATGTAATAAATGTTTCACACAAAGCATCGGAATTACTTCCAGGTGGAATAGTTACGGAATAATCTACAAGTTCCGGAATAGTAAATTTATTTTGAGAATATATTTTTTTTACTGCATTAATAAAAGCATCAAATTGTCCATCACCTGTTCCAGTTTCTACGAACTTTTTACTATTAATTTTCATTTCAACTTCTGCCGAAGGTTTTTCTCCTTTTTTATGATTTAATAGGTAAGATTCAATTGTTACTTTATTTTTAAAACTTTCACTATTAATTACATCTGAAATTATATAAGGAAGATCTTCTGCTGTAACTTTTTCTTTTTTATCTCCAAGCTCAATTATTCTATTGGTTACCTTTTTTATATTTTCATCATTTAAAGTAAGTCCTAATTCTTGTAGGTTTTTTTTAATATTAGCTTTTCCTGATGTTTTTCCTAATGCGTATTTTCTTTTTCTTCCAAATCTTTCAGGAAGTAAATCATTGAAATATAGATTTTTCTTACTATCACCATCAGCGTGAATTCCTGCAGTTTGAGTAAAAACATTTTCTCCTATTATTGGTTTATTAGCAGGGATTTTAAATCCAGTAAATGCCGATACCAATCTACTAACTTTATATAAAGATTTTTCTTTTAAATTTATCTTGATTTTAGGTAAAAAATCTCTTATTACAGCAGCAACACTTGCCATTGGTGCATTGCCAGCTCTTTCTCCCATTCCATTAACTGTTAAGTGAAGACCGTGGCATCCAGCTTTTAAGCTTTCTAATACATTTGAGACACTTAAATCATAATCATTATGAGCATGAAAATCAAAATGCATTTCAGGATATCTTTTTGTAATCAATGAAATATATTCAAATGTTTCATCTGGACTAAGAATACCTAGTGTATCAGGAAGTAAAACTCTTTTAACTGGTAATTCTTTGATAATATTTAAATAATCAAAAACAAAGTCTCTAGAATTCCTCATACCGTTACTCCAATCTTCTAAATAAATATTTGTAATAATTCCTTTATTATTAGCTTCGTTAACAGCATTTATTACAGATTTAAAATAGTCTTTTGGAGTTTGTTTAATTTGATAAGTTAAGTGATTAAGAGAGCCTTTTGTTAATAGATTTTGTACTCTAGCTCCTGATCTTATTAACCATTCAAGTGAAATGTTATTGTCTAGAAAAGTTAAAATTTCTATTTTATTTAATATTTGGTTTTCTTTAGCCCAATCTGTGATTTTTTTTACAGCATCAAATTCTCCTTTCGAAACTCTTGCTGATGCTACTTCAATTCTGTCAATTTTTAATTCGTTTATTAATAATTTTGCAATAGCTAATTTTTCAGATGACGTAAAAGACATTCCTGAAGTTTGTTCACCATCTCTTAAGGTAGTGTCCATTATTTCAACATGTCTATTCATCATTTATTAAAAATTACAGAGGGGTTGATTTAGAGAATTTTTTTATACTTTCTTTAATATTCATTAAATAATCAATATCATCATATCCGTTTAACATGTTTTCTTTCTTGTAAGTATTTATTTCAAATGATTCTGAAATATTTAATTTTGGAATTGTAACTTTTTGGTCAGGGAGACTTACTATAATTTCAGTATTTGGATTCAAAAAAACAGCTTTAAAAATCTTATCTAAAAATTCTGCAGAAACTTGAACTGGTAAAACTCCAATATTTAAACAATTTCCTCTAAAAATATCTGCAAAAAAACTAGATATTACACATCTAAATCCATAATCATAAATTGCCCATGCAGCATGTTCTCTAGAGGATCCCGACCCAAAGTTTTTCCCTCCGATTAAAAATTTTCCACTAAATTTTTGATTATTTAATATAAAATCTTTTTTTGGTGAATTATCGGAGTTAAACTTCCAATCTCTAAATAAATTATCGCCAAAGCCAACTCTTTCAGTAGCTTTTAGAAATCTAGCTGGGATTATTTGGTCAGTGTCAACATTTTCAATTGGCAGAGGGACACATTTACTTTTTAGTATTTTAAATTTTTCGTATGCCATATTTTAATATAATGTTCTAGGATCTGTTATTTTTCCAGTAACAGCAGCGGCGGCGGCGACCAAAGGACTTGCTAATAAAGTTCTAGACCCAGGACCTTGTCTTCCCTCGAAATTTCTATTCGATGTACTCACTGCATATTTACCAGAGGGTATTTTATCATCATTCATAGCTAAGCAAGCTGAACAACCCGGCTCTCTTAATTCAAACCCAGACTCAGTTAACACTTTTAATAACCCTTCTTCTTTTATAGCTTTTTCAACCTTGTGTGAACCTGGAACTAACCATGCCGTAACATTTGATGCTTTTTTTCTTCCTTTAACAATTTTTGTAAACTCTCTAAAATCTTCAATTCTTCCATTAGTGCAACTTCCTAGAAATACAAAATCTATATTTTTACCAATCATAGTTTCTCCTTCATCAAAGTTCATGTAGCTAAGAGATTTCTTATATGTCTCAACACCATCATCTTGATTTTTTGCCATAGGTATTTCATTTGAAATATCTATACCCATACCTGGATTAGTTCCATATGTAATCATCGGACTTATTAATTTACCATCAAATTTTAATTCCTTGTCAAAAATGGAATCTTGATCTGATTTTAATGTTTTCCAATACTTCATTGCTTTATCCCAGTTTTCATTTTTTGGAGTAAATTCTCTATTTTTTATATATTCGAAAGTTTTGGAATCTGGAGCAATCATTCCGCCTCTAGCACCCATTTCTATACTAAGATTACAAACAGTCATCCTACCCTCCATCGACATTTCCTTAAATACATTTCCTGCATATTCTACAAAATAACCTGTAGCACCAGATGTTGATAGTTTAGAAATGATAAAAAGGGCTACATCTTTAGGAGTAACAGCTTTATTTAGCTTTCCGTCAATAGTTATTCTCATTTTCTTAGGCTTGGGCTGCATAATACATTGTGTAGATAACACCATTTCTACTTCAGATGTTCCTATTCCAAATGCTATTGCTCCAAAAGCTCCATGAGTTGATGTATGTGAATCTCCGCAAACTATAGTTGCACCAGGCTGAGTTATTCCGTATTCAGGTCCTACGACATGAACAATTCCATTTTTTTCATGACCTAACCCCCAATAAGAAATGCCATGGAACTCTGAGTTTTTCTCAAGAGCTAATAATTGATTTGCAGAAAGTGGATCTTTTACGGGTAAATGTTGATCAACCGTTGGTGTATTATGATCAGCTGTTGCAAATGTTTTTTCAGGAAATAAAACTTTAATTCCTCTATTTTTAAGCCCTAAAAAAGCTACTGGACTTGTTACCTCATGTACCATGTGTCTATCGATAAATAAAACATCTGGTCCTCCCTCAATTTTATGAACTACATGTGAGTCCCAAACTTTATCAAATAAGGTTTTACTCATTTTAAAATTTTTATAAAGATTTTTTGATTATTTGTGGAATATCTTCATCAGATACTTCTTTCTTAATGTCAGCAAATTTTAGAAATTCTGGATAAATTAAATCTAATTCGTTTTTAGAAAGTTCATATCCAATTTTTTTTGCTCTATAAGCTAATGCTGCTCTACCACTCCTAGCGGTGAGAATAATAGCAGATTCATTTACCCCAACATCTAATGGATTAATGATTTCATAAGTTTCTCTATTTTTAATAACACCATCTTGGTGTATTCCAGAACTATGAGCAAAAGCATTTGCACCAACTATAGCTTTATTTGGTTGAACAGGCATCCCCATTCCTTGTGAAACTAAATTACTTGTATCAAAAAGTAATTTAGAATTAATATTAGTATCTAAATTTAAATTGGGATGTTGTCTCATAATCATAACAACTTCTTCAAGAGAAGTATTTCCAGCTCTTTCGCCTATTCCGTTTATTGTACATTCTATTTGTCTAGCTCCATTGATTATTCCAGCTATTGAATTAGCTGTAGCTAAACCTAAGTCGTTGTGACAATGGCATGAAATTGTGGCTTTATGAATATTTTTGACGTTTTCAACTAAATATTTTATTTTTTCTCCGTATTCAGTTGGAAGACAATATCCAGTAGTATCAGGAATATTTAAAACAGTAGCACCTGCATTAATCATTTTTTCACAAACTCTTGCCAAGAATTCATTATCAGTTCTTCCAGCATCTTCAGCATAAAATTCTACATCTTCTACAAAAGTTTTAGCATATTTTACAGCTTCGTATCCAATCTCCATAATCTTATCTCTAGATGATTTGAATTTATATTGAATATGTGAATCAGACGTGCCAATACCTGTATGAATTCTAGGATATTTTGCAGTTTTTAAAGCATTTGCAGCAACTTCGATATCATTTTTAACAGCTCTAGTTAGTCCACACACCGTTGCATTTTGTACAATATTAGAAATTTCAACAACAGATTTAAAATCACCAGGGCTTGAAACAGGAAATCCAGCTTCTATAACATCAACACCTAATTTATCAAGTCTTTTCGCAATAACCAATTTTTGAGATGTGTTCAATTTACACCCAGGAACCTGTTCACCATCTCTTAATGTAGTGTCAAAAATTTTTACAAATTCTTTTCCCATTTATTTTGTATTACTATTTACAGACTGCATATGATGTAAAAGTAGTAAAATTGAGTAAATAACTTAATTAATATTGTTACTAATTAACACATAAATCCCAAATGACATTTTTTGGAGGATTTGCAGTTATTTTAATTGTCTTTTTAGAGACGGGATGTTGAAATTCAATTCTTCTTGAATGAAGATGAATACTGCCATCTTTGTTTGATCTTGGAAACCCATATTTTAAGTCTCCTTTTATTGACATACCTTTATTGGAAAGCTGGGTTCTAATCTGGTGATGTCTACCGGTTTCTAATTTAATTTCAAGTAAAGAGTACTTGTTTAAAGTATAAACCTGTTTGTAATATAAAATAGATTTTTTTGCATTTATATTTTGTTCATTTTTAACATAGGATTTATTTTGTTTATTATTTTTTAAAAGGAAATCTTCTAGTCTAACTTCTTTTAATTCATCAATTTTGTTAACTATGGCCCAATATGTTTTTTTGATATTATTTTCTTTAAACATTTTATTTAGCCTAGTTAGCGATTTTGATGTTTTAGTAAAAATAATTATTCCGCTCGTTGGTCTATCTAGTCTGTGAGTAATTCCAAGGTATACATTTCCTGGCTTGTTGTACTTTTTTTTTAAGTAATCTTTAACTTTATCGCCTAAAGTAGCATCTTTAGTTTTGTCTGATTGAGTTAATTCTCCAGGTTTCTTATTTACTATAATTAAGTGATTATCTTCGTATAAAATATTTTTTTCAAACAAACTAATACTGTTCATTTTGGTTAGGAAAATCTAAATTTTTAACATCTTTTATATAGTTTTTAATTGCCTTAGTCATGATTTCGTTTAAATCTACATACCTTCTTAAAAATCTGGGATTAAACTCCGTTGTTAAACCGACTAAATCGTGAGTTACTAATACTTGTCCGTCAACATCAGGTCCAGCTCCGATTCCAATTACTGGATTTGAAACAGATGAAGTAACTATTTTTGAAATTTTAGCAGGTATTTTTTCTAATACTATTCCAAAACAACCTAATTCATCTAAAAGTTTTGCATCTTCAATTAATCTCTTAGCCTCTTCATCTTCCTTAGCTCTCACAGAATAAGTACCAAATTTATAAATTGATTGAGGAGTTAGTCCTAGGTGGCCCATTACAGGTATTCCTGCATTTAAAATTCTTACAATTGATTCTTTTATTTCAGAACCTCCTTCCATTTTTACAGCATGAGCTCCAGATTCTTTCATTATTCTAATAGCTGATCTTAATGCTTCTCCTGAGTTTGATTGGTAGCTTCCAAAAGGTAAATCTACTACCACTAATGCTCTTTTAACACCTCTAACTACAGACGACGCATGATAAATTATTTGATCTAAAGTTATAGGTAATGTAGTTTCATGTCCTGCCATAACATTTGAGGCAGAATCTCCCACTAAAATTATATCAATACCTGAGTTATCAATGATTTTTGCCATTGAATAATCATATCCAGTTAGCATGGAAATTTTTTCATTTCGAGTTTTCATTTCTCTTAATGAGTGAGTAGTTACCCTTTTGTATTCTTTTTTTGACATGGTTTACTTTTTTACAAATGTAAATTTATTTTAAAAATAATTACTGACACAGTGTCATGTATATTAAAATGGCATAATGATTGAATTATAACTGATAATTAAAAAAATATTAAAATGAGTAAAATAATAGGTATTGATTTAGGAACAACAAATTCTTGCGTTTCAGTTATGGAAGGTAATGAACCTGTTGTAATTCCTAATGCTGAGGGTAAAAGAACTACACCCTCTGTAATTGCTTTTGTTGAAGGTGGTGAAATTAAAGTTGGTGATCCAGCCAAAAGACAAGCTGTTACTAACCCTACAAAAACAATTGCATCTGTTAAAAGATTTATGGGTAATAAGTATAGTGAATCTAAAAAAGATGCTGATAGATCCGCTTATAAAGTAGTTAAAGGAGATAATGATACTGCCCGAGTAGATATAGATGGTAGATTATACACTCCTCAGGAATTATCTGCTATGGTTCTTCAAAAAATGAAAAAAACAGCAGAAGATTATCTTGGAAACACAGTTAATGAAGCTGTAGTAACTGTTCCAGCATATTTTAATGATGCTCAAAGACAAGCTACAAAAGAAGCTGGTGAGATTGCAGGATTAAAAGTTCAAAGAATAATTAATGAACCTACTGCTGCTGCTCTTGCTTATGGGCTTGATAAGTCTGCAAAAGATCAAAAAATTGCTGTTTATGATTTAGGTGGAGGTACCTTTGATATTTCAATTCTTGAACTAGGTGACGGAGTTTTTGAGGTTCTTTCAACTAACGGAGATACTAGGCTAGGAGGTGATGATTTTGATGAAGAAATTATTAGTTTTTTAGCTGATGATTTTAAAAAGAAAGAAGATATAGATTTAAGAAAAGATCCAATGGCACTTCAAAGATTAAAAGAAGCTGCAGAAAAGGCAAAAATAGAATTATCTTCTTCTACTCAAACAGAAATAAATCTTCCTTATATAACTGCAACTGCATCTGGACCTAAGCATCTTGTAGTTTCTTTATCTAGATCTAAATTTGAACAATTAACAAGTGATCTAGTAAAAAGATCTATGGAACCAGTTAAAAAAGCAATTGATGATGCTGGTTTGAGTATTAATGAAATAGATGAAGTTATTTTAGTTGGTGGTTCAACTAGAATACCTGTTATTCAAGAAAAAGTTGAAAAGTTTTTTGGAAAAAAGCCTTCAAAAGGTGTAAATCCTGATGAGGTTGTTGCTATTGGAGCTGCAATTCAAGGTGGAGTTTTGTCCGGTGATGTTAAAGATGTATTACTTTTAGATGTAACTCCTTTATCTCTTGGAATTGAAACTATGGGTAGTGTTATGACAAAATTAATTGATGCAAACACTACAATTCCTACCAAAAAATCTCAAGTTTTTTCAACTGCTGCTGATAATCAACCCTCTGTTGAAATTCACGTTTTACAAGGTGAGAGACCAATGGCAAAAGACAACAATACTATAGGAAGATTTCATTTAGATGGAATTCCACCTGCACCAAGAGGAACACCTCAAATTGAAGTCACTTTTGATATTGATGCTAATGGTCTAATTCACGTTACGGCTGCTGATAAAGCATCTGGTAAAACTCAAGATATTAGAATTGAAGCCTCTTCTGGATTGTCTGAAGAAGAAATTGAAAAAATGAAGAAAGAAGCTGAAGCTAATGCTGAATCAGATAAAAAAGCAAAAGAAGAAGTTGATACTTTAAATAGTGCTGATGCTATGATTTTCCAAACAGATAGTCAATTAAAAGAGTTTGGAGATAAGATTCCAGACGATAAGAAAAAGACTATTAAGGATGCTTTAGATGTACTTAAAAAAGCACATGAATCTAAAGATGTTGATTCTATCAAAACTGCTCTTGAAGGTATTAACGAAGCTTGGAAAAATGCTTCAGAAGAACTTTATAAGGCTCAAGCTGAAGCTCAGCAAGCAAGCGGAGCTGGCGCTCAACAACCTGAACCTGCTGAAAAGCCTAAGGACGATTCAGATGATGTTCAAGATGTTGATTTTGAAGAAGTTAA
>CESJ01137335.1_pt1 | contig 21004 bp, 9 predicted proteins | sample 356311 | NCBI WGS metagenome assembly CESJ01 (sample SAMEA2621487, study PRJEB7988) | marine metagenome | biome: marine biome (ENVO:00000447); feature: surface water layer (ENVO:00002042); material: "saline water (ENVO:00002010), including plankton (ENVO:xxxxxxxx)" | depth 5 m
GTATGGACTGACGCTACTACAGCGCGTAAAGCTGTTCGTTTTGAAAGAAGATTAGAATTAGCAATGGAAGGACATCGTTACTTTGATCTTGTAAGATATGGTGGTATGCCTGCTCACATGAATGCTTATATAGCGAATGAGGGTCTATCAATTACATCTTTCGGTACTAGAGGTGCTGTTTTTTCAGAAAAACACACTTACTACCCAATACCACTAAGTGCTATTGATCTTAGTAATGGTACATTGACACAGAATCCTAATCATTAAATAAAGTTTTATTTTTTATTAAAAAGAGCTCCTAATTTTAGGAGCTCTTTTTTTTTGTTAATTTAACACTCGAATTTAAACATCAATTTATCACTCTTTCTAATGAATAGATTATTTCCTATTTTATTTATATCCGTATTTTTTGTCATATCGTGCCAAAATAAGAATCAAATGGTTTTAGTTCCTGAGACTCAATCACAAATTAAATTCAATAATAAAGTAATTGAATCCGATAGTTTAAATATTCTAAACTATGAATACATGTATAATGGAGGAGGGGTCGCAATTGCTGATTTTAACAGGGACGGAAAAGAGGATATATATTTTACAGGAAATGTGGTAAGTAATAAACTTTATTTAAATCAAGGAGATTTTGTTTTTAAAGATGTTTCATCTGTTTCTAAAACTGAGTGTGCTGGTTACTGGAGTATGGGAGTTTCAGTTATTGATATAAATAATGATCAATGGCCAGATATGTATATTTCTGTTTCTGGAAAAGGCGATCCGAAAAATAGGAAGAATATATTATTAGTTAATCAAGGAGTTAACATAGACAGTATTCCAGTTTTTAAAAATCAGGCCAGTGATTATGGATTGGATTATCAGGGGTATACTATAAACAGTTATTTCTTTGATTATGATCAAGATGGAGATAATGATGTTTATTTAATCAATAATTTTTTCACAAACAGAGGAGATATTTTAAGTAAAAGAAAGTCATCTAAAAATATTATTGGTGATAATATAAATGTATTGTATGAAAACATTGATGGTAGTTTTTTTAAAGATGTAACAAAATCTGCAGGAGTTTTAAATGACGGATACTCTCTTTCTGCTAATATTTTTGATATTAATGATGATGGCTGGCTGGATATATTCGTATCGAATGATTTTGCATCTAGCAGTACAGCTTTTATTAATAAAAAAGATGGAACTTTTAAAGAAGATATCAGTTCATATTTTAAACATCAAAGTTTCAGCTCAATGGGAGTAGATGTTGCTGATTTTGATAATAACGGAACCGAGGACTTGATAACGTTAGACATGCTTCCACGGACTTTAAGCAGGACAAAAATGATGTTTTCCAAGACTAATTTTCTTTTTTATGATTTATTAGATTTATATAAAGAAAAGCCACAGTATATGAGGAATTGTCTCTATGTTAATAATCAAAATAATTACAATGAAATTAGTCAATTAAGCAAAGTCCATAATACTGATTGGAGTTGGTCTCCAATTTTTGCTGATTTTGACAATGATGGAAAAAAAGATCTTCACATAACTAACGGTTTTCCAAGAGACTTAACTGATATGGATTTTATTAATTATAGGGATAGCTACCAGAGTATTCTAGCTACAACCCAAGATTTCCTTGATCTTATTCCAAGAGTAAAAATTCCTAACGTCATGTTTTTAAACTCCGGGAATTATGACTTTAGTGATATGACTAAACCGTGGGGAATGGCAAAACCTTCCTATTCATACGGGCAAGCAACTGGGGATCTTGATAATGATGGAGATCTTGATATTGTTGTAAACAATTTGAATGATAATGCATTTGTTTATAAAAATGAATTGAATAAAACTTCATCATTCTTGTCCTTATCCTTAAAAGGACCAAAAAATAACGTACAAGCGCTTCACAGTCAAACAATTATTTATTATAACGATACACTCTCACAAAATGGAAAATTAAACCCACACAGAGGTTATTTGTCCAGCCTTAGCCCCAAAATTCATTTTGGACTAAAAGGCGTTCAAAAAATAGATTCTTTAGTTATAAAATGGGATAATAAAGAATATTCAACAATTAAAGATATCACCATAAATCAAGAGCTTAGCATAGAATACGACTCTCAAATTAAGTCCTTAACATCAAACTCAATCAAACAAAAAAGTGCCTACTTAAAACAATCAAAAGACTCGACATTAGAGTTTACCCATAAAGAAAATAAAAGCCTTGATTTTTTTAATTATGAATTACAACAGCGAGTTTATACTAATGAAGGTCCGGCAAGTGTGGTAGGAGATATAAATGGAGATTCACTCCAAGATCTTATAATTGGGGGTGCGATGGGACAAAAAGGTGAAATATTTTTTCAAACTCAAGATGGGTTTTTAAAAAAAGAACTTCTAATTGATTCGAAGGATAAGGAGTTAACAGCTATAGGTTTATTTGACATAGATCAAGACAATGACTTAGACCTTTATTTAGGATATGGTCATAATGGAACAAGAGATTCTTTATCATTGACTGATATAATTGCAGTTAATGATGGAAAAGGAAATTTTAAGATCATTAATTCACTTCCTTCCTTTTATGAGGTCACATCTAAGGTTGTTCCCTTTGATTTTGATGATGACAAAGATTTAGATTTACTAGTTACTTCAAGGGTTAGACCAAACAGTTATCCTGAATCTCCTAAAACATATTTACTAGAAAATAAAAAAGGAATATTATATGATGTAACTGAAAGTCATCTTCCTAAAAATGGTTATCTAGGGATGATTACTGATGTTGAGGTATTAGATTTAAATAATGATAAAAAAATAGATATTGTTTTAAGTGGAGAATGGATGGGAATAGAAGTTCTTATTTCAAATAATAATAAGTTTAATTATGACAACTCCTACTTTCCAAAATTAAATAATGGATTTTGGAATAGCCTTGAAGCTAACGACTTAGATGACGATGGTGATTTAGATTTAATTGCGGGAAATCACGGAAAAAATACTCCATATAATATTTCAAATCAAAAGCCCTTATTAATGAAATATGGTGATTTTAACGGAAATGGAAGACCTGAACCATTGATTTTTCATTACTGTGAAGGAGATTATTTCCCTATTCATTTAAGGAATAACTTTTTAAATCAAATTCAAAAAAAGAAAAGTGAATTCAAAAATTATAATTTATATGCAAAGGCCCCTATGAATAAAATTCTTGATGAGCAAGATAAGTTAATTGCAAAAACCTTAAAGATTCATAACTATTCGTCAACTGTTTATGAAAATAAAGGTGGAGAATTTGTTCCCCATCAACTTCCAATTGAAGTTCAATTTTCTCCTGTGTTTGACTCAAAGGTTGTTGATATGAACAATGATGGAGTTAAAGAAATTTATTTTGTTGGAAACGATAATGCTTACGAGGTTTTTACTGGCCCAAAAAACTCTTCTCAAGGAGTAGTTGTAAGTTTTAATAAAGATTTTGAATTCAAAGTAATACCTAAAAATATCAGTGGTTTCGATATACCTTTCTATGGGAAATCGATTGAGGTATTAGAAGTCAATCAAAAAAAGTCACTATTTGTAACTCAAAATAATAATAAAACGCTACATTTTATATTAAGATAATACCCATATAATATGAAAAGAAGAGATTTTTTATACCAATCAGGAATTTTATCAATTGGACTTCCTTTGTTTGCAAATGAAATCAAACCAAATTTCAACACATTTTTTGCTAAAAAACCAAAAGTATCATTAGCTCAATGGTCACTTGTTAGAGAATTTTATACGGGTAAATTAAATAATCTAGATTTTGCTTCTAAATCAAAAGAATTAGGGTTTAGTGGTATAGAATATGTTAATCAGTTTTTTAAAACAAAGGCTAAAGACCGGTCATATTTAACTTTAATGAATCAATCAGCACAAGAAAATGAACAAAAAAATTTATTAATAATGATTGATGATGAAGGAGAATTAGCTGATCCTAACAAAAATGCTCGTAAAACAGCAATTGAAAATCATTATAAATGGGTTGAAGCTGCAAATTTTTTGGGTTGTCATTCCATACGTGTTAATCTTTCAGGTGGAAAAGAAATGGAAGAGGCAAAAAAAGCTGGAATTGATTCTTTAAATCAACTGGCAATTTTCTCTAAAGACTTAGACATTAATATAATTGTTGAAAATCATGGCGGGTTTTCATCAAATGGGAATTGGTTATCATCTGTAATGAAAGAAGTTTCACATCCTAATATTGGTACTCTTCCTGATTTTGGAAACTTTTGTATCCAAAGAGGAGATAAAGATATTTGTTTAAACGAATATGATAAATATAAAGGGATGACTGAGCTTATTCCTTTTGCCAAAGGATTGAGTGCTAAATCGTATTCTTTTGATAATGAGGGAAATGAAACAACCATTGACTTTGGCAAAATGATTAAAATTGCTCATCAAGGAAATTACAATGGATATATTGGTGTTGAATTTGAAGGAACCAACTTATCATCAGAAGTTGGGATTGTTAAAACAAGAGAACTTTTAGAAAAATTAATTAATGAAATATATTAAATTCCTTACATGAATTACTTAAAAATAATTTTAGTTATAGTAGTTTCTTTTTTGACTTCATGTACTCCTAAAATTAAAACTCAGCTAGAGTTAGTTCCGTTAATTCCGATTCCTAACTCACTATCTGCTAGGGGATCTTCTTTTATAATAAAAGACAAGACCAAGATAAATTATGACAAGTCTAATAGAGATCTTGAATTAATTGCACTAAACTTAATTGATACATGGAAATCTGTAACGTTGAATGAATTATCAATAGATAATGGACGTTCTGCAGTTCTAATCGAAATTGACGAATCTAAAATTATTGATAAAGAAGAATATATTTTAGATATAGATGAAAAACTTATAAAAATTACTGGAAGCACTCCTGAAGGAGTTTTTAGGGGTATTAAAACATTGGAACAAATAATTAGACTTCAATCATTTCAGATGTCAGATAATAAACTTGTAATTCCTACTGGTATAATTTCAGACAAACCAAAATTTGAATACAGAGGAACTATGTTAGATGTTGCGCGACATTTTTTTAGCATTGAGGATGTTAAAAAGCATATTGACTTGTTGAGTTTGTATAAATTCAATTATTTACACCTTCATTTGTCTGATGATCAAGGTTGGAGAATTGAAATTAAATCATGGCCAAACTTAACAGAACATGGAGGAAGTACTGAAGTAGGGGGTAAGTCTGGAGGTTTTTATACCCAGCAACAATATAAAGAAATTGTAAAATATGCTTCACAGAATTATATTACAATAATTCCTGAAATTGATATTCCAGGGCATACAAATGCAGCGTTAGCCTCATATCCAGAGCTTAACTGTAACGGCAAAGCTACTGAGCTTTATACAGGCATCAACGTAGGGTTTAGTAGTTTGTGTCTAGAGCGTAACGAAACATTTAAGTTTTTAGATGATGTAATTCGTGAAATAAGTGATTTAACTCCTGGCCCATATTTTCATATTGGAGGTGACGAAACCCATGCAACATCTAAGCAAGACTATTTAGTTTTTATAAAATCAACAATAGAAATTGTCAAGAAATATCGAAAAATAGGTATGGGATGGGCAGATATAGCCAAAGCCGAAATACCCCAAAATACGATAATACAATACTGGGTTAGAACTGATAAAGATTCAATCACAAATAAAAAGGGAGTTGAAGAAGTTTTAACTGGAATGGATAAGGGAACTAAAGTAGTGATGTCTCCTGCTAGCTTATCTTATCTAGATATGAAATATAACGATTCAACTAAACTTGGATTGAAATGGGCAGGTACCATTAGTGTTAAAAAAGCTTATGATTGGTTTCCTGATGATTTGATTCCTAGAAATACAGAAAAAATAATTGGAATTGAGGCGCCTCTTTGGACAGAAACTACTGAAAATTTAGACGAATTAACTTTTTTAGGATTCCCACGTCTTCTGGGATACTCCGAAATTGGATGGTCAAAAACTTCAAATAGAAAATGGGCTAATTATAAAGAGAGGCTCTCCTTCCACGGAAGGATACTAAAAAGTTTGTCAATTGTCTATTTTGAATCTCCAATGATAGATTGGAAGTAATCACCAATTATTGATTAATAATGATGCCTTTTAAATGCTTCAATGGCCTGATATTCAGCAAAACCTAATTTATTAAAGCTTTTAGCTGTCTTTTGATTTCTTTCCTCAGCTCTTAACCAAAACTCCCGGTTATCTTCACCTTGAAACATTACTTTATCTTTTTGAGATTGATGAAAAAGAATTGCATTTCTTTTTTGTAGTACTTGGCCTGGACTTAGAGGTACAGCCATTTCTATATCTTCAATATTCCATTCTTGCCAAGCGCCTCTATATAGCCATAGCCAGCAATCTTTCATAAAAGATTCGTCTTTTATAACTTTCAACGAATCAAATATTATATCTAAACATATTCGGTGAGTTCCATGAGGATCAGCTAAATCACCAGCTGCAAAAATTTGATGTGGCTTTATTTCTTTAATAATGTTAATTGTATTTTTAATATCAACTTCAGACGGCTCATTTTTAACGATTTCGCCTGTTTCATAAAAAGGGGAGTTCATGAAATGCAAATGATTCTCTGGTAATTCAAGAAATCTACCTGCAGCCAGGCACTCACTTTTTCTAATAGCACTTTTAATATCCAAACTAGCTTTTTTTAAGCGTTTGCTAGTTAGTTTTGATAAGTTGTTTTTTAGAGAAGATAATTCTTCTAAAGTTTCTTTGTCAGTAATAAAGCTTTCTGAAACCTCAATATATTTTTTAACCTCATCATTGCTTACTGCAATATTACCAGAAGTCTGATATGCAACATGAACTTCGTGATTTTGTTCAATTAGTCTAGCAAAAGTTCCACCCATTGAAATCACATCATCATCGGGATGTGGACTAAAAATAAGAACTCTTTTCTTCGATGGCTTAGCTCTTTCAGGTCTTTTAGAATCATCTGAATTTGGTTTCCCCCCCGGCCAACCAGTAATCGTGTGTTGTAATTGATTAAACATCCAGATGTTGAGATCATAAGCGGATCCTTTTGAAATAGCTAATAAACTAGATAATCCCATTTCATTGTAATCTCGAGTAGTTAACTTAAGTATAGATTTGGAAACTTTTCTACTTAACCATGTAATAGCTTTTTTCTTTAAAGAATTAGTCCAATCGCACTCTTTAACAAGCCAAGGAGTTTTGTACTTAGTGAGTTCCGCACTCGCTTCAACATCAATGACGAATGTGCAGTTTTTATGATTTTGTAAAAAAGTAGCAGGATAGTTACTTTCTATTTCTTGTTCTACAGAATGTTGAATTACTTTTGCTTTTTTATGTCCCCAGGCTAAAAGAACTATTCTTTTTGCTTGCATTATAGTACTAATACCCATCGTAATTGCTTTGGTAGGTACTAAATTAAGACCACTAAAGTCTGAGGCAGCATCTTCTCTTGTTATAGGGTCTAAGCTTATTAGTCTTGTTGCTGAATTCTCGTGAGATCCAGGCTCGTTAAAACCTATATGAGAGGTTCTCCCAATTCCTAAAACTTGAAAATCAATCCCTCCAAAGGATTGAATTTTCTTTTCGTAATCTGAACAAAATTTTTCAACATCTTTCTCATCTATTTCTCCATTTGGGATAAATATATTTTTCTTATCAATATCTATATGATCAAATAGGTGGTGATTCATGAATGAATAATAACTCTGGGAGTTTTCTTTTTTAATATTGTAATACTCATCAAGATTAAAAGTAATAACATTTTTAAAAGAGAGGGATTCTTCCTTATGAAGTCTAACTAATTCTTTGTAAAGACTTATGGGTGAAGATCCTGTAGCTAGTCCAAGAATAAATTTATCTTTTTCTGAATTTTTAATTAATTCTGCAATCTCATTGGCGACTGCTTTTGAAGCAATTTCAGCTGTATTAAAAACTTTGTTATGAATTTTTTCATAGCGAGATTGTTCTGTTCGGCCAGGAACTTGAAATGCTGTTTTGCTAATCATTATAAATGTTTGTTGTAAAATTAAGAAAAATAGTTAAATACAATTTAAATATATAATTTATAAAGGTTCTACTTGAAAGAGTTTATACCTTTGTAAGGTAGCTTAGATAGATGTTGTTAAAGAAATTAATCATGAATTTTTTCAATTAAATAAAATGAATAAAATAAAATGTAAACTTTCAATTACCTGTTTATTTATTTTTATAGTTTCTTGTTCTAGTAATAATGAATACAAAAAAAAATTAAATGATCCTGAACTTTTTCACAACGCTATGCAAAATCTCACAGATATAATAGTTTATGATATTTTTTCACCTCCTGTTGCATCCAGAATTTACGCTTATCCGTCAATAGCCGCATATGAAGCTATGCGTTTTTCCAATCCAAAACTTTATAAATCACTTAGTGGACAATTAAATGGTTTAAGTGAAATTATTTATCCTGATGATGATAATATAAATCCTAGTTTAGCAGCTTTATTTGCGTTTAATAAAGTAGCACGAAAATTCATTTTTTCTAAAGAAAAAATGAATGATTTTGATAATGATTTTCGACAAAAAATCAAAAACTTTAAAACACCTTATAATGTAATAAAGTCATCAAAAATTTTTGGTAATGTCGTTGCAAGTCACATACTGGATTGGGCAGATAAAGATAATTATAACAAAACTAGAACATATCCAAAATATTTTATTCAGGAAGATGAAAAGCTATGGAGACCTACTCCGCCGGATTATATGAGTGGAATAGAACCTCATTGGACTGAGATCAGAACAATGGTTCTAGATTCATCAAATATGTTCCCTTCCAAACCTCCACTAAAATTTAATTTAACTAAAGGGAGTCCTTTCCAAAAGCAACTTCAACAAGTTTATGAGATAGGGGTTAAATTAACAGAAGAACAATTAGAAATGGCTAACTTTTGGGACTGTAACCCATATGTTACCCATCATACCGGACATGCTATGTTTGCTACTAAAAAAATAACTCCTGGAGGACATTGGATTGGTATTACTTCCATAGCGTCGAGAAAAAATAAAAATAGTTTTTCAAATACAATCAATGCATATGCGAATGTATCAATAGTTCTTTTTGATGCTTTTATTTCTTGTTGGGATGACAAGTGGAAAACTTTAGTAGTAAGGCCAGAAACTTTAATAAATAAATACTATGATGAAGAATGGACCCCGGTTCTTCAAACACCACCCTTTCCAGAATACACAAGTGGACACTCAGTGATTTCAAGAGCAGCTGCTATTAAGTTAACTGATTTATTTGGAAAAGATTTTAAATTTATAGATACTTCAGAGTTAAAATATGGACTCCCAGAGAGAAGTTATACTTCATTTATTCATGCTTCAGAAGAAGCAGCAATTTCAAGACTTTACGGTGGAATTCACTACATGATGGCAATTGAAGAAGGTGTCAAACAAGGAAAAAAAGTAGGCTCTTTTATTGTAGAAAAAATACAAACTAAAGTAAATTAACTTAATCATATTCTATTACTTAGAATTATAAATCAAGCTTATATGGTTTTGTCTTACATTTGTTTAAAAGCTAAAATATGAATAAAAAGGATCGTAAGGCCGCTCTTGCCTATCATGCTAAGCCTAAGCCAGGTAAAATAGAAACTGTCCCTACAAAACCTTATAATACTCAAAGAGATTTAGCATTAGCTTATTCTCCAGGAGTAGCTATTCCTTGTCAAGAAATAGAAAAAGATATTAATAACGTTTATAAGTATACAAACAAGGGCAATCTAGTTGCTGTTATCTCAAATGGTACGGCTGTTTTGGGTCTAGGAGATATTGGTCCTGAAGCATCAAAACCTGTAATGGAAGGAAAAGGCTTATTGTTTAAAATTTTTGCAGATATTGATGTTTTTGATATTGAAGTTAACGCTAAAGATCCCGAATCTTTTATCTCAGCGGTCAAAGCAATTGCTCCAACTTTTGGTGGGATAAATCTTGAAGACATAAAAGCTCCTGAGGCTTTTGAAATTGAACGTCGTCTTAAAGAGGAACTTGACATACCGGTGATGCATGATGATCAACATGGAACTGCTATTATTTCTTGTGCAGCCTTAATAAATGCTTTAGAAATAGCAAAGAAGAATATTAAAAATGTTAAAATAGTTGTCTCTGGAGCTGGAGCGGCTGCAATATCATGCACTAGGTTATATGTTTCTTTTGGCGCAAAAAGAAATAACATTGTTATGACTGATAGCAAAGGTGTTATTAGAAATGACAGAGAAAATTTAACTAATGAAAAGACAGAGTTTTCAACCGACAGAGATATTAATACTCTAGAAGAGGCTCTAATTGACGCTGATGTTTTCATTGGCTTGTCTCAGGGTAATATTGTGAATGAAAAAATGTTAAAATCAATGGGACCTGATCCTATAGTCTTTGCAATGGCTAATCCAGATCCAGAGATAAAGTATAAAACAGCATGTTCGATTCGTGACGATATCATTATGGCTACAGGTCGTTCTGACAACCCAAATCAGGTAAATAATGTTCTAGGGTTTCCTTTCATTTTTAGAGGAGCACTTGATGTTAGAGCTACAAAGATTAATGAAGCTATGAAAATGGCCGCTGTTAAAGCATTAGCTGATTTAGCGAAAGAACCAGTTCCTGAACAGGTAAATATCGCCTATGATGAAACGCGTTTATCTTTTGGCAAAGAATACATTATTCCTAAACCTTTTGATCCAAGATTAATTATAGAAATTCCTCCGGCTGTTGCAAAAGCTGCAATAGATTCAGGTGTTGCTAAAGAGCCAATAACAGATTGGGAAAAATATAAAGAAAAATTGGCACTAAGACTTGATAATGACCAGAAATTAGTTCGCTTAATTCATAACACAGCTAAACGCAAGCCTAAAAAGTTAATCTTCGCAGAGGCAGATCATTTAGATGTTTTAAAAGCTGCTCAAATAGTTCAGGAGGAAGGTATTGCAATTCCAATTCTTCTTGGAAATGAGCTCGTCATTAGAGACTTAATGACAACAATAGACTTTGAAGCAGATATAAGTATTATTGATCCGAAATCATTTAACCAAGAAGAAACAAGAAAAAAATATTCTGAAATTTTTTGGGAAGATCAGAAAAGAAATGGTAAAACACTATTTGATTCCCAAAGATTATTGAGAGAAAGAAACTATTTTGGAGCAATGATGGTTAAAAATGGAGATGCTGATGCAATGTTGTCAGGATATTCTAGAAATTATCCGGCTGTTATTAAACCAATTCTAGAAGCTATTGGACCAGCAAAAGGGGTTAGTAGGGTGGCTGCAACTAATTTAATGCTCACACAAAGAGGACCTATATTTTTATCTGACACATCAATAAATATTAATCCTAACGCAAAACAACTTGCTAAAATTGCACAAATGACTGCTCAAACTGCAAAAATGTTTGGATTACAACCCGTGTTAGCTATGCTTTCCTATTCGAATTATGGATCTTCAGATTTTCCAGAAGCAGAAAAAATAACTGATGCGGTTAAATACTTACATCGTTACCATCCTGATATTGACGTAGATGGTCCTGTTCAGTCTGACTTCGCACTAAATAAAGAAATGCTAAAAAGTAAATTCCCTTTTTCACAGTTGTCAAAAAAAAACGTAAACACTTTAATTTTTCCAAATCTTGATTCTGCAAATATTACATATAAGTTAATGAAAGAATTAAATGGAACACTATCTATTGGACCGATTTTGATGGGTTTGAACGCTCCTGTTCATATTCTTCAGCTAGGCGCTTCCGTTCAAGAAATTGTAAATATGGCCGCATTAGCAGTTGTAGATGCACAGCAAAAAAGAAAATAAAAATGATAACTCAGCTTAAAGGTTTTTTAGTAGAAAAACATCCCACACATCTTGTTATAGATTGTAATGGAGTTGGATATGAGGTAAATATATCTTTACATACTTTTGGTCAACTTAAAAAACAAGATAATATTCAGATATATACCCATTTACAAATTCGAGAAGATGCACATATATTATACGGTTTCATAACTGAGCTGGAACGTGGAATTTTTAGGTTATTAATAAGTGTATCAGGAATAGGAACAAGTATTGCTAGAACGATGCTTTCATCACTAACTCCCGAAGATGTTCAAAAAGCAATTGTAAGCGAGGATGTAAATAGAATAAAAAGTGTTAAAGGGATTGGACTTAAAACTGCTCAACGTGTTATAATTGAGCTTAAGGACAAGATAAATAATCTTTACGATATTGATCAAATTCATACAAGATCAAACAATACAACTAAAGAAGAAACGTTATCAGCTTTGGAGGTCCTTGGTTACAACCGAAGAGTCTCTGAAAAAGTAATTGATAATCTAATTCAAAGCGAGCCTGAAAGCTCAGTAGAATCACTAATTAAGCTAGCTTTGAATAAACTTTAAAGCGCATTTGATTAGTCATCGATTTGGTGTTTATTTATTTTTTTACTTCCTAATAACGCTTCTGTTTTTAGGCAATGATCTTTATGGCCAAAATAGTATCAATCTTGATACTATTAATAAAATTAAAATATCATTTCCTGAATCTTCAATTATTGATAACACTTATAGTTATGATCCGATTACTGACATGTATTATTTGTCAAAATCAATAGGTAATTATCCAATAAACACACCCTTAGTTTTAAATCCAAATCAATATGAAAAATGGATTTTACAGCAAAATTTAAAAACATATTTTAAGCAAAAAACTCAAACCCTTAATGGAATATCATCCGGCTTAGAAGAGGCTCAGAAGAATCTATTGCCTGAACTTTATATTAATAATAAATATTTTCAAAGTATTTTTGGAAGTGATGTAATAGACATAAATCCTCAGGGTTCTATTGGTGTAGATTTAGGTATTAGGTATCAAAAAAATGATAATCCTTCTGCTTCTCCAAGAAATAGAAGTAGTTTTAGCTTTGATTTTGATCAAAGAATTACCCTAAGTCTTTTAGGAAAGATTGGAGATCGACTTCAGTTAACTGCTAATTATGATACTGAATCTACATTTGATTTTCAAAACTTAATAAAAGTTCAGTTTAATCCACCCAAGGCCAGAGAGGCATTTAGTTTTTATGATGATGTAAACCCCCAGTCATCTAATTCCTTTATTCAAGAACTTTCTAATATAGAAAATAAAATAAGTGGAGTTGGAGAACAATTAAAAGATGCCAAAACAAAAATAGAAGAACTTAGAAATATGGGGTCAACATATCTAGATAACCCATCTGCTTTGGGTAATGATGTTTCAGATTTTTTGGACGGTAAAGCAACAGAAGATGGGATATTACAAAACATAGATATAGGTAATATCAGCATGCCTCTTAACAGCAACTTAATTCAAGGAGCTCAAAGCCTTTTTGGCGTTAGAACAGATCTTAAATTCGGAAAAACCAAGGTTACTGCAGTTTTTTCAGAACAAAGGTCACAATCTCAACAATTAGTCTCTCAAGGTGGAGGGAATATACAAGAATTTGAAATTTTTGCTTTAGATTACGAAGAAGACAGACATTATTTTTTAAGCCAATTTTTTAGAGATCAATACGATTCTGCTCTAGAAACTTATCCATATATCAATTCTAATATTCAAATTAATAGAGTAGAAGTTTGGATAACAAATAGAGGATCTCAAACACAAAATATTAGAAATATTGTAGCTCTTCAGGATCTTGGTGAAGTTCAAGTAAAAAACACAGGCTTGGGTCAAGAAATAAGTAGTTTTTTCAATGAATCTTTATCTGGATTTTTACCTGAAAATGGAGCTAATAAACTTAACCCTGAGCTAATTGATCAAGGTGGAATTTTAACACAAGATATTCGAGATATTTCTTCAGTTAACTTAGGATTTGGAAGTGAAAAAGAAAAGTTTAAAGAGGGAATTGATTATGCAGTCCTTGAAAGTGCAAGAAAATTAAATAATAATGAATATTCTTTTAATTCAAGGTTAGGATACCTGTCCTTGAATCAACGTCTAAGTAATGACGAAGTTCTGTCTGTTGCTTTCCAATATACATTTAACGGTAAAGTTTATCAGGTAGGAGAATTTGCTAACGGAAGTCTCCCTGGAACAACATTATCAAAATCTCAAGGCTCAGAAGAGGAATTAAATAATAATAGCTTAATAACAAAGCTTTTAAAAAGTAATTTGACCGATGTAACAGAGCCTGTTTGGAATTTGATGATGAAAAATATATATAGTACTGGTGCATTTAATCTATCAAAGGAAGACTTTAAATTAAATATATTATATATAGATCCATCTCCAATCAATTACATTAGTCCCGTAAACGAAAATGATTGGCCCGATAATCTAGAAAATCAAATTTTATTAAAAACTTTTGAACTTGATAAACTTAATATATATCAGGACCCAGTTTCAGAGGGAGATGGTTTCTTTGATTTTGTTCCAGGAATTACTGTTGATCCTGAATCGGGAAGAATATTTTTTCCTCAGGTTGAGCCCTTTGGATCATTTTTATTTAATGTCTTGAAAAGCTCTAATAGTTCCGAAAATTATAATCAAGAAAATACTTTTAACGATAACCAAAATCAATATGTTTTTAAAGAAATGTATTCTTTAACTAAAGCAGCTGCATTTGAAATTTCAGAAAAAAATAAATTTCAATTAAAGGGCAGGTATGCGTCAAATGATGATGACGGAATCGCAGTAGGAGCATATAACATACCCAGAGGTTCTGTTAAGGTCTCAGCAGGTGGGAGGTTATTACAAGAAGGTCTAGACTATACAGTCAATTATGATATAGGCAGAGTAAAAATTCTTGACCCAGGACTTAAGGCTTCAAACACTCCAATATCTGTTTCTCTGGAGAACAATTCCTTTTTTAATCAACAAAATAAAAGATTTTCAGGAATAAACCTTGAGCACAAAATTAATGAGAAAGTGGTAGTAGGAGGAACATTTTTGAATTTGAATGAAACACCTCTTACCCAAAAAGCCAATTATGGAACTGAGCCAGTAAATAATACTATGATTGGATTTAACACAAATTTTTCTACTGATTTGAAAGCATTAAATAGATTAATTAACAAAATACCCTCTCTTCAGACAGATATTCCATCAATATTATCTTTTAGAGGTGAAGTAGCTTCATTAATTTCTGGAAACCCAAGAAATACAAATCTTGATGGTGAAGCAAATGTTTATATAGATGACTTTGAAGGAGCTCAAACAAATATAGACATCAAGGGTTTTGTTTCATGGAAATTAGGGAGTGTGCCTTACAAAAACTTTAAAGGATCTGGATTGCCAAATAATGATTTAGCCTCAGGTTATGGTAGAGCTAAATTAGCTTGGTATTCAATTGATCCAATTTTTTACACTAACAATAGGCCAAATGGAATTAATAACAATGATATATCTTACAATTCTACTAGAAGGATTTTTATTAACGAAATTTTCCCTGAGCAAGATTTAGTTCAAGGCTCAACAACTGTTCAACAGACTTTTGATTTAGCATATTATCCAAATGAAAAAGGACCATACAATAATTCTCAGAATGAAACTTTTACATCTAATTTATCTGAAAACTGGGCAAGTATAATTAGGCCAATTAGTTCAACTAATTTTGAGCAACGAAACGTAGAATTTATAGAGTTTTGGCTATTAGATACCTTTTCAGAAATACCTGAAAATAAAGATGATCTTGGAGAACTTATTTTTCACTTAGGAAATATATCTGAAGATATTCTTAAGGATGGAAAAAAGCAGTATGAAAACGGTTTGCCCGGCTCTAAAGAGGAAGATTTGACACAAAACACCTCGTGGGGTAAGGTCCCATCTACTCAATCACTTTTATATGCATTTAATACTATTGAAGAAGACAGGGTTCTACAAGACTTAGGGTTTGATGGTTTGTCTGATTTAGAAGAAAAAAACATTTATACTAATGGGCCTATAGAAGATCCAGCTGGAGATAATTACAAATATTTTATTTCAGCTAAAGGAGATATTCTAGATAAATATAAAAATTATAATGGGACTCAAGGAAATTCTCCGATTGCTTTTTCTAATTCAGAAAGAGGAAACACCACATTGCCTGATAGTGAGGATATTAATCAAGATCAAAGCATGAACACAATAGATAGTTATTTTGAGTATCGAATACCAATTTCAAGATCTATGACAGTTGGAAACCATCCTTTCATTTCTGATGTTCGTGAAAATGTAAAAGTTGATCTCCCTAATGGAGATGTTTTAACAACACGATGGATACAATTTAAAGTTCCTGTAAAAAAGGAATATTATGAATCATCTACATACTCTAATTACTTTGAATCAATAAATAATATTCAGGATCTTAGATCGATACGATTTATGAGAATGCTTTTAAAAGGATTTGATCAGCCGGTAGTATTTCGTTTTGGAACATTAGATTTGGTAAGGGGAGATTGGAGAAGGTATAATAGAGAGTTGAATGAAAACTTGATAGATAATAAAAACACAACTTTAGATGTTAGTACAGTTAATATTTTAGAAAATGAAAACAGAAATCCTATAAACTATATTCTACCTCCAACGATTCAGAGAGAGCAAATAAATAACAATAATACAATTGTTAGACAAAATGAACAATCTTTATCTTTTAGAATATGTGATCTTCAGCCAATGGATTCTAGAGGGATTTTTAAAAATGTTGAAATTGATATGCGTCAATATAAAAAAATAAAAATGTTTCTTCATGCAGAATCAATTCCAGGAAAAAAGCCCCTACCTGGAGAAGGTTCAACAGAAGCATTCGATGAAAGGTTGGTTGCCTTCTTAAGAATAGGGAGTGATTACAAAGACAATTATTACCAAATTGAAATTCCTCTTAAACCTACAGAATATGAATCAAACCTTTCAAACAAACTAAGCGCTGAAGCAGTTTGGATTCCTGATCAAAACTCAATAGAGGTTAGTTTAAGCTTGTTGTCTATAATAAAAGCTAAAGCACTTCAATATAGGGCTAATAGAGAAGTAACATATTTTGATGAAGATTTAAATGTTATTGAAGAGTTTGCTTCAATAAATGATTTACCTGGAGCAAAGAAATATAAATTTGCTATTAAGGGTAATCCTTCACTAGGGAATATAAGAAGCCTAATGATAGGTGTTAAAAATCCATCAATAAATTTAGGTCAAACACTTTGTGGTGAGGTATGGTTTAATGAGCTTAGAATAGCTGGTATTGATTCTAAAGGAGGATGGGCGGCAATTGGCTCTGTAGATGCTAACATAGCTGACCTTGCTTCATTTTCAGCAACGGGTCGATTTTCAACTGCAGGCTTTGGTTCTATTGATCAATCTCCAAATCAAAGTAACAGAGAAGCAATATCACAGTATGACTTAGTTTCTGAGATGAATGTAGGTAAATTATTACCCAAAAAATGGGGAATTCAATTACCATTAAATTTTGGTCTTGGTGAAACAATCATAACTCCAGAATACGACCCATTCTATCAAGACATTTTGTTGACGGACAGGTTAAGTTCATCATCGAGAAGTTCACAAAGGGATTCAATAAGAAGTCAAGCTATTGATTATACCAAAAGAAAAAGTATTAGTTTGATTGGAGTAAGAAAATTAGAATCTAGTGAAACAAGAAAGAAAATTTATAGTCCAGAAAATTTTGACTTTTCATATGCATATAACGAAATGCAACATCACGATTATGAAATTGAAAATGAAAAAAATACTGATTTACTACTATCTGCTAACTACGGATATACATTTAAAAAACTTGAAATACAACCTTTTTTAAAAGTCAAAAAATTTAGTCAAAAGAAATATTGGGAATGGCTAAAAGAGTTAAACTTGAATCCAGTTCCAAATAATATAGCAATTACATCAAGAATTAATAGAAATTTCAGTTCGCAAGTATTTAGAGAAGTATATTCTGAAAATATTGATGCAGCAAAGCAATTGTCACTCCCAGTTCTTGAGCAGCGAAACTTCTTGTTTGACTGGAATTATAAAATCAATCATAATCTTACTAAATCGCTGAGGTTAAGTTTTAATGCTACTAACAATAGAATAGTTAGAGATTCAGATCCTTCTATTAAAAATGGGTATAATAAATATTCAAATCCAATTTACCATAACATATGGAATCTAGGAGAAACTAATAGTCATGCACAGTCTTTATCAATAAATTACAAACTTCCTTTTAGGTATATTCCTTTTCTAAGTTTTATTGATGGAGATTTTAATTATACAGGAGATTTTAATTGGCAAAGAGGATCTCAAGCCCTAGCAAATGTTACGTCCGAAAATGGAGATAGACTAGGAAGTGTAAATACTATTCAAAATGCTAACACAAAAACTTTGTCAGGAGCTATTTCGTTTCAAAAACTCTATTCTATTTTACGTTTAACAAATCAAAACAAAGTTAATCCTCTTCCAGATAAAAATGAAAAAAATAAAAAGTCAAAAAAAAAGAAATTAAAAATTAAAAAATATACAAAATCAGTAGTTGATGTTTTAAATACTTTAAAAAGAATCCAATTTAATTATTCAGAAAATAATGGAATAGTTTTACCTGGATATATACCATCAACAGGACTTGTTGGAACAATTCAGCCATCAATAGGCTTTACTTTTGGGGATCAGGCAGATATTAGATATGAAGTAGCAAGAAATGGATGGTTAACAAGTTTTCCAAATTTCAATCAATCATATACTCAGGTTCATAATAATAGCTTAAATATTACGGGTCAGTGGTCTCCATTTAAAGATTTAATAATTGATTTTAATTTAGAAAATAATTATTCAGAGAATAGTTCGGAGAATTATAGAGTTGAAAATCTAGAATACAGACCTTTAAATCCAAATTTTTATGGAAATTTTGGAACATCAACTATGCTTTTGAAGACTGCTTTTGATTCATCTAACGGAATTTCTAATCCTATTTTTGAAACCTTTAGAGAAAATAGAATTAAAATTGCAAATCGACTTGCTTCAAGATCTGGAGTCTTAAGCCAAGAAATTGACAATGACGGATTTCCAGTTGGTTATGGAAAAAATAATCAGCTAGTTCTAATTGGAGCCTTTATTTCCGCATATTCAGGATCATCTCCTGAAGATATTAAAACAGATCCTTTGAATAAAAGCTCCTTACCCAACTGGAATATGAAATTCACAGGGTTTAATAACTTAAAGTCATTTAAAAAGATTTTTCAAAGATTTACTATTTCTCATGGCTATAGAGCAAGTTATACAATCAATAATTTTCAAGCTAATTTGGAATACGATAAAAATGTCTTGAGTAAAACAGATGGAGCAGGTAACTTTGTTAATAGTACAATTTTCTCAAACATAAATTTGGTTGAACAATTTAACCCTCTAATAAGGTTAGATATTGAATTAAAAAATTCTTTTAAACTTTTGGCAGAATTGAAAAAAGACAGAGCATTATCTCTAAGTTTAGACAATAGTCTATTGACTGAATCATTTGGAAACGAATATATTATAGGGATTGGATATCGATTTAAAGACCTCAGGATGAAAGCTAGAATTGGAGGTAAGCGTACTACTTTGAAAGGAGATTTAAACATAAAGGCTGACATTTCATACAGAAAAAATCAAACAATACTTAGAAACCTTGAATACGATAACAATCAGGTCACTGCGGGACAAACTCAACTTTCAATAAAATTTAGTTCAGACTATTCTGTATCACAAAACTTTACAGCTTTACTATTTTATGATCATAATTTTTCTGAATTCGCAATTTCGACAGCTTTTCCTCAGACTACAATTAGATCAGGAATAACTATTAGATATAATTTCGGCAATTAAAATTTAAATAATAATGCTAAAATATTACATTTGTTTTTTAAAAACCAAGTAATGGATATTCCAAAAAATTTAAAATATACAAAAGATCACGAATGGGTTTTATTAGAAGGCAACGAGGTAACTGTTGGCATTACGGATTTTGCTCAAGGTGAACTGGGGGATATAGTATACGTAGAGATAGAAACCCAAGGAGATGATATGGATAGCGGAGCTGTATTTGGAACTGTTGAGGCAGTTAAAACTGTTTCTGATTTATTTATGCCAATTCCAGGAGTAATAATTTCTTTTAATGAGCAGCTTGAGGCAAATCCTGAGCTAGTAAATGACGATCCATATGGAGCTGGCTGGATGATTAAAATTAAGCTAAAAGAGTTAAATGATTTTGATTCTCTTCTTGATTCTGAAGGTTATGAAAAATTTTTAAATGGTAATTGATCACAACTTCAAGTTATTTTCTTTGAACATTGATTGTTTTAATGAGGTTTTTTTTAATTTTTTTTCTAGATTAGCAAATTCAACATATTAAACATGGAACCAAAGAAAAGTCCTGAAGCCGATCATTCTAAAAACAGCTCACTGTATTTTGTTATTGGTTTAGCACTCATATTATTAATTACTTGGCGCTCCATTGAATGGAAAACATATGCTACAGTTTATGGTTATGAAGCATTAAATGTTGATGATGAGGATGATGAAGATGTTCCAATCACTGAACAAATTAAAGTTCCACCTCCACCTCCGCCTCCGCCTCCAGCTCCTGAAGTTATTGAAATTGTAGAGGATGAGGAAGAGGTTGAAGAGACAGTAATTGAGTCAACAGAAACAGATCAAGATGAGATTGTTGAGATTGAAGAAGTAGAAATTGAAGAAGAATATGATGATGTAGATGTTCCTTTTGCAGTTATTGAAGATGTTCCAATTTATCCTGGTTGTGAGGGGGTTAAAAAGTCTGAGCGAAGAAGCTGTTTTCAACAACAAATCAATAAGCACATAAGAAAAAACTTTAGGTATCCAGACATAGCTCAGGAAATGGGAATTCAGGGCAGGGTCTATGTTAGTTTTATAATTAATAAAGATGGAACAATAGGTAATATAAGGATGCGAGGGCCCGATAAAAATCTAGAAAAGGAAGCCGC